>OBEQ011300319.1_pt1 | contig 11821 bp, 5 predicted proteins | sample 1670901 | NCBI WGS metagenome assembly OBEQ01 (sample SAMEA104232315, study PRJEB22302) | groundwater metagenome | biome: forest; feature: aquifer; material: groundwater | place: USA | collected 2011-08-07 | depth 5.4 m | reverse complement strand
CCGCATCTTTTGATTAGCATATTTAACGGCATCAAGCTTTCTGTTGGATTTTTATCTATATATTTTATAGTAAAAGAATTTATTAGAGGAGGCTTGCATGAAGATAAGAATATTCTTTCTGTGAAGTTGTCGGCGATTATTGCCGGGATTTTTTATATTGTTGCTACGGGATCCGAAAAATTAATCTTTTTTTGGGTTAAGGCTCTTCATTCGCATGATCAAGTATTTTTAAATCCACTTATATTTCTTCTTTTACTACGTTTTCTTTTAACGCAAAATAAACGGTGGCTTTTGAGTTTTCTTTTTGTGAGTTTTATATTCTCATCTAACTTTGCGTTTATTTCCGCACCGCCACTTTTTGCATTCTATCCCATTGCAATAACCTTTCTCTTACTTTATGTTATCTTGATTAGAAAAAGAAAAATTTTGATTAAAGATGTAATTATAGGAATAATACTTTTTTTGGGAATGCAATCGTTTCATTTTGTAGCAGAAGTAGCAGGTCTTTTTGATTCGGGCAGTACTACGAATACCATTGTTTTTAAGGATATTGTAAATGGAGGCGTAAATTTTTTCCTTGCCGTTCACGGTGAGGGAAAGACAAGTATTAGTTTTCTTATTCCTTCACCGGAAGTTTCACTTCGATGGACGTCATTTATAGTTCCCCTTATTATTATCCTTGGATATATATTACTGAGAAAAAAACAAAAAACAATACTATTAACCGGCGTATTTTTCCTTCTTACATTTTTCCTTGTGACGGCAAATATAACAGATATAGGATTCGAGTTTTATAAAAGACTTTTTTATATTCCAGGCTTTTCCATGTTCCGCCATTTTTTTGTTCAATGGTCATTCATTTTTATATTTTTCTATGCACTGTTGTTTGGGCAGTCCCTTTCTGTGGTTCTTTCAAGATGCAAAAAGGTCTATGTGAAATTAATTGCTGCTAGTATCCTCATACTGTTTGCCATCGGCTTTTTTCCATTTTTAAATGGCAAACTCATAGATGGAATTCAATGGGGATCCAATGGCGTTAAGACGGCAATGGTTATGGACCCCCGTTATGAGAGGACTATTGATTTTATTAGAAAACTTCCAGATGAAGGAAAGATCCTAATACTTCCGCTTACCGATAATTTTAATCAGGTAGTGTATGGAACCAATAATGCTGCATATACTGGTCCTTCCTCCATTTCAATTTTGACCTCCAAAAGAAGCTTTGCTGGCTACCAAATTTTTTATCCTGCTCCAATTCCTGAAGATATCATGCGTTTATCCCGTGAAAAAAATTACGATGCGTTAAATCAGATCTTTTCACTTTTTAATATACGTTATATATTTCACAACACAGATCCTAAAGTGTATGAAGAAAAATTTCCATTATTCCCAAATAGCTATATGATGACCTCTCTTCCAAAAACTCAAAAAGAATATAAAGAGTTTGTAAAAAAATTTCCAGTACGCTTACTTTATAAAAATGGGCCATTTAATATTTTTGAGTTTGATGAAAAAGTATATCGTCCGGAAGTGTATATTCCTGACAGTATTTATCAAGATGACATGATAAAGACAATAAGCGATCAGAAAGTATCTTATCAGTCAGCCTTTATTGATAAAGATGTCTGCAAAAAAAACGAAAGTATCTCTGATTTTTGTAAAGCAGAATATAAACCTCCCCATGCAAAAATTACTGTTAAAAAAATTAATCCAGTCCAATATGTAATTCACATAAAGCAATCTGAAAGTACGTTTCCTTTCCTGCTAGTTTTTCAAAACAGTTATCATAAAGATTGGAAATTATCATTTGATCAAAATTCTCCTCTAAGCGAAGAAAAGCACGTTTTAGTTAATAAATACGCAAATGCATGGATTATTACAGAAGACGACCGCAAAGCAAAAACTGATTATACTTTGTATCTCAATCTCACAAGACAGCGATATTTCTGGTATGGTCTTTGGGTAACTGAAGTTTCTTTATTTATCTTTTTGGGGCTTGTTATAAAAACTATAGTAAGGAGAAAAAATTAATGATAAAATATATAATTGCATCTAAATCGAGAATCGTTGTTTTTCTTATCTGCATTGTATTATTTATTCTTCCGTTTTTCTGGCTTAAGCCTGGTGAAATGGATTTAGGGGGAGATAGCAACAGGCTGTACTTCTACGATCCCATATCGAACTTAAAGGCGTTTGCGATATATAGCGTTGTTCCATCGGGAACCGGTACAGTTTCCTATAATCAATATTTTATTCCGTTTCTTCTGTTTGTAGCTTTTTTTAAATCTTTATTTCATTCCCCAACCGTAGTTATTGATATCTTTAATGGTTTCAAGCTAGCCGGATCGTTTATTTTTATGTTTTTAATTATAAAAGAGCTTTTCCGAAAAGAAGAAGGAGAAAAAATGACTTTGGCGCAGTCGGCTGCAGCAATACTGGGAGCAATTTTCTATACGTTCTCACCAAGCGTTGTAGATAATATGAAATATGCGCTAGTTACGCATAGCCAAGTTTTTTTAAATCCAATGATATTTTATTTTTTATTACGATATTTAACAACATTTTCTTTAAAATATGTTTGGTTTGCGCTTTTGATTACTTTTATTTTTTCTACAAATTTCTCTCTTCAGGCCCCTCCGCCATTTTTTGCTTTTTATCCACTCGCGATTGTTTTTCTTTTACTCTACAATTTTTTTGTTCTACAAAAACCAATTCCGTGGAAGGGAATTATTGTTGGTACACTATTTTTTTTGGGTCTTCATGCGTTTCATTTATTTCCTGTAACAAGTATCGTATTTGATAAAGGCAGCGATTTCAATATGAGAGTATTTGAGAGTACTTCGAAAGTAAATTCGGGGCTGGAATATTTCAATGCTATACGGGGATTGGCAAAAGTAAGTGAGCATATATTACTCCCATTAGAAAATAAAAAACTAAGCTTAAGTCTGATTATTATTCCCGTACTAATCATGTTAGGCTTTCTATCTCCGAAGAGGAAAAGTAAAACGTTATTATTGGTAAGTATCTTCTTTTTCACAACACTCTTTTTAGTATCGGCAAATATAACCCAAGTAGGAGTAGAGTTTTATAGGAAATTATTTTCTATTCCTGGATTTGGAATGTTTAGAGTTTTTTTTGGGCAATGGCAGTGGGTATACACATTTTTCTATGTTCTACTTGCCGGTTTATCAATATCCTATTTCTTTTCCAGAATTAAAATAAAATATATTTATCTTTTTTCTTTTTTAGCAATAGGATTTCTTGTCGTTCGTTCCTGGATTGTTTTTAATGGAGAAATTGTGAATGTTTTTCAGAGAGGATCTAAGGACGTTAAGGTGGTGATTCGTATGGACCCAAATTATGAAAAAACGCTTCGTTATATTAAGGAAATTTCCAATGATGGAAAGATCTATCACATGCCTTTTACAGATTTTGGATACAATATCGTCGGAGGAACAAACAAGGGAGTATACATAGGTCAATCAATGATATCTTTGTTGGTTGGGAGAGATGATTTTCCAGGATATGGAAATATTAATCCTTTTTCTGAAGTGTTTGTGAAGCTAGTAAAAGAAAGAAATTATCCCTTAATTAAGCAAATGATGTCTTTACTTCAGGTACGATATATTCTTTATAACTCTGATGAAATAGTTTCTGATAAGTTTTTTCCAACATTTCCCTATAGCTATACTGGCGTTCCTGCTTCTCCATCCGCGGCATTAGATTTTGTAAATAATATTTCCGGAAAAAAAGTATATGAAATAGGTTATTATTCCCTGTTCGAAGTTGATAAAAAACAATATCTTCCTCATTTGTATGTTGTATCGGATATATTTTTTTATGATACGAATCCAAAATATGACGTAGAATATAGTAGGGCATCGTCATTTTTTCCAGAAAAACCTTTAGATGGCAATAAAGATCCACGGATAGCATTTGTAGATAGAATGATTTGTAATAAAATATTCTCTAAGCAGATATGTGATCAAAATAATTTTCATGCAGATATAAAAGACATGAAGATTACTTATCAAAGAATTAATCCTACAAAGTATAGAGTTACAATAAAAAATGCCACGAAACCATTTCTACTTGTTCTTCAGAACAGTTTTAGTCCGCATTGGAAATTATTTCCTACGAATACCCCTATTGCTTCAAGAAATATAAGTGATTCATATTTTGATGGAGGAATAACAGAGCTTTTGCCGATAAACCAGACTATTGACAGAAATCCATTCGAGACAATTAATATGAAGTCAATGAATGATAGCACTCATATAAAAGTAAATGAATACGCAAACGCTTGGTATATACAACCAAGTGATCTTTCAGGAAACGAAAAGAATGAGATCATTATTGAAATGGTTGGGCAGAGAATATTTTATTACAGTTTTGGAATATCATTGATAAGTTTATTAGTTTTTATTTTGTATGGAGTTAAACTGTTTAAAAACACACTTATTCACTAAATTTACATAGTGAGCCGATGAGATAAATAAGAATAAGTTATATGCTATAATACACTTTATGAAGAAGATCATAGGTAAAGTTATTGAATCTAAAAATCTTAAAAAAATCACTGCTTTTCTAAAAGAAAATAAAAAAACAACCTTAGCGATGCTTGTTCTTGCTATATTTGTCGATATTTTTTTTGTAAAGGTAAGTTCAGATGTTGTGATTTTTGGTATTTTATTGCTTTATGGAATTTTTGTAAAAATTTTTCAAATAAAGAGCAGGCGAACTTTTTTGTTATGCCTTGCATTGCTGGCCGCGATGTTTATTAATTTTCTTTTTACCGGTCCTTCAATACCAACAGAAAAAGCAGCGGTATGGTTAATTTTATTCTTAGGATTTGGCATCATTCAGCAATGGAAAGAATGAGAGTATTAAAATACGCCCTACTGCCAATTCTTATTTCTATTATCTTCTTTATCATTCCATTTTTTTGGTTAAAGCCGGGGGAAATGGATTTAGGCGGGGATTCAAGTAGGCTATATTTCTATGACCCGATTCATTACCTATTCGGCCAATCGCTTTTTAGTATTTCCCACTCTGGATTCGGAGGAGAAAATCAAAGCTATTATGCAATTCCTTTACTTTTGCTGCTTGCATTGTTTAAGTCATTTATTCATTCACCAACATTACTGATTTCAGGTTTTCATGGAATGAGCTTGAGTATCGCTTTTATCTCTTGTTATCTGATTGTGAAAGAGCTCCTAAGCCAAGGGAGAAGAGAAGCGCCGTACAGAAGGGGTGTTGTAGAAGCGGCAAGCATCCTAGCAGGTCTTTTTTACAATCTTTCCTCTATTCCAATAGGAGAATGGGGATATGTTATTTTAACCTTCAGTCAAGTTTTTCTAAATCCCCTCACGTTTTTTCTTCTACTGCGTTTTTTTACAACACACAATATGCGATACATGTTGGTCGTTCTTTTGATAAGCGTGATTTTTTCTCCAAATTTTACTTTTGTCGGAGCACCGTCGTTTTTCGCATTCTATCCCCTTGTCTTTCTTTTCCTCCTTGCCTACACGAAATACATTAAACATACTCCTATCCCTGTGAAAAAACTCATAGTTGGCGTTATCCTTTTTCTTCTGATTCAATCGTTTCATTTAATACCACAAATTGTAAGCTTACTTTCTCCTGGCAGTCCTATCCATGAGGTTGTATTCTCCAAGTCAGCGAAGTTTGACAGAGGACTGGGGTATTTCTCTGCAATTGCTCCCATCATAAAAGTAAGTCTTAGCTGGTTCAGTCTGCCACAGCTGGCCAAGCTTAACCCGTTTTCCTGGTTGTTTATAGTGTTTCCCGCCCTATTTGTAGTCGGTTTTATCTGGAATAAGCGGAAAGCATATCTGCTCGCTGGTATATTTTTTTTAATTGTACAGTTTTTTTATTCAGCAAATATAACTAAAATTGGATTTACTCTCTATGTCGCTTCGTTTCAAATCCCTGGTTTTTCTATGTTTCGGAATTACTATGGGCAGTTTCAATGGGCTTATCTATTCTTTTACGCCATTTTTTTTGGACAAGCCCTGGCAATAGTCATGGCGAGGGTGAAAAAATGGCAAGCATACGGAATATTAAGTTTTCTTTTCATCCTTTTGGTAATTACATCTTGGCCTTTTATCAATGGAACATTGACAGATACGAGGCATGTGGGAATAAAGAAAATTAGAACGCATATCAAAATGGATCCAAAATACGAAGAAGTCTTGTCTTATATTCGGGCTCTTCCACTTGATGGAAAGATATTATCTCTTCCGCTTACCGACGCTGGTTATCAAGTTCTTCAAGGAAAGGAAGGCGGAGTATATATAGGGCCCTCAACAATTACTTACTTAACCAATAAGAATGAATTTATTGGATTTGAAGAGCTGGGTAAGTTTGGACAAACCTTTTTAGATGCTGCAAGAAATAAAAACTACCAAGTAATCAAAGGCATGTTTTCTTTTTTTAATATAAAATATATTTTCTACAATAGCGATGAGTATATTTATGGTGATAATTTTCTTGGTCATCCGTATAATCACGTCCGTGAATTTTTACCAGAAAGCCAAGATGAATACAGATCGTTCATTGAGCATCTGGGAGTTGAGAGATTGGCCGATTTTGGAGAAAAATATCATATTTATGAGATAAAAAACGATGAATACCTTCCGCATATATATGTGGCAAAAAGAACAGAGTATTGGAATAACGATTCTATAAACCTTCATACCCTGTTTTCTTTTTATCCACAAGATAAAAGAGTAGCTTTTTACAATGACATAAGTAATTTCAACAGGAATAAAGATATATTTGACGATATTTTTCTCACTGCTCAAAATAAAAGTCAAATTTTTGATTTTTTTAAAACAAGAAAAATCCCTAAATTTGCTTCTCCGACCGTATCGCGAAATCTATATTCAATAATTTATCCCTTGGTTGTGTTGCGAGAAAAACTAGATATCAATCAATATCCTAATGTTAATGATAAATATATCAATAGGGCAGCTTTTTTTGCAGAAAAAAGAATTAATGAACTCCTTAGATTAGGAGACATACCTATTTTAAAAAATGTTAAGAGTATAACTAGTTTTTCAAATACATGGCAAGAGCCAGGGTTGTGGGACTTTGCAAGACATAAGGAATACAATTCGTGGGAGATTACCCTTGTTAGATATCAGAAAGCAATAAAGAAACTTATTGATGAATTAGAAAAACCAAATCAATCGGATTACTCAAGCATCACAAATAAGGTCGAACTGAAGAGTATTTTAATAGAACACAAAAATAAGTTAAGCAAAGCTATAAGAGAAGATTCTTCAAGGTCAATAGAAGAAAAAAAGTATCTCTTTAGTTTAGCTTATGAAATGTTTAATGATATTTTTGTCAGGCTCAATCTTAACTTACCGGATGATCGGTTTATGCAATATGAGGTAGGAAATCCATTGGGGGATGGAGGATATGAAATGTATGTCAACAAAGATGATATAAAAAACTTAGATATAACGCTTAGTGTTGACGGGAAAAGAGTTTTACCCAAAACTTCGAAAGAAGGGGAATGGATAAGGTTTGATGATGTAATTGTAGAAAATAAGCCTTTTTTGCCGATTAGTCTTACAATAAACAAGATTTCAAACCTTATCGAACAAACAAAATGGAAAACGGCTGAACTAACAAAGTTGGAAGTATCTGGACAAACAACAAAATTGGAAACAATTCAACAAAATGAAACTGAAAAAGACTTAGTAACTCTTACAATAACATACAACTTTTTAGGTAACGGATTAGTTCGTGATATTCCTGAATGGGGCGAAGATTCGATATACATTATTTCATTTGACTATCTTACTTACAATCAAAATTTCTCGATGGCTCTCTATGAAAAGAGAGGGGTAAAAAAGAACCAATATGTAAGCAATACGTATAATGAGGCGTTGCAGTCAAAAGAGTGGAAGAAGTTTAGTACGGCCATTCTCTCTAAAAGAGACGCACAGTCCGCCTTTTTACAAATTACCAAAGATCAGGATGATATTCCGGATCAAAACAACGACGGAAGCGTTAAAAAAATTGATATAAAAAACTTATCGGTAGTCAAAATTGCCGATCCTCGGATTGTTTTTAAAAAAATTGTTAGATCAGAAAAGACAGTAACTCCCCAGATTATTTTTACAAAAATAAACCCTACGAAGTATAAAGTGACCGTGCGTGGAGCAAAAGATCCATACGCTCTTGTTTTGTCTGAACAATTTAATTTAAGCTGGAAGGTGTTTCTTCCTAATGGAGCCAATGAAGCAAAAACCCTAAAAGGATTATTTTCAAGAACTTTAGGAGAGATTATTACATCTATTCTTCATGCGAAGAATATTGTTATTTCATCGGAAGCAAGCAAAGAAAATTTGACCAGTCACTTTAATAATGATGTTATTGAAGGAATGCATAAAAATATTTTTCTGGATCAGAGCACTTTTGAAACGTTTGGACAGGACCCGATTCTCGAGAAGACGCATTTGCCGGTAAACGGATACGCAAACGCTTGGTATATCATGCCGGAAGATGTGCAAAATAAAAAGGATTACGAGCTTATCATCGAAATGACTTCCCAAAAATTATTCCATGTAAGCTTGCTGATATCAGCAGGGGGACTTTTGTTGCTTTCTTTTATGCTTCTAAAATCGATTATACGAAAATGAGAAAGCAAAACATTTTTTACATCTTGTTTTTCTTAGGCTTTATCTTTCTTGTATTTCGTAATTGGTTTTTTGTGCCGCAGATTATAGGAGGTGATTGGCCATTTGTGTTTCAAGAAAGAATAATTGAGACTTCCCTGATTCCACCTTCATGGAATCCTACGGCTAATAATGGGTTGGGAGGTACAAGTCCTACATATTTTTTACAGTCATTTGCCCATTTTACTTTTTTTATATCAATGGCTTTTAAAGTTTCTTGGGTAGCCGTATATAAGATTTTTTGGTTTGGTTTATTTCTTTTACTATCATTTATTTCTACATTTTATTTATTCCGTACGATTGTTTCGGATAGTAAATTTTGGCAGAGAATAATAGGAGCACTTTTATATACAACAAACACCTATATTCTTATGCTTGTGGGTGGAGGGCAAATGGGAGTTGCGCTCGCTTATTCATTGGCGCCGTTGGTTCTTGCATTTTTTATCAAGATAATTAATCTTATATTTTCCTATAACGCAAAAAGAACCATGCTTATTCAGTCTTCACTTCTTTCAGGTGTGGTAATTTCTGCACAAATACTCTTTGATCCCCGCATAGCTTACCTTACTGTTTTAGCAATAGGTTTGTATCTTGTATTACAACTGATAAATATGAAAGCAAAGGTATTACAACTTTTTACTTATGTCTTTCTTATTCCAGGGATAATTACTGTTGGCCTACATGCAGCATGGATTATTCCATTAATGATTACTCGTATTAACCCTATTAATATTTTGGGAGATGCATATGCAGGAGCAGGAATAGTAAAGTTTTTGAGTTTTGCCTCTTTTTCCCAAAGCTTTTCTTTGTTACATCCTAATTGGCCAGAAAACATATTTGGTAAGACTTACTTTATGAAGGCAGAATTTATCTTACTGCCTATTATTGCGTACTCGAGTTTATTATTTTTTAGGCTCATTGTGCGGAAAGACGCAGAACAAAACGCGGAAAGACGCAGAATCTTGTTTTTCGCATTGTTGGGAATAGTCGGAGCTTTCTTGGCAAAGGGCGCAAATCCACCTTTCGGAGGTATTTACTTGTGGTTATTTGAAAATATTCCGGGATTTGTGATGTTTAGAGACCCAACTAAATTTTACTTGCTGGTTGCTTTGTCTTATTCCATATTAATACCTTTCAGTATTTATTCTGTTTGCGGATGGGTTAACTCAAAACTACAGCTCAAAAGTCAAAGCTATTTACCTATTATATTATTGACATTTTTTATTGTTTATTGGGTAATTTTGATACATCCTGCGATTTTTGGGCAGTTGGGAGGTACATTTAAAAAGTATGAGGTGCCAAAAGAGTATATTGAACTTAAAGATTTTCTATATAAGCAACCTGAATTTTTTCGTACCCTTTGGGTTCCTCGCCGGCAACGATTTTCGTTTGTATCAGATATCCATCCTGCAATTGAAGCGGAGCCCTTATTCGGCACTAGAAATGCTGAAGAACTTTCAAAGAAAATCTCAAGCGAACAAGGACAGTTCTTATTGTCTGAATTTTCTGTCAAATATATTTTAATCCCGTATGATTCTTTGGGAGAACAGTTTCTTGATGACAGAAAATACAGCGAAAAACATAGAATAGAATATGAAGAGAAACTGGATACGATTCCTTGGCTCAAGAAAATACGAAGCGGTAAAATTGCAATCTATAAGACATCCCTTAAAAAGGATCATTTCTTTTTAGACAAAATGGGTGAAGTATCGGCTATTATGATAAATCCCATGCATTATGTTCTTACTGTCTCAATTGATCAACCGCAAAATCTTATATTCTCAGAGAATTTTAGCCCCCATTGGATTCTTACTAAATCTCAGAAGATTATTTCTTCCAGAAAGACAAAGAATGGCCTCAATAGTTTTTGGTTAGAAAGAAAAGGACGATACACGGTAGATATATCATTTAACCTGGAGAAATATTATGAATATGGACGAATAATTTCATTCCTTACTATAATTGCGTTAGCGATATGCCTGATAAAATTACGAAAAAAACGATTTGATTCTTGATCAATTTTTAAAAATTAGATATAATTTAAATTGAATTTAGATAATATTTATGAAGATTTTAGTAACAGGCGCTGCGGGTTTTATGGGAGGTCATTTAGTTGACTATTTAATAAAATTGGGAAAACATGAAGTTTTTGCTGTTGACGATCTTTCCGGAGGATATATGGATAATGTTAGCAGTGAAGCGCATTTTACCAAGCTTGATCTTAGAAATCATAAAAAAACCGAAGAATATATTTCTAGAGTAAAACCAGAACTTCTTTATTATTTAGCGGCAGATGCTTCGGAGGGACGAAGTCAATTTACTCCCATAAGCTCAACAGAAAGAAATTATTTAGCATATATGTATACGATTGTTCTCGCAATTAAGTATGGATTAAAAAAAGTTGTGCTTACAAGCTCTATGAGTGTATATGGTGGACAAAAGCCGCCATTTTCTGAAGATATGTTAAAAAAACCAGAGGATATATACGGCATCGCAAAAGCTGCAATGGAAGATGCAACAGAAGTTTTAGCAAAAGTACATGGTTTTGAGTATGTAATTATACGCCCTCACAATGTATATGGCCCAAAGCAGAATTTAGCCGATCCTTACAGGAATGTTATTGCAATTTTTATTAATTGTATTCTTAACAACAAAAATTATTACATATACGGTGATGGTAATCAGAAAAGGGCTTTTACTTATATAGATGATTTTACACCATATTTTTTAAAGAGTGGATTTTCAGATACTTGTAACGGAGAAGTTATAAATATTGGTCCGAAAGAAGAGTATGGTATTAATGAACTTTCCGATATTGTTCTTAAAACGTTTTTTCCAGATGGAAATGTTTCACAGCAGCTAAAGCCTGCATATGTTGCTCTTCGTCCCCAAGAGGTTATGGAAGCCTATTGCACTAACGATAAGGCAACAAGACTTTTAGGTTATAAAACAACAGTGACGCTTGAGGAAGGGGTAGAAAAGATGATTGAGTGGGCAAAAAAGAAAGGTCCGCAAAAATTTAAGTATTTAAAAAATGGCGTAGAGTTAAAAACTAAAGATCTGCCTAAGACGTGGAGCGAAGAACTAATCTGATATGCCTAAAGTTT
>OBEQ011045737.1_pt1 | contig 11822 bp, 6 predicted proteins | sample 1670901 | NCBI WGS metagenome assembly OBEQ01 (sample SAMEA104232315, study PRJEB22302) | groundwater metagenome | biome: forest; feature: aquifer; material: groundwater | place: USA | collected 2011-08-07 | depth 5.4 m | reverse complement strand
GAGCGTAACGGCCTGATGAAATCACGTTTACGCCAGTTTTTACGGTCTCGTTACGCCACCCTGCGGTGGATCTAGCTGGATCCGCAGCCGGTTGCGCGTTGTGGAGCTGATTTCCTGGCGGCGGCAAAGCCCCTGTGTTGGCCGGGAGCGACCCCCCACTTCGAGGGTCGCTCCCGGCCAACTGTGCGGCGTCCCTGCATCTTCGCCCGCAGCATTTCTTCATGCAGGTCTTGCTGCCGCGCGTCAAGCCATCTAAGAATGAAGCTGTGAAGAAACCTCGATTGGAGAATGGCACTAGCTAGGTATTGCGCGTGAGTTTCCTGTATTGCTGACTTGCCATTTCCGAACAGTGTCTCGGTCCTTCTCCCTGTTCTCTTACTCCTTCAGGCAGCCGCTGGTGTTGCGCGGAGCTTGCTTAGGCGAATCCAGTGCTGCAGGTTGTAGGTAACGCTAGCCCACAGCATTTCCATCTGCACCTTCGCCAACCCTCGAACGTGAAACTGCCGCAGGCCCAGCTTGCTTTTGATCCACGCGTGGCAAAATTCCACGACTCTTCCACGGCGGCGGTACTGGGCTTGCGCTTCGTGGCTGGCCATCTTCTGCTGGAAGGCAAGCACCGCGGCACTTTCTTCGCCGCGGACCACCGAACGGCCTTGCTTTTGATTCTCCGGGCAGCACTGCGGTTTGCGGGCGCAGCTTTGGCAATCCCGCCACTCCGCTTCGTAGCGGTAATACGTGAAGCCCTTCTTTTTCTGGTGGCGTCCTTCATAGCCGAGCAGCTTGCCTTCCGGACAAATAAAACAATCCCGTTCCCGGTCGTAGACAAATGCGCTTGGCGGAAGGCGGTTCGGTGTGCTCGCTCCGCTCAGCACATTTTTCCACCTCATGCTCCCCAGAAAATCGATTTTCCGCCCGGCCAACTTCTCGATATTGTCTCGCGTGGTGTAGCCGCCATCGGCCACCATCTGTTGCGGTTTTTTCTTCAGCCGCTGTTCCACGCGATCCACCGCTGGCAGTAACTGCGCGCTGTCGTTGGCCTCCTGCGTCACCGCCACTCCCACAATCAGTCCATGCGTCGCATCGGTGGAAATCTGCGCGTTGTAGCTGAGCGCTAATCCCCCATCGGACTGCTTCATCACCCTTGCGTGCGGATCGCTGGTGCTCACCCGCGTCTCACTCTTGGCTTTTTCTCCGGGCTTGCGCGCCTGCAACTTCTGCAACTCTTCCAGCGCACTTTCCAGCCGCTCTTGTTGCTCGCGCCGCGCGCGGGCCTGGGCTTGCTTTGCTTTCGGACTGGTCTCTTCGTTCTGTGGATCGCCCATCTCCGCCACGCGCTGCCGCGCTCGCTCCAGATGTCCCTGGATCGTTCCTTCGCGCTGAAAACCCCTGGTGCTCGCCAGCGCTTTGATCTTCGTCCCGTCCTGCATCACTTGTTCCAGCGTGATCAGCCCTTCCTTGCTGAGCACCGCCAACACCTGCGTGAACAATTCGTCCAGCTCCTCCTGCTTCTCCACCCGGAAATCCGCCAGCGTGTGGTAGTTCACTTCCTGCAACCCCGTCAGCCACTGGAACGCGGGATCGTACTCGCAGCGCCGCGCCACTTCCCGCGCCGAGCCAATCCCCTGGCTGTAGGCGTACACCCACAAACTGATCAGCAGTTGCGGATCGATCGCCGGCCGCCCGCCTTCCTCTGCGCTGCTCTCGATGCTCTCGTAGAACCCGCCCAGATCCAAACGCCCGACCAACGCCCAGATCGCCCGCGCTAGATGGTCGTCGCCGATGAGTTTCTCCACATCCACGGCTCGCCAGCTCATCTGCTGCCGGTTCACGTAGCGGATCAACGGCTGCTTGCTGATCGTATTTTCTTGGCTCATGCCGCGAGCTTACGGCAGACTCTTATATTGCAAGACTGAAATTCAGAGGGTTTCTTCACTGCTTCATTTTAGATGGCTCGATACGCGCCGTTGCGAAGGCCCCGACGAACATGTAGAATCGCCGTACCCGCGTCAGTTTAGAGGATTGCGATGGGCAAAAACTCCCCCTAGGAAACGGGACAAACACCGTGAAGGCAGCTCCCAGAGTCTAGGGAGGATCTATGAAACGGCATTTTTGGCTTGCGTCTGCGTTTTTGTTTTTACCCGCTCTGTGCTGGGCCGAAGCGTTTGAGAATAATTCCAGTCTGACGACCGACCTCAAGATTCGGTCGGGCGCAATCGTCCTCATGGTCCAGCGCGAGATGCTGGCACGAACCAGTGTGCCCGGGATGCTCGGGACCCGTTGGCGCTCGAATTGGGAAGGGCAGGCCAAAGTAGCGGTCAAGAGCATTGTCGTCCAGGAGATGGCCGACTCCGTTTGGTTCGCGCCGAGTTCCAAAGCCGGCGAGTACCTGAGCACAGGTGGGGACCGCCTCCTCGTCGGTCAGAGCGGCCGCGCCACGCTGATCCGGGCGTCTGGATTGGTCGAGCGGTTCGATAGCAAGGGCCCTCTGATCGAGCGCGAGGACCTTCATGGGAATAAAGTCACATGGAATTATGGTCCGGATGGACGGCTCCAGAATGTAGCCGGTCCCGGCGGCGCGAACCATGCCTTCGCTGACGTGTCTTGAGCTAGGCCGCGCGCTGAACTTGATCCTGGATTGTCCAGTGGTTCTCCGGATGTCTCTCAGCGAGCATGGGTTCACACAAGTCTGTAATTGTCGGTTTGGCAGGGAACAAGGCCAGAGCGGAGCAGTAGCCAACGAGGACGGTCACGTGGAGTTCCGTTCAGCAGCATAGTCAAGTGAACCACGGGCGTGTCCCATGCGCATTCCGGGGCCAAAATGGAAATCCCGCTTAAGCTGCGGCCATGTGGTATGCTGCAGACTTCAACGACGAGGATACCTTCGATGGATCGTCTTCGGATATGGCCCCTGCTATCACCGGCGGTGTATGTTCTCACCGCGGTCCTTAGTTTTAGCGCCACGGTTTTTGCTCAGACTCCGGACAGGACGTACAAGGCGGAATACATCCGCATCGTTCGACAGCGAATGGAAGAGACGAATGAAGGAACTGGTTTATCAAGCACGTTTTTTACCGTGGGCAATCCGAACGAGATACAACGAGGTTTGCAGTCCTACCGTAAGGGGGTGGCTATCCTTAAGGGGGTGGCTATCGATCCACAATGGCTCGCCAATTATAAGAGCAGTGAAGGCCCGGGCGGGGCATCGGGACTGACGATACCGCGCGATGAGACAGACCCCTACAAGAGGGCGTACGCGGGTTGGATTGTGCTCCAGTTGCCGTTAACTAGCGAGTCAGACATAACAACGGCTTTCCACGAGGCAATCCACCTCTATCATTTGTTTGCCTTTGCAAACACCAGCCACAGCAATGATGATGTCGACCAGCCCAAAGATGGGCCATGGTATGGAGGGCCGGAATACATAAGTAATGGATTTTCGAACACGGTTAAACGCCTAAGAACATTGGACAAGGAAATCGACAGAGTCCTGGCGGACATCGCGTCTGGACGCGACACTCCGGGTGAATTGGACACTTTGAAAGCCCAAATCGCTATGGTGCGCAGGCAAATGGCAGCTGAAGAAAGCGATTACCCTGGCTTTCGCCGTTGTTTGTCCAACATCTCAGGCAAATCAGACTGGCCAGGCTACGATGCGGCCTTGGAGCGGAAGATTGAAGAAGCAAGAAAGCAAGAAATCGAAGCTCAAGTAGCTGCACTTAGGACGTTGAGGGCAAAGCTTGCTAACAAGATGGCTTCAATCGAACAGAACGCCAAAAAGGTGGCCGCGGCGGAAACCAAAGCGAAAGAACTGCTCGGCAAGCTCAAAGATCTCCAAACCGTCGTCACTGGCATCGAAAAGATCTGCCAGCAGGCTGCCGCGAAGAAGAATGAGATTAAGGCCAAGGTGAAAGAAGCAGGCCGCCTGAGTCAATTAGCCGGCGATCTGGCCGACGAGGCTTCGAACCTGGCAGTAACCTGTTCATCCAAAGAGACCGCGACCGCCATCACAGATAAATACAACGAGGCCATTAAGAACGTTCGTCAGATTGTCTCCCTCAGAAACGAGGCGGTTCAAGCGAACAAAGAATTACATCACCTCAAGGATCAGCTTGCCCAAGCACAGAAAAAGTTGGCGGATGGCCCAGGCATTCTGAGCGACATCGCCACTCAATCAACCGAAGCCGACGCAGCCCTCAAGTCGGCGTTGGGGGACTTTTCACAGACCACGAGTTTAGAAACCCAGCTCGCCATGGGAAAACAGGACTTATCTCTAAAACTCCAAAAACTCAAAGAAAATTATCCCGGTGACTTGCCCGCTGACGTCGACAGCTGGATCAGAAAGTTAGAGGAAACTCTGGCTGCATTGAAGTTCTCCGTTGGAGCTTTGCCGACTCAGTTTGCGGCCAGCACGACAAATATCAGCAATTACGCGTCGGAGGCGAGGGAGATCGCGCAGAAGTACTTGAACTCAGTGTGCGTCATCACGCCAATGGATGATGAGGTCAGCAAGATTGATGACGCGGCCGTTGTCGCCGGCCTGGCGCTGGAGGCCAGCGACCTCCCGAAAAAAGCAAAGGAATGTGCGGCCAAAGCAGATTGCCTGCAAGCCATGAAGCCAATTCAGCTACTGCTCGATCAAGGCGATACGGAAAAAGCGAGCCCGCTGATCAACCAGCTGAAGAGCCTCGGCTGTGACACCAAGGATATTGCGGACGAGTACTGGCGAGTGCAGGCAAAGGTTTGGCCGCTATTGGCGCGCGCGCGCGAGGCCTTCAATAACTTGGCAGCGACGTGCGACTACCAGGCTGCGCGAAAGGCAGCCGAAGATTTGCAAGAAGGTTTTCCACGACATCCCTGGGTCGTAGAAAACCTCCGCAACATACAACAAGGGGCGATGGCCCAGTTTGAGGTAAACAACCTCCTGCAGAAAGCGATCGCCGCTGAAGGGGAATTAGAGCTCCATCACGTTAATATCAATCCTCTTTACTTGCCAACGAGACAAAGTAATCCCGCAGAAGCCGACGCCGCCATTGCCCAGGCTGCGCAAGTTGCCGCGCCCTACCCTTGTTTGAGCAAAGCCGTTGACAAATTCAAAGCCCAATTCGAGGGGAACCGCAGCCTCGCCGACAGAATTGGCAGCTTGAGAGCGCGTGTCAATGAACTCGCGTCAAAGAAGGCTTCAGCCCAAAGAAATGCCCAGCAGGCCGCGAGCTTTGCCGATCAAGCCGCGCAGCTACTCGTCTCGGTGTACGCTCTAGACGATCAGATATCTGGAATCGCTGACAAGTGCCGGCTGGCATCTACGCTTAGGGCGAGCATTGAGTCTGCGGCCAGAGACGGCTTGGCTCAAGAGAAAGCGATCCGCGCGGACCTCGACAATGCCATCGCGAAGGCAGCGAACTGCACCAACAAAAGCGATGCTGCGGACCTGCAAGCCAAATATAATCATAGCATCAGAACCGTGGGCCAGGTCGGCGCGGCGGCCAGAGCTACAAGGCAAACAAATCAGGGCGACTTGCAATCATTCCTGTCGGACATCAACAACGGAAAAGCCGCTTACCAGACAGCAAACAAACTGGCCGACCGGCTTGCCGAGGCGTGTGGAAAGGTAAGTTCGGCACTTAATGCGGCCCGCGCAGACGTTCAGAGCGGTGAAGCACTGAAAGCAAATTTCGCGAGCGTTGCTGTCGGGCTGCGATCTGAAATTGATAAGTTGCGCACCGACTACCGGCCGGACGGCATCGCTACCAGCCTCAATCATGAGATAAACGGGCTTTATGCTTTGCTCCACTCAGCTCTCGCCGACTCAAACAACGTCAGCCTCGAGGGCATCGTGAGCGCGGCGGAAGCACAAGCGACGCGATGCGACGGCATCAGGTCTTCTGCCCAAGCGCAAATGCAGAAGTACCAGAATGGAGTAGTCTGTAGCGTGACGCCCGCCGATGATCTGGTTGAGCAAATGGACGGCGTCGTCGCGGGCCTGACTGTAGAGCTTGCCGCGGCCGCTGATGCTGCCAGACAAGCCGCAGGTTGTCTCAAGCGCTTGCAACCTCCCGCTGACGACAAGCCGCCCGATTTCGTGGGTAACACCACTCAAGCGGTTGTCCGACGGCCACAGGAAGAGCCGCCAGATTGGGTGGGTCGCACCGAGAAGGGCGCGCAGCCCGTGAGTGTACTCGGTGCAAGTCCAGCGACATGTGTCGATACGACGAAGGCGGGTACGCCGGAGCGCAAGGCCTGCACGGAGAAGGGCACGGAGCCCCTGACCGCGGACGTCCTCAATGCGCCGAAGACGGTGCATGTTGGGGACAAGGTTACGATGGCGGGGGTAGGCTCCGGCGGAGTCAAACCTTACAACTACCAGTGGGCAAGCAAGAATGCTTCCACGGGCCGGGCGACGGCTAAAACGCCAGGGTCCGTGAACAACTCTGCCGGATTCCAATTCAACAGTGAGGGCCAGACGGCGATCACCTTGTACGTCAAGGATAGCCGGGGGAATGAGGCGCAGAAGACGGTCACGGTGAATGTGCTCGGCGCAAGTCCAGCTGAGACGGCGGCTCAGACAACATGTGTCGATACGACGAAGCCGGGTACGCCGGAGCGCAAGGCCTGCTGCGCGAGCCTCGGCAGCGACCCCAATGGGCGCTACTTCTGCGAGCATTTACGGCGGATGAACCCTACTGATGCCGCGGCCTTCCGAAGGGGTTTTGAAAGGGATTCTGGGGGCGTCAGCCTGCTTGCCTGGTCGGGCACTTGGGTTGCCGACCGAACCACCTACAACATTTCGAGCAGCGGTAACTCAATATCTGCTTCGTTTCAGTACAATTTTCCCAACGCATATAACAAGAACGCGAGAGGCAGCGGGCAATGGTCCAACTGCACAATCGAGGGCAACACCGCCACGTGCCATTTTACGATCTCGCATGAAGATGATGATAAGACTGCTAACGCGAGCGGGATCGTGAAAGTGACGCTGAGCGGAGACACAATCACAGGCGGGACCACAGTTACAGAGTCGTCCATCAACTGGAAACCACGAAGCGAAGGAGGTTCAAGCGACCTGCAAAAAGGTGGAGTGGGCACAATCGAGTTGAAACGGGCCAAGCCGTAGCAGCCTGCGGCTAATCGTGCCGCAAGTGGACTGGGTTTTCAAGATTACTGCACCGAGAGGGGCTCGGTTTTCGAGATCATTGAGGGAGCGGGGGATCTGCTGGTCGGACTGTCCGTTTCGAGTAACATTGGTCCAAGTGACCTGGCGCCACCGGCTTCAACGACTGGGAAACAGGCACTCGGGAGGGGGCTGCTGGGAGTGGTGCCGGACGCAAGTGATCGTTCCCCACTGCCAAAGTAAGGGAGAACTCAGATGCCTGAGCCAACGTCAACCTGCCCGCAGTGCGGTGCGGCCGCTCAGCCAAGAGATCAATTTTGCGGTAAATGCGGGGCGCCCCTGCCAACAGTTGTCCAGCCACAGGTGGAAACACGATCGTCGAGGGGTCCGGTGGTAATCGGCACGATTGTTGGAATTTTGTTGACGCTCACTCTGGGCGCGGCGTGGATGGCGATCCATCGAGAGACGCTTTCCCGGGTTCGGAACGCGGATCGCCAACCGGGACCGCCGGCAGCAGGCTCGCCGGAATCCGTGACGCCATCGGCGTCCCCATCGAATGGAACGGTGCCAGCGCCGCCGGTCGCTAGTAATCCTTCCGCCGCCGTGCAACCCGCATCCCCAGTACCTGGCGGCTCTCAACGCGTTTCCGGTGTAGCGCGGGCCAAGACCCCGACTGCCGCGCCACCATCGGAAGCCGGGGAGCCTGTCAGCATCACGGTCGCTGCCGACGACCCATCGAAAGCTACGCCTGGACAAACTTCCATGGAGCCGCAAGCCGGAGCCCAAGCTTCGTCGATTCCCATCGAGCCGATGTCTCCGACTGGACTCCCTGCGGGCGGGGAAGGAAATGAGAGTGTACGGCCAGGTTTACCGGGCAGTACCACTCCCAACACGCCCGGGAACCCTGGTTCCGCCGCTTATGCGGGGCCCCGCTCAGGGACTCTGAACTGGTCCGGGAAACTGACGAAAGGTCAGTTAGTCGCCATCGAGGGTCTGCCAGGGATTCCGGTGATGATCGATTTCGACGCGAAAGAGTTTTCCGTCGTTGAACCTCCTTCGCCAAGGAATGGCTGGAAACGGCTCGTGATTCGCAGCCGCAATCAAAGGCACAAGGTGATCACCATCCGCTGGACGGCCATTGAATAAGGAATGGAGCCGAACATGAAGCGCACCATAACGATCCACGGTTTGTTGATGTTGTCGTGCGGCATCATGTGCTTGGCGCAAAGCCGCTATAACAATCAGATCCAACCGGGTCTCAGCACGCGGAGCGATGTGGACGCCGCCCTGGGTCAGCCGCTGCGCTCGCTCAATGCCAACCTGTTTGAATACACGCCCCCACAGGGAGCTTCGCGACTGGTCATTCAGTATCGCGCCGGATCCAATATCGTCGAAGTCATTGAAGCAGACTTCTCCCGAACCTACAGTCGCGAGTCGATGCTGCAATCGCTGAAGCTGCCGGATCAACCTGACGTGCGGACCATTCAGCAGGGTAAGTTGATCGAGTATTTCGGCGGCGACAAGTTCCTCGCATTGGCCTATGCAGGTGCGGAGGTGGGAAGTGGAGTCAATCTCCTGGGTTACTACAGCCCCGAACTGTTTGAGCGCGTCACTGCCAGCCTCAGATCTGTGAGCGCCCCTGCGAGCACGCCGCCGCCGGGGTACAAACCGACCTTGTCGGGAAGTGGCAGCGCGCAGCCGGCCAATGCCGGCACACAACCAGCGCTGCTTGCCGCGGAAACAGATTTTCGCGTGAAACTCCTGACACCACTCAATACGCAAACTTCGAAGAAAGGCGACAAAATCACTGCCCAGGTTTTGGACCCAGCGCCATTCACTGGTGACATCCTCGAAGGAACAATTCGAGAATCGAAGAGTGGCGCCAAGTTGAAAGGCAAGTCCGTGCTGAATTTCACCTTTGACACGCTGAACCGCGCAGGTCAGGCCCAGCCCGTTCAAGCGAACGTAAAGTCGATGACCAACTCCAAAGGGCAGCAAGACGTTGACGAGGAAGGCCAGATCGTCAAGAAGAAAAACAATATTGGGAAACTGGCGGCTGGCACGGCCATCGGCGCACTCATCGGAGGCCTCGCCGGCGGCGGAAGAGGCGCGGCCATCGGCGCAGGCATCGGCGCGGCTGCTTCGCTGGTGCTGATCGAAGTCGCCGTAGAAGGCGCGAACGTGTCGTTTGCTCCGGGCAGCGAACTTATCCTTTCTGTCAAACCTCAGAACCGACCAGGCGGTCAGCAGGTACAGGTAGCACAAAACCGTGTCGGTCCCATCACCACCACGTCTGGCAACACCAACGCGAGCGGGGCCGCCCCCACTCTGCACGAGCGACCCAGGTCGCAGGCGATTGTACCTGCTGGGACCACCGTCACGGTGCGCAGCGTGGATGGCATCAATGCGCGCCAGAATGAAGCTCAGGACTTCATGGCTGAGGTGCAAGATGCAGTGATTGTTGATAGCAGGCAAGTGATCGCCCCAGGCACACCGGTTGCGATCAGAGTAACGACAGCCGCCCAGCAACCGCCGCGGTTTCATATAAGCTTTTTCCTGAATGGCAGAAGATCAGACCCGGTCAGCGCCGCGCTAGCCTCGGCGGGACACGGGCGGCTCGTGCTTCCTCCTGGAAGCTTGATTCACTTTCCTGCTGAAACCACCCTGTCATTTATGTTGGAACAAAGCCTGCCGATTCAATGATGGCGATTTGCAGGGTATTACGCAATGCAGGAAACTATCCCGAGGAATGGGAGGCCCTGTTTTGCGTTGTGGCACATCACAATTCAGCGGCTGCCGAGGTGGAGCGGACATACTCAGGGAGGCATGGCTTGGGCCGTGACAATTCACTCTCTGGAAGCAGGAGCCCAGACGCCAGCGGGAATACCCGCGCGGCCCCCACTCTGCACGTGAGAGTGCCCGCTGGGACGAGGTTCAACGTGCGCATATTAACCAGGCACAATCTGCGAGAAGGTGAGAAAACTTTCAAAGGCCAGTTGGAGAATGCGGTGAGTGTGAATGGAAGGGAAATCGTTCCGCGAGGCACAGACATCATCATGAAGGTGACGACAGACCTCTGCGGCCAGCAGACCGCAAGATTCCAAATAAACTTCTTGCTCAACGGCAGATCGTACCAAGTGAACGAACCATGGCCCTGTGCCCCTATCACGATTTCTCCAGAAATCGTCATGCCATTTTATTTAGATCAGGACCTGACGATTCAGTGAGGGCTATGCAGGGCGAAAAATCTTTCACATTTTGCCGCACCTTGCAGTGCGATGCGCGAATTGCCAGCTCGGCTGGGGCGATGGGTTGTTGAGACTAAACCTGCTTAACGGCGGCCGTGAGACGGGTCCGCTGAAGTCGCGGAATCAAGACAATTACCCGACCCCAGCCCACCACGAAGAACTAGCTCGCATCCCTACTCTTACACTCAGGCTTTTTGCCAGCGCGCCAGATTCATGGAACTTCAAAGGAGGCCCAAAGCGTCCGCTATGGCTACGGTAATTGGAGATTGTCTTTATCTAAAGAACGACAGGCGAGTAGAGAGATTTTTTGACACCAACAGAAAGACATCAGTGATCATACAAAGAAGAACGTCGATTAGAAAGTTTTCCAAGTACGTCGCCTTCAGATAGAACTCCGATTCGTAGTTCGCTGTTGCAGTTTCGAAGAACCAGTCAATCCTCTACGAGGTAAGGCAAGTCATTCCGCTAAAACCGGAGAGTTCTCTATGACTCAAGAAAACGCACAGACCAGATCGTATGATGCGCTCATCCGATCCGCGGCAACCAGGGCGCAACGATCATTGGTCCGACGAACCCCTCTGGTGAGGTCGAGAATCCGGACACGCTCACGCCGCCGAGTACGGACCGGGGCACGCGGTCAAACCTGAGATGGCGGGGGACAGAAACTTCGCCTTAAGCGTACTGGGGTAAGGTCCTCGAGTATAAATCGCTTTGTATGGCAAATCCCAATGCAGCGCAAACGGCTGCAGTACCGGTAGATATGGTTGCACGGCTCTCCGCAAAACTTATCAGCGCCTGTTCGTAAAACCTTCGAAAGCCACACAAGCGATTCGGAAGCCCGCTCTTGCCAACAGTAAAACGAAGGTAAAACCGTTTGGGAAAATTGGCGGCCACCGCGTAACATCGCCATTTTATAAGGGAAAGTGGCGCGCCGGGAGAGATTCGAACTCCCAGCCTTCTGGTTTCGTAGCTATGCCCCTTTATCTCTTCGGAGAGATTATTCCCGAAAAAGGGCTTAAGGTCTACTGTAAGAAGTTCAGTTCACACCTCGCTTTGCGACGTGTCTGCTGCCCCGATTACGAGTCTGTCCAGCCATCCTGGCCGACCGGGTTTGGTCGCGGAGCGTGTAGTGTGGGCCTACGGGCAATTTTTCTTCGGGCAGTTTCTGTCGCTCCCTGCCCATTAGCAATAGGTGGGGGCCTTTATTCTGAACGTTACCCCTTAACGGAATGGCTCCAGGCGCGAGCATTTGTTGAAGGCCAAGGCTGCATTGCAGCAGAGGGTTGCGATAAATGGAAGCAAGGAAGAGTCGCGGAGTACGACAGTGGACCAGGCGCCTGCAGTCGGAAACCGATTGACCTAGCTTTCCAGGACATTTCCGGTAGCACCTCTATGAATGAACGTTTGACGACCAGTGCTATCATTCACGTCCAGGGGCAACGGCTCCACGGGCCAGGAGAATCAAT
>OBEQ012640494.1_pt1 | contig 11825 bp, 11 predicted proteins | sample 1670901 | NCBI WGS metagenome assembly OBEQ01 (sample SAMEA104232315, study PRJEB22302) | groundwater metagenome | biome: forest; feature: aquifer; material: groundwater | place: USA | collected 2011-08-07 | depth 5.4 m | reverse complement strand
ATCTGGCGGCTCACCGGCGGGCGGAACTCGAGCTTGAACGGCTACAGAAAAAAGAGCTGCTTTTGTCCGGAAAAATCAAAGAACACTACAGTGAATTGTCGGCCATTTTGAAGCGTTACCTCGACAGAAGATACAAGCTGTTGACGTCGGATTTGACGACAGCCGAGGTCGGCGCTTTGTTGAAAAGAAATAATTTTGAATCCTCAGTTTGCGCAAAGGTCATGGAAATCCTGGAAGCTTCGGACTTAGTCAAGTTTGCCAATTGGAATCCCCCAAGGGCCCTGGGGGATCAGCTTGCACAGCATTTTTTGAATCTAGTCGAAGAAACCCGCCAGGAAGAAAATCCCGTGGAGAAAAAATAGTGAGATTTGCGCATCCGGCCCATTTTTTGTGGCTTTTGCCGTCGGTGGTTTTGTTGTTTCTCTATTTGGCGAAAAAAATCGGCGGCGAGGCGACGCTGAAATTTTCAAGCCTCAAACTTCTTCAAACGGCGGATACGTCCGCCAAAAATTCAAACGCCGCCAAGCGCGTAAGCTTCGGGCGCTGGGTGAGGGGGATTTTAAGATTCGCGGCGCTGGTTTTCATGATTTTGGCTTTGGCCAGGCCCCAAACCGGCAGTGGACAGATCCAAACCACGGAACACGTCGTGGATATCATGATCGCGCTAGATATTTCCGGCAGTATGGCCACTTTGGATTTTGAACCGGAGAACCGGCTTATTGCCGCCAAGCAAGAGGCCAAGCGTTTCATCGAAGGCAGGCCTCACGACCGCATCGGGCTTGTGGTATTTGCCGGCCAAAGCGTCACGCAATGCCCTCTCACCACCGATTCCAAAGCGATTTTGGCGCTTTTGGATAAAATCCAGCTGGGGATGCTTGAAGACGGCACCGCGATCGGGCTTGGGATCGGAAACGCTTTGAACCGCCTCAAAAAATCCGAAGCCAAACGTAAAGTGGTCATTCTCCTGACGGACGGCGTCAATAATGCGGGTGAAATCAGCCCTCTCACGGCGGCCGGTATTGCCAAGGAGCTGGGGATTCGCGTTTACACGATCGGGGTCGGGAGAGAGGGAGAATCCGTCTTGCCGGTACAAGATCCGCGCTTTGGGATGCGTTTACTCAAAGTCCAGACCGAAATTGATGAGAAGATGTTGACTCAAATCGCTCAAATGACCGGCGCCTCGTATTTCAGGGCCCAGGACCGCGAGGCTTTAAGGGATATTTTTCGGCAAATTGACCGCCTTGAAAAGACCGAGATCACCGTCGAAAATTTTATGAGTTATGAAGAACGTTATTTCTGGTTTTTGTGGCTGGGACTTTTTTTTCTTTTGGCAGAACTTGTTTGGGCAAACGCCGTGAGCGTCAAATTGCCATGAGCATGGACTGGGGTTCTCCTGAAAATTTTAAATGGCTTTGGCTGTTGCCGGCTGTCTTGGGACTTTTTATTTTTTCCGATTGGAGGCGATCTTTAAGCCTCCGTTGTTTTGGAGAAACGCCTCTGGTCCGCCGGCTGACTCTTTCGCTCAACCCGGCCTTAAGATGGGCGAAAAGGATTTTAATTCTATTCGCCATGCTGATGACACTTTTGGCTCTCTGCCAACCGCACTTCAGCAAAAAAGAAATTGAGGTAGAGAGAAAAGGCGTGGACGTCATGATTTTGGTAGATGTCTCCCAAAGTATGCTGGCCAAAGACCTGGCCCCCACGCGCCTTGACAAAGCCAAGCTTGAGCTCGAGACACTGGTTGAGAAACTAAAACAAGACCGGATCGGGATTGTCGCGTTCGCGGGGGATGCCTTCATCCAGTGCCCGCTCACCACGGATCATAACGCGGTTAAACTTTTTCTTTCTTCGGTGAGCCCCAACCTGGTGCCGGCCCCGGGCACGATGATCGGTCGCGCGATCCAGGTCGGGATGCGCGCTTTTATGGATGCCGACAAGGGATTCAAGACCATGATCATTTTGACGGACGGCGAAGACCAGGGTTCCGATCCGACGAATCAGGCCAAAGCCGCTGTACAGGCCGGTATTTCTATTTTTACGATCGGGATCGGCACGCCCGCGGGGAGCACTTTGCCGGCGGAGCCGGGACAAGGAGGCCAGCCCGCCGGCCAGGCCGGAACTTTAAAAAAAGACCTCCGGGGAAATATCATTTTATCCAAATTGGACGAGGGGCTTTTAAGAAAAATAGCCGCCGAAACTGGAGGCGTTTACTACCGCGCCTCGCGTGGGGAAATTGAAATCGAGGATTTGACTCATCGCATCCGGCAGATGACCCAAAAGGGGCTTAAAAAAAGCCGCTCGGTCGAATATGAAGAAAATTATCAATTTTTTTTGCTCCTTGCGATTTTGGCTTTATTTCTTGAGATCATTTTGACCGAAAAAAGAAAAACACCCGAAGGACCGATTTTAAAAACGCTGGTATTGGTTCTTTTGTCTTTGCCACTTTTAGGTTTTGACTTTTATTCCAAGCTTAAAAACGAACAGGGCAATCGTTATTACCAAAAGGGCCGGCTTTCTAAAGCCAGATCTCAGTACGAGGCCGCCCTTAAAGGCGCTCCTCGAACCCGGGAGATTGCATTTAACCTGGGGAATGCTTATTATAAGGAAGGGTTATTCAAAGAGTCGCTGGATTCTTATAAAAAAGCGGCGGAAAGCAAAAATTCCCCAATTCTCGAGTCTCATGCATTTTATAATATTGGCAATGCCCTTTATCGAGAGGAGGATCTCGAAAAAGCCGGAGAATTTTATAAACAGGCCCTGCGGATCGATCCCAGCGACGCCGATGCCAAGGTCAATCTGGAGCTGACCAACAAAGCGCTCGAAAAAAAACAGCAGGAACCCAAAAAAGACAAAAAACAAGACCAGAAGCAAAAACAGGATCAGCAGCAAAAAAAAGAAGGCCAGTCCGGACAGGATCAAAAGGACCAAAATAAAGGCCAAGAACAGAAAGAAGATCGAAGCGGGCCCAAACCCAAAGACCAAAAAGAATCGCAAGATCAAACTCAAAAAAGTGGCGCTCAAAAAAATGAGGAAGAAAAAAAAGATGAGGGTGCTTCCGGATCGGATCAAGGAGACAAACCCGGCGAACGCCCCAACGAGGGTGTAGGAACTAAAGGCGGCGGCGAAGAAAAATCAGAAGAACTAAAACCAAAAACCGAGGCCCAAATGCGGGCCGAACAAATGCTTTCGGCGCTGGAATCCGACGAGAAACAAACTCTCAAAATGCAGGGATCCCGTAACGGCCCCGTGCAGCGGGGAGGAAGGATCATCAGGGACAAAGATTGGTAACAATGCGAAAGACAGCAGTATCACTATTTATTCTTCTATGCGCTTCAAGCCTTGCCTTCGCGGAAGTCGCGATCGAGACGTCCGTCAACCGCTCTCGCGTGTCTATTGGCGAAGAGCTTCAGTTGGATATTATTATTACCAACGCGGAGGGCAAAATTTCCACCCCGACAATCTCTTCTATCCAAGGCTTCACTTCTTATTCTCAAGGCCGCTCCCAGGAAATTCAGATCGTCAACGGCCAGACCTCTTCAAAAAGTATTTTCAGTTATCTTTTAATCGCCAACGAGCTGGGCCCCAAGACCATAGGCCCTTTTGAAATCGGCATCGGCGGCAAAATTTATAAAGTGGCTCCGGTCAGCGTGGAAGTCGTCCAAAACTCAAGCGGAAACGCCAGGCCTCCGGTTTATTCACAAACCCCCGTCTCCTCTCCCAACCCGAGAGCTTTGCCGACTGAAGGCGTGAGTGATCGGGATATTTTTGTCAAAACCTGGCTGGATAAGGACACCGTGGTGGTCAACGAGCCCGCGATGTTGACCTACACTTTGTATACAAGGCTTTCGGCCACGTACCGGGGTTTTGAAAAAGAGCCGGAAACGACGGGTTTCTGGATCGAAGATTTTCCTCCGGAAAAAACCATCAAGCGCACCGAACAAATTTTAAACGGTTCAAGATACGTGGTCGCGGATGTCCGGAAGATCGCGCTTTTTCCGACTCAAAGCGGCGTCTACACGATAGACACGGGAGTCCTTTCCGCGGCGATTGAAGTCCGCAGCCAGGACAGCTTCGACAGCTTTTTTTCAACCAATGTTTTTGGCCGGAGAAATTTTCCTTCTTCTTTTGTTTCGCAAGTGGTTGAGAAGAAGCTTCCCGCCGACAAAGTGGTGTTGACCGTGAAGACGCTCCCCGAATCGGGAAAGCCCGCCGACTTTAAAGGAGCGGTCGGAAACTATCGCATTGAAGGTTCGCTGGATAAACAGGAAGTCGAGGCCGGCAATCCGGTCACGTTTCGCGTGCGTTTGAGCGGCGAAGGCAACATCAGCACGGTGGAGCTGCCTTCGATTGACAAGCTCGATCATTTCAAAATTTACGATTCCTCCACTTCCACGAATATTTCTAAAAACCGCCTGATCGTCGAAGGGGAAAAAATCGTCGAGACCGTGATGGTGCCCAAGAAAGAAGGCGATTTTGTAATCCCGATTTTAAGTTTTTCTTATTTCGACCCCAAGGCTCAAATCTATAAACAACTCCGGACAGCGTCCGGACGCCTGAAAGTCTTGCCGGGCGCTCCCGAAGCCGAAGACAACCCAGCGAAAGGATCTTTTGTTTCCTCGGTGACTCCGGCAACCAAGGAAGAAGTCTCATTTTTGGGCAAAGACATTCGCTACATCAAGTCGGTTGATGACGGAAAAAAACTTTCGCTCCCGGAGCTTTATCAGCGTCAGTGGACTTGGGTGCTAAACTTGATTCTTGCGGCGTGCGCCGTCTTTTTCATGGTGTTTTCGAGCAGGAAAGAAGATTCCGTTCAGAGCGCTCAAGGCGCGGCCCGTTCGCGCCACTCCAAACAAGTCGCGGACAAGAAACTAAAAACCGCCTTAAGACTCCTGAAGGAAGGTAAAAAGGATGAATTTCATGCCGAGATCTCAAGGGCCGTTCACGGCTATTTTTCAGACAAGCTGAATATGCCGTCTTCCTCTTGGGTTGGTTTTGACGACATCCGGCGTCAAGTGGAGGCCAAAACCGATCCGAAGCTCCTGGACGAGACCCGTGATCTATTTGAGCGTATGGGTGAGGGCCGTTTTTCAAGCGTGGAGTCCGACGCGAATCAAATGCAAACACTCTACGCGGCGGCCGCCCGCGTGATCGCGTCTTTCGAAAAAGCGAGGATCCGATGAGAAAACCGGCCACTTTTTTTATTTTTTTGCTGGCGATTGGGGTGGTCTTGAACCCGCCTCCGGCATTGGCTCAAGGCAAAACTCCTGATTTTAAAGAAGCCAACGCCCTTTATGAATCGGGCAAGTTCAAAGAGGCCGCTCAAATTTATGAAACCATCGCCGAGGAAAAAAGCGGAGGGGCCGCGGTTTTTTATAACCTGGCGAATGCCTTGCTGCGTGAAGGCCAAAAAGGCAAAGCCCGGCTTTGGTATGAACGCGCGCTTTTGCTCAAGCCCAGAGATCCGGACATTCGCTGGAACCTGCAGATTTTAAAAAACGCGTTGATTGACCGGGCGGAACAGCCGCCCGATCCTTTGGCGCTGTCTTTAGTCCGCCAAAACGTTGTGGACTTGTTTTCGATTGACGAGGCGATCCTACTTCTGACGGCTTGCCTGTTCGTCCTCGCGGGCCTTTCTTTACTGGCATGGCTCTATCCAGCCGCCAGGCGAGTTATCCGGGTGTTCCAGGGCCTTTTTTTAATTTTAACTTTGGCAGCTGCGGGATTTTTTACCCTTAAATGGATCCAGGCCAAGGACCCCGCCGTGATTGTCCTTTCCAACGAGGCCGTGGCGCGTTACGGGCCAACCCTAAAGGAAACCAAAGCGTTTATTCTTCATGAAGGGGCTAAAGTCTCCGTCGTTGACCGGACGAAAGACTGGTTTTATATCCGCTTTGAAAACGGGAATGAAGGCTGGATTCCCAAAGACTCCTGCGAATTAGTTTAAAGTGAGAAGCCCTAAAACAGCGGCGGTGATCGTCGGCCACGGGAGCAAAATCAAGGGGTTCCAGGCGCCTTTAAAAAAAATAGTCCGGGACCTGTCGCAATCCGGCCGATTTCTCACGGTGACGCCCGCGTACCTTGAAATCGCTTCTCCCTCGATCCCAGAGGCGATCGCCCGATGCATACAGCGTGGCGCGTCTTGTGTGAAGATCCTGCCATATTTTCTGCTTTTGGGAGCTCACGTTACTAAGGATCTTCCGGCAATAGCCGCCGCTGCCAAAAAAAAATACCGTTTGAAGGCACGGATCGAATTGTGCCCGTATTTGGGTTACGACGCGCGGCTGACGGCAATTCTCCAAAAAAGACTTGAAGGCTGACCATGAAGAAAAAAAATTTAGTCATTCCCTGCGGGGTGGCATTGATTCGTCGGGAACGCCAGTTTCTTATTTCCCAGCGCCACAAAGAGGATACTTTTGGTTCTTTTTGGGAGTTTCCCGGAGGAAAAAAGAACGAGGAAGAGTCCTTTGAGGAATGCGTGGCCCGCGAGACGATGGAAGAGTTGGGAGTATGCGTCTTGGTGGAAAAGAAATTCATGGAGATACGGAAAAAATACAACCAAAGAATAATATGGCTTAATTTTTATCTCTGCGCCTACGTGTCCGGAGATCCGCGGCCCCTGGATTGCCAGAAGGTGCAATGGGCGGACGTTCACGAGCTTAAAAATTTCAAATTTCCCCCCGCTAACGAGCTTGTGATCTCCAATCTGCTCAAAAATTTTGGCGGGTTACGGGTGTGAACCCCAAAGGCTTGGTTATTGTTTACACCGGCGACGGAAAAGGCAAGACTTCCGCGGCGCTGGGGAATGTATTCCGTGCGCTGGGCCATGGCTGGAAAGTTTTGGTCGTACAGTTTTTTAAAGGCGACTGGCCCATCGTCTTCGGTGAGCTGAAGAGCGCCAAGGCCCATCCGAATCTCGAAATCCTACAGCTGGGCAAAGGCTTTGTAAAAATCATGGGCGACAAAAAACCGATGTCCGAACACGAGCTGGCCGCCCAAGAGGCAATCACGCTGGCCAAGGAAAAAATTTATTCCGGAAAATACAATCTGGTAGTGCTGGACGAAATCAATTATGCGATTGATTACCTGGATATCCGGCTTGTGGATTTAAGCGACGTTCTTGAAATCATCGAGAAAAAACCTGCCCACACGCACCTCATCCTCACCGGAAGAAACGCCAAGCCTGAAGTGATCGAAAAAGCGGATCTCGTGACCGAGATGAAAGAGGTCAAGCACCCTTTTCAAAAAGGGATACAAGCTCAAAAAGGGATAGACTATTAAAATGAAGCCTTATATTCTCGCGTTGGATTTAGGGACGACGGGAAATCGGGCGATCGTGTTCGACCGAAATCAAAAGATCATTTTTAAGGCTTACCGGGAATTTCCTCAATATTTTCCGAAGCCGGGCTGGGTGGAGCACGACGCGGAAGAAATCTGGAGCGGCGTCCGGAAGGTGTTGGCCGAGACGTTTAAGAAAGTATCTTCGGAAAACATCGAAGCCATCGGCATCACCAACCAGCGCGAAACCGTGCTTTTGTGGGACCGTATCACGGGGTGGCCTTTGCATCGGGCCATTGTTTGGCAAGACCGGCGGACGGCAGATGTTTGCCAAGCGCTTAAAAAACGCGGCTTAGAGAAAACGATCCATCACAAAACGGGCTTGGTGCTTGATCCTTATTTCAGCGCGACCAAGCTTTCCTGGCTTCTTAAGAATGTCAAAGGGGCTCAAAACTCCGCGCGAAACGGCAGGGTTTTGGCTGGCACGATAGATTCCTGGATCTTGTGGAAACTCACCTCGGGGCGTTCGCATGTCACGGACACTTCCAACGCGTCGCGCACACTTCTTTTTGATATTCACAGACTGCGCTGGGATAAAAAGCTCTGCCGGATCTTTGGAGTGCCACAAAATATTTTGCCAAAAGTACTGCCTTCCAGCGGCCCTGCCGGTGTGACTGACGCTAAGCTCTTTGGCTGCGAAATCCCCATCACGGGAATCGTCGGTGACCAGCAGGCGGCGGCGTTTGCGCAGGGCTGTTTTTCCCCCGGAGTAGTGAAAAATACTTACGGGACCGGGCTTTTTGCCGTTGAAAATACGGGGAAGAACCCGCGTTTCTCAAAAAATTTATTAACCACGATCGCGTGGTCCATCGGAAGCCTTGAAAATACGGAATATGCCGTCGAAGGCAGTGTATTTATAGGTGGCGCGGCCGTGCAGTGGCTGCGCGACGGACTCGAGATTTTGAAAAAATCGTCCGATGTAGAAAAGCTCGCGAGGCTCGCCCCATCTCCGCCAGAGGACGGATCCGCCGGCTTTGTGGCGGAGAATGACGGGGTGTATTTTGTCCCGGCCCTCACCGGCTTGGGCGCGCCTTACTGGGACCCGTCGGCACGCGGGCTTTTGATCGGGCTTACCCGCGGCACGCGGCGGTCGCATATCGCCCGCGCGGCTTTGGAGGCCATTGCCTACCAAACGCGTGATATCCTTGAGGTGATGCGAAAAGACGCGGGAGCTTCCTTGAGGGCTTTGCGCGTTGATGGAGGTGCCAGCGTGAATAATTTTTTGATGCAGTTTCAGGCGGATATTTTGGGGATCCCGGTGGAAAGGCCCAAGGTGATCGAGACAACGGCGCTGGGGGCGGCGGGGTTGGCGGGACTGGCTTGTGGATTTTGGAAGAATAAGGAAGAATTCAATCGCCGGCGAAAAATTGACATAACGTTTTACCCAAAGAAATTGCCGGGCAAAGAGAAGATCTACGCTAAATGGAAAGAAGCTGTAAAAAGGTGTAAAGGTTGGGCTATCGCGTGAAGTTAAATATTTTTATTAAATTTTTTTTAATTATTTTTTTGTGTGCGAGTGCTGCCGGATGCGCGACGGCACCCAAGGCGCGAACGGTGGGGGAGAAAGTGGGCGCTACGATTGGCGGGGGGATTGATACCTCGATCACTTGGGCTTCCGAGGGAATTAAGAAAATTTTAAACAAATAACCCGAACGCTCTAATTATAAAAAAAGGGGGAAGCAGTGAAAAATATCGCAAAATTAATTTTAATTTTTATAGCCGTCTCATTCGTGCACTTAAGCGGTTCTTCCGCATACGCGAAGGTCAATTTTAATTCGTCCCAACAAAGCCCGCTTGAGGAGGATCCGGCAAAGGCGTTGTACAATCGCGGCACGGCGCATTATGAGGCGGGGGAATTTGACGCGGCGATACAGGATCTTTCGGCGGCGCTTGCGATGGAGCCGGCGGCCCCCGACGCGTATTACAACCGCGGGATGGCTTACCGTGAGAAGAAAATGATTGATGAAGCGATCGCCGACTACACTAAAGCGCTTGAATTGGCTCCGAGCCAACCGGGGTACTACTTGAATCGGTGCAACGCGTTTATTGTCAAAGAAGATTATGAAAGCGCTATCAACGATTGCACGAAGGCCATTGAACTTGCCCCGCAGGAACCTAAGTCTTATTTTCTTCGCGGGCTGGCCCGAATGTTTAAGGGAGACAATGCCGGCGCGGTCGCCGACGCGGACAAAGCGCTTGAAATAAATCCAAATTACGCGGACGCTTTAAAACTCAAAAAAGAAGCGGCGGCATAACCTATGGTCGTAGCTCCGATTCCCGTTAACGACGCGGAAAGACTCGCGTCGCTCCGGGTTCTGAATATGCTGGACACGCCTCCTGAAGAGCGCTTTGACCGCATCACGCGTCTGGCCGCGCGGTTTTTTGACATGCCCATCGCTTACGTGAGCTTGGTGGATCAAGACCGTCAGTGGTTCAAATCCAAGCAGGGCTTTGATATTTGCGAGACTCCGCGAAGCATTTCCTTTTGCGGGCACACCATTCTTCGGGAAGAAGCGCTGGTTATTTCGGACGCCACAAAGGATGATCGTTTTTCAGACAACCCGGTGGTGGCCGGCCCTCCTTTTTTGCGTTTTTATGCGGGGCACCCTTTGTCCGGCCCCGGCGGCTATAAAGTCGGCTCACTTTGCATGCTGGACTTAAAGCCCAGGGAATTTGACGCCGAAAAAATACAAGCTCTTAAGGATTTTGCGGCAATGATTGAGCATGAACTCAATCTTGTAGACGCTCTTAGGCTTCAGAGCGAATATTTAAAAACGAAAGAACAATTGATCGAGAGCCAAAATATTATCGCCCATGAATTGGCGGAGGCCGCAGAGTACGTGAAAGAGCTTTTGCCTCCGAAGCTTAAGGGAGAAGTCATGACCGATTGGTGTTTTATTCCCTCATCCAATCTGGGCGGCGACGCGTTTGGGTATCACTGGCTGGACAAGGAGCATTTCGCGATTTATCTTTTGGATGTCACGGGCCACGGAGTCAGCGCAGCACTTCTTTCGATCAGCGTCATGAATATCTTGCGTTCACAGTCTTTGCCTTTGACGGATTTCAAAAGGCCCGCGAAGGTCCTGGCCGTGTTGAATGAAATTTTTCAAATGGACCTGCACGGCAACAAAAGCTTCACGATTTGGTATGGCGTTTATCACCGGTCCGGCCACCGGATGGTGTATGCCAGCGCGGGGCATCCTCCCGCAATCCTGACCGACGGAGCCTCTGGGCAGAAGATGGTTTTAAGGTGTCTTGACAAAGGCGGACCCATGATCGGCTGCGCGAGCGGCCTGGATTACGAGGAGGGGACCTTAGACCTTGGAGATTCAAGCCGGCTTTTGGTTTTTAGCGACGGTATTTTTGAAATTAAAAAAAATGACGGCTCTCACGGATCTTTAGAAGAATTCTTGGTTGTCGTGAATGAATGGTCCAAAAGCGGCCATGAGATGGACTCACTCTTGGATAGAAGCCGCCGGGTTCTGGGAGGCGCCCAAGGTGTTTTTGAAGACGACGTCTCGATGGTGCAGGTCCGTTTTCCAAAAAAACCGGATTTTGAGAAACGCCCGCCAAATGATAAACTAGGCGCCTATGCTTCTTAAGAAATCCTCCAAGAAAATCAAGCGCGCGGGGTGGGACGATTATTTTATGAATGTCGCCCGTGTGGTGGCCAGCCGCTCGACCTGCGACCGAAAATTCGTGGGCGCGGTCATCGTGCGCGACAAGACCATTCTTTCCACCGGGTATAACGGCAGTATCCGCAAATTCGAACACTGCGATGAAGCCGGGCACATGATGGAAAATAACCACTGCGTCGCGACCATTCACGCCGAGGCCAACGCCATTCTGCAGGCGGCCAAAAATGGAGTTTGCATTGACGGGGCGACGATTTATACGACGGCCAGTCCTTGTTGGCTCTGCTTCAAGATGATCGCCAACTCGGGCTTAAAGCGGATCTGCTATGGGGAATTTTATCGCGATGACCGGATCTTTTCCATCGCCAAGAAAATCGGAATCCAGTTGGTCAAGTTGGGCTCGTCCACGAACGGAATTTAAATTCCCGCATGCCGTCTGATCCCTTAGCACTTTATCTAAAACAATCCGAAATAGGGCCGATGGAAAACTTTGTTTATTTGGTCGGGGATGCTCAGAAGCGGGAAGTGTTTGTGGTGGACCCGGCCTGGCAGGTGGACACGATCATCCGTATCGCCAAAGAAGAAGATCTAAAGATCGTAGGGGCCCTGATCAGCCATTATCATTTTGACCACACCAACGGCATCGAGGAGCTTCTGCAAACCTACGATTGTCCGGTTTACGTGAATAAGAAAGATGTCCCGTATCTTGGGATCAGTCACGACAATATCAAGCCCGTTGACGACGGCCAGTCCGTGAAGGCCGGCCAAGTGGAGATCCGCATGGTCCACACGCCGGGCCACACGCCGGGTTCCCAGTGTTTTCACGTCCGGGACCATTTGATTTCCGGGGATACT
>OBEQ010441358.1_pt1 | contig 11826 bp, 13 predicted proteins | sample 1670901 | NCBI WGS metagenome assembly OBEQ01 (sample SAMEA104232315, study PRJEB22302) | groundwater metagenome | biome: forest; feature: aquifer; material: groundwater | place: USA | collected 2011-08-07 | depth 5.4 m | reverse complement strand
CTATGTATTTAATTGGTGTTGTGTCTTTTTCCATATAACTTAAAGGGACGGCTACCGTTGCCTAATTCCACTTTCCCAAAGGATTGTTTCATTAGAATAGCCGCCCCTTAAAGGCAACGAAACAATAAAAAAACTTTGGGGTTTTTCTTGGAATATAGGCAACGACTTTATATTACTATTATTTTAATTTTCCTGCAATCGCCCCGTATCATCAAGCAAGCTACCAAAATCTTTATGACCAAACCTTGCCGCCATTAACATAAAAGCATTATTAAGTTTTTCATTCATTCTGATTAGCCGTTTATGTTTTTTGGTTGGTTGCCCTCTGTAATACCACCGTTTCATTTCCTGTTCTAATTTATCAATATCTGGACAGGTTATTGAACTTCCTCTGTATTTGCCACCCCTCATTTGAGAGGCATAGGCGATATTCCCACAGTGTCGGCATCCAAACCATTTGCCGATAGAAAATATCACTCCCACTCGCTTACCACAGTATTGCCCGTTTTTATACAATGGGCAGATAAACCAATACCTTTTGCCACCATATTTGCAGGGGGTTGTGGTGAGTTGAACATTAAAATCCATTTCTGATTTTTCGCCCGACCAGCTATCAGTTTGAGTATAACGCAAGTTGATATGGGCTTGCTCTTGCGGCGTGTTCCAGTTTTCTTTTATCACCGTAAAACTGATATTATTTTTCCTTTCACTGTAACCATAAGTCCAAGTGATACCACCCGACATATGAGTCCAATCTTTATTGAAGTAGCCGTGCTTTTTTAGAAAGAAGACACTGAAACGATTACTTCCATCTGCTTGTTGTTTTGCCATAAACTTTTCTAAAACCCGCCGAAATCATTAGAGATTCACCTGTTTTAATGGTTAAAAATTACCAAACGAACCCATTTTAATTTTCATTATTTATATCAATATCAATGGCTACTGGCAGGGGTGTTTTCTCACCAGAGCGAGCGGCTTGTAATCGTTGCAATTCGTGGAGTGCTTTGTAGATGCCTCGCTCAATACTTGTTTCGTAACGAATGATTTTTCCGTATATATCATTATGGGCAATGTCATAGTGTGTTAATGTGTCTCCGAGTTTTGCTAATTTCCCATTGCCAAACATATTTTCTCGGCTTTTTTCCATTACCTCCCGCTCCATTTGCATAACTCGTCTCAATCGCCAAACATTGGCTGTTATTCTATCTACCAGTATCAGTTCAAGTTCGGTTTCTGGTCGTAGCTCCGTCCTTAACTGTTTGCCGATTTCCATTAGACTGCTTTCATCCTCGTCTTTCATTAACACCTCTTTGCTCAAAAGCCCGTGCTTGATGGCATTATATCGGCTTACTGCTTTGCCCTCCTCTGTTTTTACACCGCCGAGTTTTCCATTTTCTCGGTTGGCGTCTATTTGTTTTTGTGATGTTTCTTCCATAATTTTGAAATGGTTAATTTTATAAATTCTTACCTTAAGAAGTGAAAAATCTTAGGTTATCTTAGGTTTTCTATGTCTACTGGTTACTTCGCTCTTGGCAGAGCTATTTTCGGGAAAACTTATAGGGAGATTTGCCCGTTTCAAACTTCGCCGTGAGCCAATTTGATGAGATACTGCAAAACCTCATTTTTATCTTCTTTGGCATAATCATTTTCATCCACCAATTTACTAAACCATTTTCTTATCAGTCGTGGATGTAGTGTCTTCCTGTTTTTTATGGTTTCGGCAAAACAGGTGTGGTCAGACCAATAGGGGTTCAGCCGTTTTATTTCCGAAAATTCATACTGCGGAAACTGACCAGTGTATTTGACATTTGTTGTTACTGCGTTGTTTATCAACATAAAATTGTTACCGTTTTCCAACCGATTAAATCGGTATATTGCCTGTTACTTAACTGTTTATCAGGCTGATGTCCTTTTTTATCGTGTAAGAAAACTCTTAATAATACTCGTATGCACAGCGTCATATTTACTTTATTGATAATCGCTAAAGTAAATCTGTCTGTGTGTTTTGTTTTGGCGGAAGCGGTATGCCCCGTATGGTTTTGCACTCATCACTTAAAAACCATTCAAGTTCTTTCACGAGGCAGAGTGTCTTTTCTGGCTCTCCCACCTCGCCATAACTTTCTTGTGTAATGTAACTAATACCTAAAATCTTTAGCCCTTCCATTTCTTTGAGAGCAGTAGGACGAGAACAATTTAGTGCCGTCATAACCTCTCCAGTCTTAATTTTTCCATTACTTTCCAATAATTTTCTGAATAATTTTGCCCGTATGGTTGGGGCACTATCAACTGCTAATTCCACAATGAGCCGCAAGTCTTCTTGGTTGATTTGCGTTCTTTCGCATACAAGGGCGTGCCCCCTGCAAAGATTATAAAATAACTGATTGATACGGTCTGGTTTTTCAATTACGGGGTAGGTGTAGTCATATACTTCGCCGTCTTGAGATTTATCTTTCCAGACATTGATTACTCCTCTTAGCTTTGCCAAAAGTTGGGCACACCGAGCAATAACGAGTTTATCTTCTTGTTTATCAGCAGTTTTGTCCCAATCCAATCCGAGTGAATACTTATGCCAAAGCCCGTAGAGAAAATCTTTTGTGGCTTTTCGGCAAGTCTTTTCTTTCTCTTTGTATGCGAGCGTTGTAAGTTGTTCTGCTAATTCCAGTTCGCTTTTTTCTCTTGCTCCCATATTCAAAAAGAAAAGGCGAGAGCCAAGATTTCCCATCATTTTCCAAACTCTCGGCGGTATCGGCGTTGAGCCAGCTAAAATCATAAAGAGATACTCACCGACATATTGGCGTTGCCCGTGTATGCCACTGTCGGTGTTCAATCCTTCGCCATCAAGAACTCTGGTAAGCAATCCCAAACACTCATTCAAATCATCGTCCCTTTTGGAAAAAATAGTTGATAGGTCTCTTATTAAAAACATCTTATATTTCAATCGTGGCAGTAAGTCTATGTCCGCCAATTTTTCCTTTTTGACATTGGAAGCGTTAGAGACAAAAGAAGCGGGAGTGAATTTATCGCTGGCGTAGGTTAATTCATTGATTTCTGAAAAGAAATTGATGCTGATGGTTTTGCCAGCAGACGGCACATCAACCAACACCAATGCAAAGGGGTTGGTAATTTCTTTGATAAGAATTTGGGCAATGATGGATAGTCCGATTTCAGAAGGAAATAGTAGCTCTGGGAAATTACCCTTGATAATCTTTTGCCATTCGTCAAAACTTACTTCTCTGTCGGGTTTTGCAATCTTTTTGATGCGTTCTGATTTTTCCCAATCGGATAATCTTTTTGCGTATTTGCCAAACAAGTCATCCACATTTCCATTAAGTTTTATTAAGTAATCCGTAATATCTCCTTTCTCCCCAACTTCCTGTGGTAGTGTAATAATATAAGTCTCGTTTCCACTATTTTCCACCATTTTTGCCACTTTCTCCGCCCCCTTTTTCCCAGTATCATCATTGTCATAGCAGACATAGATTTTCCTACCTTTTCCTACCTTTTCAATCCATTCTTGTTTGAAAGTCGTTGCTCCGTGTGTAGAGGTAATAGCAGTAATGCCTTTTGAGATTAAAGCCAATCTGTCTAATTCACCCTCGCAAATCATAAGTGGTTTGTTATCATTTGTTAGCATTTCCCAATCATATAACTGGGCTTCAATGCCATTGGGATAAGTGATTTTGTCGTTACCTGCATTGGGGTCTTGTCGCAGTTTGAAAAAACTAAAAGCCCCATAAATATCTTTTATGGGTATGGTAATCCATAGTTTTTCATAGAACTCACCCCAACCAAGTTTGTATTCGTTCACCACAGCGTCTGTGATGCCTCTGGCGTTGAGATATTGGCGGATATGGGTTGGAAGTGCTTGGTGGCAAGTTTCAACCAGTTCTGGGTTAAATTTCGTGGATTTTCGTGGTTTTTTATCGGATAATATCGGATGTAACGCAATGTCTTTGATACTGTCTCCCAGATGTTTGGCAAGCGTTACAATGTTACCTTTTTCACCACATTTTTTGCACTCGTATTGCCCCGTCTCGGCACTAAAGTATAGATGGGCTTCTGTGCCACTGCTGTCTTTGTCGCAGTTATTAAAAAAACAGTGAGATATGAGCTCCTTTCTGCTTTCACGGAATAAGATATTTTTTCTTGTGAGGTACTCTTTAATTGTAATTGTTTGTAATTCCATATTGTGTAATTTTATTTTTTAATTTTGTGATGTTTGTTTTTCTGGAAATTCATCCAGCCAGCTTTTCTTCACTGGGCGATAAATATGGTCAAAGAGTGTAAGCAAATTTATGCCAAGCTCTGCGGCTCGTTCATCTGAAATTTCTTCGCCAAATTCTTCCAGCCATATTTGTTTGAAATCCCGCAAAGCGGCTTCGGACAACATATTTTTTAAGAACTGAAAATTTGATTTTTCAATCTTTTAATTTGATTAAAATAAGTTTGAGCATCCACTGATGATTTGAAGTCCCAATACTTTTTTATCTCTACTTCAATCCCATCGCTCTTTTTTAGAATAAATAAAATTTTATTCTTAATTGCTTTATCCAAACCGACTAATTCAAAATCTTTTTGGCAAAGCAAATAACCAACGAGTCCTATGTCGTGGCTATAAAAATAGTTCTTTGTATCATCCAAAGGTAGATAGGTATGCTCCTCTGGCTGAACACTTTGTTGTATTTTTCTGGTCATATAATTTTGTTAGGTTAATAACTTTTTGAGACCTTTTTGATTTTTTGAAAAACAAAAAACCATACTGTATTTGCAGTATGGCGTATTTGAAAAATCTCGTTAGAAAATCGGACTAAACGGGACTATTCGGGACAATTTTTGCGTTAGCAACTTCTAATTCTTTTATAAATAAATTAAACCTTACACCTGCCTTTTCTAAATCTTCTTTGGCAACTTTATCTCCCTTATAGTGGAGCGTATTCTTTCCAACTTTATAAAAAAATGCCTTTTTTATTTCCCCCTTAAAGCCTAAAGCGTTTAAGATTTTTATAAATCGTCTTTCTTTTATTGCTTCTTTCATCATTGACCATCCAGCGGTGTCTGGTATTGTACGCCATTCAATTTTAGTATTTGATGGCTGTTGGCGAACATAATCAAAAAACTCAAAGTTATTTCCAACGGCGTGCGGTTTACCAATTAAGAAATTATTTACCCAAATCTCTCTATCTTTAACATTTATTTCAAAAATTTTGGGCAGTATATCACTTGATTTACTTAAATCTTTTTCTTCTATTGATGGTTGTAAAATTGAGGGGGTTTTAACAGCGGTTAGTTCTTCTACTTTATTTTTCAATTCTCTAATCTCTGCTACTATTCTGTTGGTTTGTATAGCTTCCGTTATTCTTGGAGGCATTGGCGAAGTAATAACAATAGGCTCATTACGATATAACTCGCTTATTTTACTTGCTGTAATCTCTAATTCTTTGAGCATAGGCTTAATGGCTTCAAGATTGGGCATTATAATACTCTTTGAAACTGTATTGATAATTCGGGCATTTTCTTCTAATGTCCTTCTAAATGGCTCAAAATTGATTAAGGTTTGAGCCACATAAGTTTGGTATGCCTCTAATGCTGGTTTGGCATTATTAGACAATGCCTCAAACCAAGCCCTTGAAATTTGTATATTATTCCTATCCCTTAAAAAGGTTTCATTCAGTCGGTCGGCAACTATTTTGGTATTCTTTGCCGCTTCATTGATGTATGGGTCTGAATTTATCAAAGTCTGTTTTTCTTCCATTTCGGCAACATCAATCAAATCATCAATTACTGCAATGGAGTTTTTCTTTGCCTCTTTAAATCTTGTCTCTGTTTGCCTTGAACCTGCATTGTTGAAGAAATTATAATGAAATTCGTGTCCTTTTCTTGGGTAAAATTCTATACAATCCAAGAAAAACTTTTCAAAACTTTTATAGTGTATTTTAATGGGGATAGCGTAAATAAGTTCATCAAATTTATACCAATAATCGTTGTATTCATTTAGAAGCTCTTTTAATTTTAACCCCTTTTTACTATTATCTCCGAGTTTGCTTGAAAAAACTTCTCTAAAAAATCCTTCAACGATTATCTCATACTGCTTTTTGACTGGGACTATATGATTTTCAAGAGATATTTCGCCATCCAGAGGGGAAAAATATGAGTTGTCGCTTAATCGGTAATAATTATTTTTATCCTGCAAGGCAACATATATCTCTGGCAAAGTTAGAAAGTCCTCGTTTTTTTCTTTGCCTTTTACTCCCTTCAATTTACTAATCACCGCATTACCCCACTCCTTTTGTCTCTCTTTAACTTCTTTGAGCGAGGTGAGTTTGAGTATTTTTTGTATTACCTCAAATAAACTATCTTGAATAGAATTAAAATTCTTGTCATCGGCAAGATTTTTTAAATAATAACGCCGCCTTTCAAATTCGGTTTTGAGTAAATCATTTGAATAAATAAAATCAAAAAGCTCAACACCTATTAAGTTTTTAAGCTCGTTATTAAACTCTTTTGCATCATTGATTTTATCCTTATATGATTTTAGTCTTTCCCTAATAGTCATTCTAATTTTATTGTAATTTTGTCTTTTTTCTACCACATTTTTACGATTTTTTCAATACCAAAAAACAGCCCAGAAGGGTCGTTTTTACAAAACTTAACCAATACAAGTTTAGAACTTAAATAATTCCTCTACGTCCACCCCAAGCGTTTTGGCTATCTTTTCTATAACTTTCAGAGTAACGTTCCTTTCTCCTCGCTCTATGCCCCCAATATAAGTGCGGTCTAAACCTGCCTTATTTGCCAAAGTCATTTGAGAGGTAATCCCTTTTTGGAGACGAAGTTCTTGAACTCGCTTTCCAAACTTTTTTAAGATGTTGTTTTCTTTGTTCACACCTTAATGGTAGGCGTATGAGGACTATAAGGCGACGGACTATGAGTATCATATTTTCCGTGATATATTGATTGAATAAAATACTTATAGTCATCAATCTATAAACTAATGGAAAATAACCAATCTATTTTTGAGCAAAACATACAGCGAGGCGTTGAGGCAGGTATAGTATCTTTTAATGAAGATAAATCAAAAATTACCTACGCCTGCTCACGAGCCTATATAACTGGTTTTAAGAACCCAGAGGAGAAAGTGAGAGCTTCGTATTTCTGCGAACTGGTGCTTGATTACAACTACCCAAAAGAAAGAATGGATTTTGAGGTGCTTGTGCCTCGCCGAACCCCAGAAGACAGAGCTGATATTGTTATTTACGAAGACGACGATTTAACTATTCCTTATCTTGTTGTTGAAACAAAAAAAGACGGCATAACCGACGCTGAATTTAAGCAAGCCATTGAGCAGGCATTTGGCAACGCTAATAGCATACGAGCAAAGCTCTCTTCTGTTGTCGCAGGAACTACCAAAACCTCTTTTGATGTTGCAGGATTTAAGCCCAACGAACGAGCGAAAAATGTTATTTCCGATATTCCTAAAAAATATGGTAAAACTCCCAAGTATAGATTTATCAAAGGCGAGACCGACAAGGAATTAAAAACAGTTTCAAGAGACGAACTCATTAGGGCATTGGAAAAAGCCCACGATACTGTATGGCAGGGCGGAAGGTTTGACCCGACGGACGCCTTTGATGAGGTTTCAAAATTATTATTCTGCAAATTAAAAGACGAGAAAAATACCACCAAAGGAGACCCGTATTCTTTCCAAATCGGCACTCACGAATTACCAGAGGAAGTGTATAAGCGGGTTAATGGCATTTATCAAAAAGCCAAGAAAGAGGACGCCGAAGTTTTTAAGGACGACATAAAATTAGAGCCGAAAGTTGTCTATAATGTCGTTGAGCATTTGCAGACATTGGCGATAAATAAAATTGATTTGGACACCAAAGGCGTCGCTTTTGAGATATTTATGACAGATTTTTTCAAAGGTAAAATGGGGCAATTCTTCACGCCTCGCCCAATCATTCAATTTTGCGTTGAAATGATGAACCCAGAAAAGGGCGATTTAGTATTAGACCCTGCTTGTGGGAGTGGAGGATTTTTACTCAATGCTTTGGATTATGTCAGAGAATATGCGGGCAGAAATTATGACGAGCAGGAAGCCAGAGACCATTGGCACGGCTTTGCGAAAGACAATTTATACGGCATTGAAATAAACGACAAAATCGCCAGAGTTTGCAAAATGAATATGATTATCCACGACGACGGGCATACCAATGTTATTAGCACCGACGCATTGGAAAACTTTGACGATATAGAGAAATTGCACCCAAAATTTGAGAAAGACCATTTTGACTTAATTCTTACCAACCCGCCTTTTGGGGCAACAATTAAAAGAACCGAAAAAGATTACTTGGATAAATACAAGCTGGGCGAAGACAAGCCAAATCAGAAGACGGAGATTTTGTTTATTGAGCGTTGTATTGGCTTTGTGAAGCCCAAAACGGGGCGTATAGCGATTGTTTTGCCAGACGGGATACTTACTAACTCCTCCCTGCAAAATGTAAGGGATTTGATAATGGAGAGTTGCCAGATTTTAGGCATTGTTTCGCTTCCGCAATTTGCCTTTGCACATTTTGGGGCAGGCGTAAAATCGTCTTTGGTATTTTTAAGAAGAAAAGGGCAAAACGAAAACATAAAAGATTATCCGATATTTATGTCCATTGCCGAGCATATCGGCTACGACGCAACGGGAAGAGCGGACGCCAAAAACGATTTGGACACGATTTTTGAGGAGTATAATAAATTCCTAAAAGACCCGAAAAACTATGCAGGTGTCTGATATAAAAAATAAATGCTTTACGATTTTAAGCAATGAATTGGAGGGCAGATTTGACCCGCATTTTTACAAGCCAGATTTTTCATTATTAGAGAAAAAACTTAAAAAAATAAGCTACTCAACTTTGGGTGATGTTGTTGAGTTTTCAAATGAAATTTGGAACGGGAAAGATTTTTTTGCAGATAAATTTCCCTACATAGAAATCAGCGAAATTGATATACGCACAGGGGAAATAAAAGACATAACTTACTATGAAAAATCCGAAGCCCCAAGTCGTGCGAAAATGATTGTAAGAAATAACGATATAATCGTTTCAACTACCAGACCGCACAGAGGAGCGGTTGCTTTTATTGATAGCTCAAAAGACGGTTTCATAGCTTCAACGGGCTTTTCCGTATTGAGAGATTTGAAAAATAAAGAGGTTAATAAAAGTTATTTATTTTATATTTTAAGAACCAGTTTTATATTAGACCAAATGTTGCGGAGAAGTAGCGGGGGCAACTACCCAGCCATAACAGCCGAAGAGTTGAAGAAAATAATTATCCCTGTCCCGTCGTTAGAAATTCAACTTAAAATCGTTGAAATAATGCAATCGGCTTACGATAAAAAGGCAAGCAAGGAGCAGAAAGCAGAGAGCGTTTTTAACTCCATTGATGACTATATTTTGGGCGAATTGGGCATAAAAATGCCAGAGGCGGAAGATAAAGAATGTTTTAGTATCAGTTCCCAAGAGATTGATAGTGGCAGATTGGATTGTTATTATTATCAGCCGAAATTTAAGGAAGGAGAAAAATTTTTGAAGAAAGCGGATTGTAAGGTTGAACCCCTAAAAAATTACATTACGAAAATACACTATGGGGCGTCCCTTAAAAATATCTATGTTGATGAGGGCATACCATTATTGAGGATACAAAACTTAAAACCAAACCGCATAATGTTGGACGAGGTGGTTATGGTTTCCGAAGCGAGGAGAAAGGAATTAGGTAACGCTTTTGTGAACGAGGGCGACTTGCTCATTTCAAGGAGCGGAAGCGTTGGCATAGTTTCTGTTGTGCCAAAAGAAGCGGAGGGCTTTGCGTTCGGCTCTTTTATGATTAAGTTCTGCCTCAATGACAAAATTGATAAAGATTTCGTTGCTATGTGGCTTAATAACAAGCTACCCCAATTATTTATCAAGCGGGAGAAAATCGGAGCTATACAAGGCAATATAACCATTGAGACCATTGAAAATTTGCAGATACCAACGCCATCATTGGTAACCCAAAAGAAATTGGCAGGAGAGATAAAGGAGCGATTAGCCCAAGTAAAAAAGATAAATACAGAAGCGAAAGGTGAAGTTGAAAAGGCAAAAATTCTTGTTGAAAATTTAATACTGAATACATCAAAATAATAAAGGACTTCCAATAGGGAAGTTTTTTGTTGGTTTGACATTTCCTCGTTTTCTTGTTATATTGCCGACAGTGTTCGCCCTTTGAAATCCTTACTTTTCTGTGGAGAAAAACCGATGCAATGCACTACCTGCGAAAAGGAATTGAATTATCTGGTCAAGAATTTCTGCCCCTACTGTGGCAGTAAAATTCTGACCTCTGAAAAATTCCAGAACTCGGTTGAGGTGGCGGGATGGGAAGAGGAGTTTCTGCAAAAAAACCAAGAAGGGGAGTTGGGTACGCCATTCTTTGTTCACGACCTGCCAATGACTTGCACGGACGCAACCCACCTTCAAATGGCAAGGATGGCAGAAAGGGAGAGGGAAGAATATGCCGATGCCATTGACCCCTCAAATTTCTGCCACAACTGTGGCAAGGAATTGTCGGTTGTGGCTGGTGAAGCGGAAAAGAAAATTGCCCAAATCTTCACCCTTGTCGTGGACTATGGTAGGAGTATCAAAGAAGGCATCGCCACGGGGAAGTATAGCAAGAAGGACGAGAATATCACTGACGAAAACTTCCTGCCAGCCAAACACGAACAAGGCAGGAAGGAGCAGACCTTTGTATTTTTCCATTACGATAACGCCGAAGACCATTTGGTTATCGCCCAAATGGAAAAGGACGACAAGCGTCCTGCGACGCTTCGTGAACTTTTCGCTTTCTGCGAAGCCCATCCTGACTTTCGGAAGAACTTCACAATCGTTGCTTTGGGTTCGGCTTGCGTAAAGGTGGAACGCATTGGTCGCAAAACCAAGCCGTTAACGAAATACGGCTACTCCAAAGGATACGACATTGATTTAGGGGGAAGTATCTGGCGAAACTGCCTTTTCCTCGCTGTCGGCAAGTAATCTTTGCTTACCGAACTTTGCCCTGCGAAAACCTCGTAGGGCTTTTTTTATATTCAAAATACTGTAAAATCAAAATATGTCAGAAATAGAAGAAATAAAAAATAAAATCTCTTTTTTGGAAGAGAGAAATAAAAGAGTAGAGAAAGATAAAGAGTGGGAAAAAAGCTATACCAGAAGGATTTTGCTTATACTTTTTACTTATTTAGCCATTGGTTTTTATATGCAAGCCATCAATATAAATAACGCTTGGCTAAACGCCATCGTTCCTGCGGTTGGATTTTTGCTTTCAACTTTGACTCTGCCATTTTTTAAAAATTTGTGGTTAAAATATAAAAAATAAATTAAAAATTATGAGTTTTATATCTCAATCAACTGGTTATTGGTTCTTATTTATCTTCGCCATTGCGATAACCGCAATTACTTATTATTTTGCACGCTGGAAAGGTTGGCAAACCAAAGAGGGATTTCTGCTTGCTAATAGAAAAGTGGGCTGGATTTTAGGTGGGTTCAGCATTGCTTCTTCTTGGATATGGGCTCCCGCCTTATTCGTATCGGTGCAGGTTGCCTACCAAATGGGTCTGGCTGGGATATTTTGGTTCACTCTACCCAATGTCGTTGCTCTTTTAATCTTTGCATTATTTGCACCAAAAATTAGGGCTCGGCTTCCGCAAGGATACACATTTACTCAATACATAAAATACCGTCTTGAAAGCGATAGGGTTCACAAAGTATTTTTATTTCCATATTTATTTTATCAGCTAATGGCGGTAGTAGT
>OBEQ012859729.1_pt1 | contig 11827 bp, 10 predicted proteins | sample 1670901 | NCBI WGS metagenome assembly OBEQ01 (sample SAMEA104232315, study PRJEB22302) | groundwater metagenome | biome: forest; feature: aquifer; material: groundwater | place: USA | collected 2011-08-07 | depth 5.4 m | reverse complement strand
TAAAAGTGAAGATTTTATCCAGCCATTGCCAGTGTTTCAGAGCCAAGCCTCTGAATTGCGCTTGGCTAATACGCCGAAAAGTGTTTGGGAGCCTATTCAGCGTGAGTCGGTTCGACATCAACTCAAAGAGCAGTTGATAAAAGCAGGTATTCAGGAGAAAAAAAGAATTCCCAGCGCTGATCTGACTACTATTGATCTGGTTGGAATGCTGTTTGATTTTATGCTGGATGATCCCACCATTCCGGACTCAGTTAAAGCGCTTATGTCCCATCTGCACACGCCCTATTTAAAAGTCTCTATCTTAGACAAAAACTTTTTCAAACAGATGCAACACCCCGCGCGGGTTTTGCTGGAAAAATTGTCCGAGGCGGGTTCACAATTTGTTGATCCAGGAGGCGGTAAAGATCAAGAAGTGTATGAGAAGATTGAAAAGGTCATCGCTCGAATTCTGCGTGATTACAAGAGTGATACGCGACTCTTTGCCGAGCTGTTATTAGACTTTAATGGCTTTATAAATAAATTAAAACGACGCTCAGAAATATTGGAGAGACGAGCAGTAGAAAAGGCCAAAGGGGAAGATAAATTAAAAGAAGTGAAAAAGGTTGCTTCTGATGAGATCCATGATCGGGTTGATAGTCTGAATTTACCGATGGAAATTTCTCTGTTATTGCTGCAACCCTGGTCTGATTATCTGACATTTATTTTATTGCGTTATGGCGATAAGAGCGGGGCTTGGACGCAGGCGTTAAAAACGGTTGATGATATTATTTGGAGTGTGCAGCCGAAATCGGCGCGCAGTGAAAAAAATCGTCTCTCTGAGCTTATCGGCGAGCTGGAAGTGTCTGTTTTGCGAGGTCTCGAGACAATTGGCTATGAACAATCTCAGAGCCAGATTTTGGTAAACAAATTAAAAGAGTATCAACATCAGGCATTGAATGATCAGCTTAAAGCACAAGATCCTGAAGCGCAAACGACCTTGCAGCAAGCCAAACAACAGCAACGTGCACAGGAAGAATCGCTTGATGGTTTATCCGCTGAAGAAAAACGGGTGATAGATAGACTTTCGGTGATTGAGTTCGGGACACAGTTTCTATTTCATAAATCAATTATGGGGCGCGCTGCAAAATTAAAAGTAGCCTGGTATAACGATAACACCCAACATTACATGTTTGTCGATCAATTGGGTAAAAAGGTTGCTGTAAAGGGCGCTATTGAATTATCGAAGGCGATTGTGAAGGGTGATATTGAAATTCTGCGCAATGCCAACAAGCCGCTGGTAGAGCGAGCGTTGGAAAGTATTTTTAAAACTGTAACTAAAACCATTGATGGTGTTAAAGATAAGCGTTGAGCGTACTGAGATAAGAGAGCTGTGATAAAAGAACTGTGATGAGAGAGTAGTGACGAGAGAACTTTGATGAGAAAGCTATGATGAGTGAAGAGAGTGATCAAGCAGAGCAGGATCCACGCCACCGTCGGCGGCAGGAAAGAAAAGAGATTCCTGTCGATATCGATGTGTTCGATGGCCTGAGCGGCACTCACATAGGATTGCTGGTCAATATTACTGTCGAAGGCATTATGATTATTGCCGACAGAGAAATCCGCAATGACTGTATATTTCAATATGAATTACGTTTGCCGATGGATGTGAATGGCAGCAATAAAATCATTGTCGGTGTTGATTGCTTGTGGTGTCAGCCAGCAGATCAACAAAACAGATTCTGGGCCGGTTATCATATTATTGATATCTCAGAAGCTGATCTGACAAACTTGGAAGCTTTGATTGACGATCATGGGCAAGTTTCATTGCTTTGATCGTCAAGCAGATAATAAGTAAAATCGACGTACCTATTTTTTAGCGGATGGCTGTTTCCCCGTTAACAATTCCGCTGCCTCTTTGGCAAAATAAGTCAGGATGGCATCAGCTCCGCTGCGTTTGATGGATACCAATGACTCCAGAATAATGGCATCCCTTGATAACCAACCGTTTTGAAAAGCTGCGACATGCATGGCGTATTCGCCACTGACTTGATACACAAACGTTGGTGCTTTTAGTTCGTCCTTGACTCGTCTCACAATATCTAAATAAGGCATGCCGGGCTTGATCATAATCATGTCGGCCCCTTCGCTTAAATCCAATGCGCATTCATGTAACGCTTCATCGGAATTGGCCGGATCCATTTGGTAGCTGAATTTATTGCCACCTTTTAGATTGGCAGCAGAGCCTACTGCATCTCTGAAAGGACCATAATAACTCGAGGCATATTTTGCCGAGTAGGCGAGGATTTTAGTGTTGATGTGTTTCGCCGATTCCAAAGCAGCGCGGATTTGACCGATGCGGCCATCCATCATGTCAGAAGGCGCGATGATATCGGTGCCTGCATCGGCATGCGATACAGCTTGTTTAACCAGTGTTTCAACTGTTATGTCATTGAGGACATAACCCTTGTCGTCAATAATTCCATCTTGGCCGTGCGTAGTAAAGGGATCGAGAGCTACGTCGGTAATAACACCGATTTCTGGGCAATTGGTTTTTATTGCTTTCACCGCGCGTTGAGCTAAACCTTCTGGATTATAAGCTTCTTCTGCAAGTACTGATTTAGCTGATGGTGGTGTAACAGGAAAAATTGCTATCGCTGGAATGCCGAGAGAGGCCAGATAGATAGCCTCTTCGACCAGTAAATCAATACTCAGCCGTTCGATTCCTGGCATTGATGCGATCGGTTCTCGCGTGTTATTTCCTTCAATAACAAAAGCAGGGTAAATGAGATCATTGACGGTCAGTATCGTTTCGCGCATTAGTCGCCGCGAAAAATCGTCAGTGCGCATGCGACGCATACGTGTATAAGGATACCCAGCTCTTTTTAGTTCCACTGATTTCACCTGTCGTAATTTTTATGTTAGTTGTGAAAATACTTTTTCTGCTGCATCCAACGTGGATTTTATTTCTTTATCGCCATGCGCCGACGACATGAAGCCTGCTTCATAAGCTGAAGGTGCCAAGTACACACCTTCTGCTAACATGCCGTGGTAGAACTGTCGGAATCTTTCGATATTGCATTGTACCACCTGTTGGTAGCGCGTTATCTTCGCTTCATTGGAAAAAAAGAAACCGAACATTGAGCCGACGTGATTCGTTGTCAGCGGAATCTTGGCTGCGCGAGCGCGTTCTTCCAGGCCGCTAACTAACTGAGCGGTTTTTTCGGTGAGAGCTGTATAAAAACCGCTTTGCGTAATCTCGTTTAACATGGCGAGACCTGCTGCCATAGCGATCGGATTCCCGGAAAGTGTTCCCGCCTGATACACCGGGCCGAGCGGCGCGATTTGTTGCATGATTTCTTTCTTGCCACCGAAAGCACCTACCGGCATACCACCGCCAATAACTTTGCCCAAGGTGGTTAAGTCAGGTCGAATGTTATAAACCGCTTGCGCTCCACCTAGAGCGGCCCTAAAGCCAGACATCACTTCGTCAAAAATTAACACGGCACCGTTTTGATCGCATAGAGTTCTCAAGGTTTCTAAAAAGCCTGGGATTGGAGGAATACAATTCATGTTGCCAGCGATCGGTTCGACGATCACACAAGCTATCTCATCGCCCATTTGCGCGAAGGTTGTTTCGATTTCTTTGATATCGTTGAATGTCAGGGTGATAGTTTGTTCCGCTAATGCAGCAGGCACGCCGGGCGAACTGGGTACGCCGAGAGTTAAAGCACCAGAGCCGGCCTTGACTAAGAGTGAATCAGAGTGGCCGTGATAACAGCCTTCGAATTTAATGATTTTTTCGCGGTGAGTATAGCCGCGTGCTAAACGAATGGCGCTCATGGTTGCTTCGGTGCCCGAATTTACCATCCGAACGAGATCTATGCTGGGATAAATTTCGCAGATTTTTTCTGCCATATCGATTTCAATTTTGGTCGGAGCCCCGAAGCCTAGCCCGTTTTTCAAGCTGTTGGTTACAGTTTCTATCACTGCCGGATGAGCATGTCCGAGAATCATCGGGCCCCAGGATGCAACATAGTCAATGTAGCGATGGCCATCTTCATCAATTAAATAAGCGCCTTCACCTCGAGCAAAAAAAATGGGGGTGCCGCCGACGCCTTTGAATGCTCGTACCGGAGAATTTACTCCACCGGGTATTCTGAGTTGAGCGCGATTAAATAAGTCTTCCGATCGACTCATAAGATCTTTTTCCCTGCTGGTAGTAAATGAAAATGATCGGGTTAGAATTTTCAGCTAAGCCTTTTTCAGCAGATTCTGCTACAGGAAGACTCGAGTTCGAGCACCGCTGAAGTTTCTCGGATTATCCTGGCGGAATTTAGTAAAAGCCAGAGAATGAGGCATTTTTTTATTGGGCTGTTATAGGGTGTTGAGGTATTTTGTTCGTCGGCGCCCCGTCACAGGGGTTCTAATTTAAACTACTGCCCCACTTTATTATTATTGTTCTCAGTACACCAATGCACACGGTTGGGGATTAAGCGACCCATTCCTAGGCGACGAGCTTGTTCGAGGCTTTTCCAAGTGAACGCCTGAGCTTGTTCTACGGCTTCTAAAATAGTTAAGCCATGGGCCAAATACCCAGCAATTGCTGAAGCCAGCGTGGCTCCCGCACCTTGATAATGGGCCGGTAATCGGGGCCATTCATATTGTTTAATGGCGCGGTGGGTAGAATACAGATTGTTGATAACCTTTCCGGCACTAGTATGCGTACCTGTGATCAGTACATATTCTGCGCCATTGTCCAGGATTTCTGCCGCACAGGCATCAATGGTATCGGCTTCGGGGGCCAGATGATGGGCTTCTACTGTATTGGGGGTGACGATGGTTGCTTGCGAGAGCAATAAAGTTCGCATCGCGCCAATCAAGTAATCTAAATCGACTTCTGCATGGGGTCCCATGGTGGTAACAGGATCTAGAACCACGGGAATATTTTCGTAATCACGCAAAATAGTATGTATGGCTTCGACAATTTCCACACTGCCCAACATGCCTAGCTTAATCGCCCTGACCGGCATGTCTTCGAGAATTGCTCTGGCCTGTTCGATAAGAAGCGTGCTATCCATGGTGACTATGTCTTTGATTTCACTTGTGTCCTGTGCGGTCATTGCAGTAATGATAGGCACACAGTGACAACCAATGCTCAGCAAAGTCTCGATATCGGCTTGGATGCCAGATCCTCCACATGGGTCGTGGCTAGAAAATGTCATGACTACTGGTGTTGATCTATCAAACTCAAGCATATTTCGAATTCCGTAGATGCCGTCTAGTTTTTAAAGTGTATCACAGGAAAAAGATTTTGCTCTTTTGATATGAAATTCTTGATTTGTTTCTTTTCATTGCGTGAAACCTCGAAAATTAGTTCGCTGAATATGAATCCGCAACGATTAAGACATAGTGTGCTGAAGATGCAAATTTAGCTGAGTTTTTAGCTTTAATCTCTACGATTTTGTCGTCAGGTCAAAATGGTTTTACGACGACTAAAATGACAATGGTAAAGAGAAGTAAAACAGGTAGTTCATTGAGAAGCCGAAAAAATTTATGGGATCTTTTTGGTGGTGAAATTGCTAACTGTTTGACTATTTTTCCGCAGTAAAAATGATAAACATATAACAGAAGAACACAGAATACTTTGGCGTGGAACCATGCGGCGGATTTGTAGTAGTCCCAGTTTTGAGAGACAAGATACAGACCTAAAACAAGTGTCAACAGTGCAAATGGCGTGACGAAGTTATAGAGTTTCCTCTCCATGATTTTCAAATGCTCACGTGTTGCTTCTTCAGTAGCAAGTGCGTGGTATACAAATAATCTGGGCAAATAAAAGATTCCGGCAAACCAGCAGATAACGAATATGATATGGAAGGCTTTGACCCAAAGCATAACAACTCCCTGCATTACGCGATCCTTGGTGATGATTAATTTGGTTTATAACATGAGATACTACAACTCGGTGCTTCGAAGGATTCGATCAAAGCTAATCTGTTGCGAAACTCTCTCAACCTGTAGCCGATGAGTCGAAGGTAGGCTTTCTGAACTCTAGAGCGCTGGTTTTTTTTCATTTGGTCTTCAAAGCAGGCAACGTTATTATCCTTTATAGTTCAGTCAGTAATATTTTTTTCGCTGCTAGTTTTTGATTTTATCGAAGAATTTAGATTATAAGTGAGTAGATTGCATTTATTACCAGCGAAGAATGAGCTAGTTTAAACATTTTATTCGAAAAAGTTTTTAATAAATTAAAGACGCTTGTTTGATGATCATTTTTAATTGTGTGATGGATAAGAATTAGTTGAGGATCAATTGTGATAAACGTTGGTGTAGTGGGTGGAACAGGGTATACAGGAATTGAACTACTCAGAATATTGGTTACTCACCCACAGGTGAATATTAAAACGGTTACCTCGCGCTCGGACGCAGGTACTTGTGTTTCGAAAATGTATCCAAACTTAAGAGGTTACTTGGAGCTGGATTTTATAGAGCCCACTGTAACAGCGTTATCCGAGTGTGATGTTGTTTTTTTCGCCACTCCGAATGGAGTCGCTATGCAAATGGCGGAAGCGTTGTTAGAGCGCGGTGTGAGAATAATTGATATCTCGGCAGATTTTAGAATTAAAGATGTAGCCGTTTGGTCAAAGTGGTACGGGATGGAACACGCATGTCCTGGTGTTGTCAGCGAGGCAGTGTACGGTTTGCCTGAAGTTAATCGGGCGAAGATTATTAATGCTAGGGTTATTGCTTGCCCTGGATGTTATCCAACTGCCGTTCAATTAGGTTTTTTGCCGCTCATAGAAAAAGGTTTAATTGATAATAAGCATTTGATCGCTAACGCAGCTTCCGGTGTTAGCGGGGCAGGCAGGCAGGCCAAAGTAGACAATTTATTTGTCGAAGTTGCTGACTCTTATAAAGCTTATGCAGTTGCTGGGCATAGGCACCACCCAGAGATATCGCAAGGTTTGAGTGAGTTAGCCAAAGAATCGGTTGGATTGACATTTGTGCCGCACCTCATTCCAATGGTAAGAGGCATTCATGCAACTTTATATGCTACTTTAAAAGATGAATCAGTAGATCTTCAGGCACTTTATGAATCACGCTTTAAAGATGAGCACTTTGTCGACGTATTACCTAAAGGAGAGCATCCTCAAACAAGAAGCGTTAAAGGTAGCAATCAATGCAGAATAGCGATTCATCGGCCAAATGATGGAGATACAGTCGTAATACTTTCTGTTATCGATAATCTGGTAAAAGGCGCCTCCGGCCAGGCTGTTCAGAATATGAATATAATGTTTGGCTTAGATGAACTGACAGGATTGGATATTGTACCTCTGTCGCCTTAAGTGTTTATATTTGAGCGTAAAGATATATTAATCAAAATGATAAGGATTGCCGAATGAGTGTTGTTCCTTATCGCGCCAATTTTAAGGTGAAAATTGCTGCAGCGTTGTTATTCTTCCTCGTGGTGTCTTATGTAGGGGGATATTATTTCGGTAAGAAAGGGACTATTCAAAATTTTAATGAACTCAATGCAGCCAATGAGCAGTTGAAAAAATTATATAAAGATTCAGATTCAGAGTTAAAGTCCTTAAAAAGTGAAATTGCTAATTTAAGAGTCAGCAGTGAAGTTGATAGGCAAGCAGCTGAAAAGGTGCGGCTGGACGTGCGTGATTTAGATAACACTATCTCCGAACTAGAAGAGGCAGTTGCTTTTTATAAAGGCGTGATGGACCCTGCGAAAAATGCACGTGGTCTCAGCGTTCCAAGTTTTAGTTTATTTAAAACAGAAGAGATAAACCGTTTTCGCTATAAATTGATCATTGTGCAGCTGACGGATACAAATCAATTGATAAGGGGCAATTTAGCTCTCAATATAATCGGAAAAATGTCCGATCAACAAGCGTTACGAATAAAAGGTTTGTCCCGTGAGCTTGTAGCGGAAAAAATTGAGCTAAAATTTAAATATTTTCAGGAGATAGTCGGCGAAATAGTGTTACCCGCCGATTTTATTCCGGAGCAGGTTGATGTCGTCGCTAACTCGATTGGTAAAAACGCAGACACATTAGAACGAAAATTTGATTGGAATGTTCAGGAGAACTAACTATGTTTGGCAAGGAAAAACCAACGAGTAGTGGTAGTAGTGTTAGCAGCGAGGGGCTTAGTGGTGGTGGGATTACACTGATTTCTAAGGGTACCAAAATAAAAGGCGATCTTCATTTCAGTGGAAACCTTGAGGTCGAAGGCGTAATAGAGGGCAATATTATTGCTGACGATAACAGTGTTGGTGCCGTCAGAATTCTCGAAACTGGCCTAGTAAAAGGACAGGTTAAAGCCCCTATTATTGTCATCAATGGCAATGTCGAGGGTGATGTAATCTCAACAGAGCATATTGAATTGGCGAATAAAGCAGTAGTAATCGGCAATGTTTATTATCATTTAATTGAAATGGTTAAAGGTGCTCAAGTTAATGGTAGCTTGATGTACCACAAGAGCGGGAGTAAGGCAGAATTCCTATTGGATCAGCCTCGACAAAAACCAAATGAATCAGTGCTTGATGGACTTGATGTTAAATCAATAACTGAGTAAGTTTTTGTTCCTTTGAGATTGGTTCTCTAAATAGGTGATAAGCGTCCAATATAATTATCCCAACATAATAGTTGACTACTATTGTCGGATAATTTGATAATTGAAGCTGATTTTTGGTTTTTAGTTGGTGGAGATTTTAGATCAATGGTTAATAGCGCACCTCTTATAGAGCTGACTGATCAAGCAGTTGCTAAAGTAAAGAGTCTTGTTGAGGAAGAAGGCAACTCGGGTCTTAAGTTACGAGTTTTCGTTACAGGTGGTGGGTGTTCAGGTTTTCAGTACGGATTTACCTTTGACGAATTTGTCGCAGATGATGATACACAAGTTGAAAAAGACGGTGTTGTGGTTTTGATTGATCCCATGAGTTTTCAATATGTAGAAGGGTCTCAGGTCCATTATTCGCAGGGTTTGGAAGGCTCACGCTTTGTCGTTACCAACCCAAACGCCACAACTACCTGTGGTTGTGGTGTATCGTTTTCAGTCTAGTCTCTGTTAAAAAGCCGGATTTTTACGCCTAGAAAGCTATTTTCTTGCCAGTTGGGGTTCTTCGCCATTTTTATACGAAGCTAATTGCTGAAGATAATTTTTAGCTTGAATCAAAAAATGGCTTTTCTCTTTATTTGAAATTGAATGAGCCATTGGTAGTTCTACCGTCACTGGATTTCTCACGGCACCGTTAACACGAAACTCATAATGTAGATGCGGTCCAGTTGCGAGACCGGTGCTGCCTACAAAAGCTACGATATCTCCTTGTTTCACCTTTGTTCCAGGCCGAATATTGCGATTATATCGACTTAGATGTGCATATAAAGTTTGATATTTTTGGTCATGTTGAATGATAACAACATTGCCATAACCACCTTTTCGCCCAGCGAACACAACTTTTCCATTGCCCGTAGCTCTCACTGGGGTTCCAGTTTTTGCGGCATAATCTGTGCCCTTATGTGCTCGGATGGTATGAAGCACAGGATGCTGTCTGTTTAGATTGAAGTGAGAGCTGATGCGTACAAAATCTACAGGTGTCCGTAAGAACTCCTTGCGCATACTCAGCCCTTGAGGAGTAAAGTAATTTGAAATTCCATTTCGATCGGTATACAGCACCGCTTCGTAAACCTTATTTTGGTTGGTGAATTTCGCCGCAAGAATTTTCCCATCACTCAATTTCTCTCCATCGAGAAACTGTTGTTCAAGCAATAACTCGAAATTATCTCCTTCACGAATATCGAGAGCGAAGTCGATATCCCAGCCAAATATGTTCGCTAACTCCATGATGGTATTATGTGAAAGGTCATTTTTAGTGGCCGCCATATAGAGCGAAGATTCAATAGTTCCTTCGCGAAAAGCCAACCTAACTTCTGGCTCTTTAATATTATTCTCGACTACGTAACCCTCAGCTGCGCGAGTATATTGAGTGCTTTCAAGGCGATTTTTCTTATGTATTAGCTTAACTAGCTCATTGTTTTCGTCTAATAAGAAATTGAGCTGATGTCCTGGATAAATATTTGTAAGAGCTTTTGCCTGTTTTGAGGAGTTTAATAGATTGGGAATGATTCCTGAGGAAAGACCAACTCGTTTGAGAATGATCGCCAAATTGTCTCCCGCGCCAACATCGACATTTTTCCAGGCATCGGTGTAAAGTTCTTTGTCAGGATTAGCATCAGATTGAAATTCTAAATCATTATTTTCAACCTTTGGGGTTAATTCCTTTTGATGATCGTTGATTGGTGCTAAATCAAGCGTAAGCGGTATAGGTTTCCGATAGGCTTCAACATCTGAACTGGGAAGTAATAAAAAAATTCCTAAAATCGATGCAACAACTGAAGCTGCGATATAAACATGTTTTTTAGGTACTGAGGGTTTAGGTCTTTGAGCATTTGGAATGCATCTGCTCGCCCCGTGGTAAATTCTGCCGTTTGAAGAAAAACGTCTATCCATGATGTAACATCTTCTAACTTAATAATGATAATTTATCTTAAAAAGTATAACAATATTTCTCAGAATTCCCCAATAATCTGTTGTTTCGATAATAGCTCTTTACAGATAAATTTTTCATTAAACTTGTTTTTGTGTACATATCCTGTAAAAATTGCGCAATTTTTTCCCTATTTGTGGGGAATTGCTTAAGCTTTACGTTATTTGGTGGAAATATGATCCGGAATGAAAGTGACTTAATTCACGAGCTCAAGTGGCGTGGCCTTGTTCAGCAAATGACTGCGGAAGAAGAGTTATATGCACATTTAGTAGAAGGAATGCGAACTGTGTATTGTGGTTTTGACCCCACCGCCGATAGTTTGCATATTGGTAGTTTGGTTCCTCTGCTCGCGCTGAGAAGATTTCAACTGTTAGGACACAAACCAGTAGCATTGATTGGGGGGGCTACGGGTTTGATTGGTGACCCCAGTTTTAAATCCGATGAGCGCAAATTGAATTCTCGCGACGTAGTTGATGGGTGGGTGGAGTGTCTCAAAAAACAAGTGAGTCAGTTTTTAGACTTCGATAGCGGAAAAAATTCCGCTGTCGTAGTTAATAATGCTGACTGGGTTGGTGCGATGGATGTCCTCACATTTTTGCGCGACGTTGGAAAACATTTTTCCGTGAATGTGATGATTCAAAAAGATTCGGTCAAGCAGCGCATAGAGCGTGAAGGCTCAGGGATTTCTTTTACTGAATTTACCTATATGATTTTACAGGCATACGATTTTGCTGAGCTTAATAGAGCGCAAGGCTGCACTTTGCAGCTTGGAGGTTCAGATCAGTGGGGTAACATCATTAGTGGAATTGATTTAACGCGACGATTAAATCAAAAGCAGGTTTTTGGTGTAACGCTGCCACTTGTTACTAAAGCCGATGGCTCTAAGTTTGGGAAGACCGAAACAGGCACAATTTGGCTTGATCCCAATAAAACGAGCCAATATGCGTTTTATCAGTTTTGGATTAACACAGCAGATGCGGATGTTTATAAGTTTATTCGTTATTTTACATTCTTAGATGAAGAAGAAATTTGTGAAATTGAAAAACACGATGAGCTATCCGAAGGTAGGCGATCTGCTCAGTCAATTTTGGCGAGAGAGGTTACTCGATTGGTTCATGGTAATACTGGTGTTGAGGCGGCGATCAGAATTTCTGATGCTTTATTTTCTGATGCTACCGCTGCCTTGTCGGCGAGCGATCTTTCCCAGTTAGCACTTGATGGCATGCCTAGTACCATAATTGGAACATGTAATGATAAAAGTTTAGTCGATATTTTGGTTGAAACAGGGTT
>OBEQ010555732.1_pt1 | contig 11827 bp, 11 predicted proteins | sample 1670901 | NCBI WGS metagenome assembly OBEQ01 (sample SAMEA104232315, study PRJEB22302) | groundwater metagenome | biome: forest; feature: aquifer; material: groundwater | place: USA | collected 2011-08-07 | depth 5.4 m | reverse complement strand
CGCAGGCCCAGGATGCGGTTGACCAGCGCGGACTTGCCGACGTTCGGGCGCCCGATGATGGCCACGGTAAACATGCGGCTCACGCTAACACGCGGTCCGCTGTCTTGACAAGAAAACTGCTTGGAGAGAGCGGGTGGCGCCGAGCGGGACCCTGGCGGAGCGGAATGGCCTGCAGCCGAGTCCGCGGGGCTGCGACGGCGAAAGGCCATGAGCACGTCAGGGTGGCTTGGCGACAGGACCCGCTCTATCTGTATTCTGTATAATGGGGCCATGAACTGGGCCACGATTGAAACCGTCCTGCTGGACATGGACGGGACGCTGCTAGACAGGGCCTTCGACGATCATTTCTATCTGGAGGCCCTGCCGGAGCGCTATGCTGCCGTCAGAGGGATGCCGGTGGACAAGGCCCGCGAGCGGCTGGTCGCACTGTATCGCGCCGCGGAGGGCCGGCTGGATTGGACCGATCTCGACTATTGGACGAGCCAGCTGGAGCTCGACGTGCCGGCCATCAAGGATTCGCTGCGGCCCCGCATCGCGCCGCATCCCGACAGTCTCGATTTTCTCGGCTTCCTGCGGGAGCGGAAGATCCCGGTGCATCTGGTCACGAACGCCCACCCCAAGACCCTGGCGATCAAAATGGAGAAGACCGGTCTTAGCGCGCATCTCGACCGGATGGTCACGGCCTTTGACGTCGGCTGCCTCAAATCCAGAGTGGACTATTGGGTGAAATCAGAGGCGATCCTGGGGTTCAATCCGGCCACCACGCTCTACGTGGACGACGACGAGTCCGCCCTGCTCTCGGCCGACGCGCACGGGATCAGGCACCTCGTTCACCGCTCGAAATCCAGCTCCGCCTTGCCGCCCCAGGCGTCCGCGAAGTACCGCTCCATCGAATCCTTCCACGCGCTGATGAAATGACCATCACGGCAGGTCCATGCCGCGTTCCTGCCCGTCCACGTGCGCGCCGTAGGGCGGGAGCGTGGTGAGGCGGGGGTCGTCCACCGGGCCGCCGACCGTGAAGTGATACAGCGACTGGAAGGCCAGATCTTTGAAGCCGAAGGCCTGGTGCACGGGGTCGTCGAAGAAACAGCCGATGCCGGTCGCGCGCACGCCGGCCGCTTCCGCCTCGAGATACAGCACCTGCCCGATCACGCCGCTTTCCCAGAACAGCCGCCGGTAGAACCATGGCCCGTGCGCGAACAGGGCGTCCTTATATTCGGCGATCATGCCCAGCGAGAAGGCGCCGTCGCCGGCGATGTCCTGAAAGCAGCTCACCTGGGTGGCGAGCCGCTGGGCGTTGCCTTCTTCCAATAGGTACAGCGGAAGATCGGCCGGACAGCCGGGAGGCGTGGACCACGTGAACTGCTCCTGCATGGCCTGCTTGAGCTTGCCCACCTTCGCCGGATCGCGGGCCAGCACGTACAGCCCGGACGGGAGCCCGTCCACGCGATGGACGAACAATCCTAAATGGATGGTCGGATCCCAGGGGACGGCGTCCCAGGGCACGGGGCGCTGGAACACGTCCGACTCGACGCGCGGCATGGCCCGCGCGAGCATCTTATAGAAGCGCTCGGCCGGGAGCGAGGTCTTCCCGTCGCAGGCCAGCAGGCTTCGTCGCTGATGGATGATCTTCCAGGCTGAGAGGCCGTCGGCAGGCACTCCGCTCGCGCGCGGCGCCTCAGCCGGAGGAGCCAGCTCGAGGCCATACAATTCACTGCTCAGTTTTCGCGAGGCAGCCGCCACGTGGTCGATGATCTCCCAGGGCGCGGGATCATCCGGGCTGAGGCGGTTTGCCTTCCCGTACCAGCGCTGCTTCGCCAGTTCGCGCGCCAGATCCGGATCGAAACAGAGCGGGAGCACACACTCGTCGCCCGCCCGCCCGTCCCTCGCAAGATCAGTTGGGAAGACAACCATGATCAGATCAGGATGTTCGCGCTCGGCCCCTGCGAAGTCCTCGACGCGGTTCAGCCCCAACAGGTCCTCGACGGTCTCGTCCGATAAACAGGTCAGCGCTACCGCGTTCCATCCCAACGACGCGGCCGCGATCCTGACCGTGCCGATCGCGTGCCCCACGTCGTGCTGGCAGTAGCGAAACGCGCGCTCGCCGTACTTCCAGGCCTCCCGCCAATGAACGGACGACAGCCCGACCAGGAAGGCCTGCCGGGGAAACCGACTCATGAGCGCCGCGAACAGCTCATCGGGGCAGTCCGCGCGCCGTTCGAGCCCATGTTCCTTGGGCGCGTAGTGGTACAGTCCCGGGCTTGAGGCGAGCCCTTGGACTGCGCCGATCAGGAGATAGCCCTCGGTCGGATGCAGATTGCCGCTGGAGGGATTGCTCCGCAGCGCCCAGCGCGCGTCGCCGGCCTGCTTCCAGGCCGACAGGGCCAGCGCGTATTCGAACAGCCGCGAAAGCGCGCGGACCACAACGGGCGCGCTCGGCACGGCTCCCGGGCGATACAAGTGGTCATAGGGTGGCGAGAGCGGCTCCTCGTCGAGGCGCAGGATCGGCAGGCGGATGAGTTCCGTGCCTTCGTAGCGCCGGAAGGGGTTCGGCTGGTTCGCCCAGTCCAGATAGCCAAGCGCGCGGGCATAGCGGTTGAAGTGATGCTTGGTCTCCTGGTGATAGCGCATCACCACTTCAAGCTGTTTGACGGTCTCATCCATCGCGGCCTTGATCATACCCGAATCAACTATCCCTTGACTCGCTCCGGCCCTGGATGGTACGGACTCGCCAGCTATGGGGAAGTTCGACCTCGCCAAGGCGATTCTCGAGACCGGCTCCTTCCACTGGAAAGCGACGCCGCAGTTCACGCTAGCCTCCGGGCGCGTCAGCGAATACTACGTCAACTGCAAGCAGCTCCTGTCGCATCCCCAGTATCGGAAGATCCTCGCCGAGCTGATCGCCCAGCACCTCAAGGGCTGGGACGTCCAGGCCGTCGGCGGGATGGAGATCGGGGCCATTCCCATCGCCACCGCCGTTTCGGATTACGTCTATGACCGGACGGGTCGCGAGCTGCGGACCTTCGTGGTGCGAAAAAAGCCCAAGGACCACGGGATGAAGCATGCGGTAGAAGGCGCGTTTCAGGCAGGCGACCGCGTTCTCATTCTGGACGACGTGCTCACCACCGGTCAGGCGACGATCGACGCCATTACGCAGGCGCGCGCCGCCGGGCTCGACGTGACGCAGGCGCTCGTCATCGTGGACCGCCAGGAAGACAACGGCCGCCAGCGCGTCGAAGCCCTCGGCGTGCCGCTCACCAGCCTCCTCACCCTCCAGGATTTGAAGGACCTCAAAGGCAAGCCCGACGCGTAATGCCGATTCATTTCCGGTCGCGCTAAGTTCGAAGGGGAGATCTATTTTTGCCAGCAAGGCACTACAACTTTTGGCGATAGACCAATGTTTCTTCTTGACAACCCCATATCTGTTGGGTCATGCTACGTCATGACGTGGAGAGACACGGCACTACATGGGAGCCTATAGTATTACATGGAACTCTATGGGATGACTTAGAGGGACGATTGTGGCGGCACATGAAAAGGATAAAGAAAAGTTACTACATAGATGAAGTGCAATTCGAAAGATTAAAATTTCTCTCCTCTGTTTTGCACGGGCAGCCTGATGTCTCAAATTTGGTACGGGAAGGAATAAACCTGGTTTGTGAAAAGCATTCAGCTCACGACTATGTTAAACAAGCCCTTTCAGAGCGTACGAAGAAGAAAGGTCGGATGCGTCTGCTCCGACGCATGGACTAGCGGGAAGTCAACTGTGCAGCGGAAGGTACCAGCAAAAGGAGGCCAAGATGCTTGAAACATCTCAGCTAGACAAGCTGGCAGCCCCATTAAAGTGGGGATTCCTCGCCGATAACGTTCTGCTGCTCCTCCAGCGTCGCGCAGAAGGTGAAGTTACTCTAAATGAAAATGAGAAAGACATACTCCGTGGGGCAATAGAGTTCTTAGAGCTTGTTCAAGCCGCCATCAAAAATCTGAATACTCAAGCTGCCATCTCGGGAGACCTTAGTCAAAGGGTTGAATCCTTAACACTTTACAATTATGTCCTCCAGTCCGAGGAGTTTCCGGTAGACCAAATCTCTGATCTCTTGAAGAAACTGAACGGCACACTTCAGTCCTGGGTAGCGGGAACAGCTTTCGACCAGAAAGAATGCGAACCACTACACTTGTTTTTTAAAGCAATCAGCAAGACGACCCTCCAAGAGAGTAATGAACTATTAACACCGCGGCCGAGACTCTCTGTCCCGGGATGACACCAGACGAACAGTTTGCCAACGAGTTACTTTCTAACCTCATCACACGCGCGGAAACGTTTAATCAAACTCTAGCCAGGTTACCTCAGGACGTAACATATCCCTCCCGCGCCAGATCCATCCTTATCCGTTTTCTGAAAGAGCTCAACGCTGCGATAACCCAAAGGCTACACAATCTCAGAACAGGGCCACCTCAGCCTAGTTACACTACGATCGAGATACCTGCAAAGCGTCTCGGTCAAGTTCTCGATTTACTTTTCCTGGTTTTTGAATTCATAGTCCATTCTGAGGCTCACCGCATACCCTCACCCTTGATCGCTCCATTCGAAGCGATGGCGAGACGATTTTTCCCTGACGCATTATTGCTGGTCCGTTATCTCTGGCAGTACAACTTCCACTACGATAACACTGGGGACTTCTTTAAAAGTTGGTGCAAGTACTCCGGTCTCAACCTGCCAACACCGCCGCCGGATCATTTTGTTGTTATTGGATTTCCGACTACAGAACGTGAAAACGTCCTCTTGCATTGCGTGTTTGCGCATGAATTGGGACATTTTTTGGCTAAAGCAAAGCTCCTTGAGAACTTAATTCCCGTAACCATAGATCCCGGCCTATTTCAAGCCGTTCCCGCTCCGAAGAAAACGCAACTCCTAGATGTGATACTTCAATGGTACAGGGAAATCTTCTCCGACGTGTTTGGCATATATCTACTAGGGCCTGCATGCTTTCTTGCGTTTTCCGAAATCGGTCTACAGGCATTGGACATACCCTCTGCTAGTCACCCCCCACCACATCTACGCCTGACCTGGATGCTAACACTCCACAGAAGACTCGGCTATCTCGATCAGAAGGATCAATCGGGGGCAAGCACTGTGGCGGGCAGTCTTGACGACAAATCAAAGGCGCATTTGGAAAAGTGGGATGCCTTTTTAAAGGCTAACCCTCTCGCACAACTCGATCCGTTTTATGCTTGTGTGATAAACAGCGTTGGTGCGGCTATGGATCGAATTGAACAAGAAGTGAAAAGGGTCGTTGGGACTAACGGTTTCACTGCCCGGCGATTTGCCGACGAGGTAAATCATTTGGTCGAACGTATCTTACGATTGGTTCCACCTAGCGAGGCAGATGCGCTCCCCAATCCCAGTTTCGAGTCTATTTTGAATGCTGGATGGGTCGTGCGAACGACTCGCTTGGACGACTTATACGATGTACTCTCAGCCAGCAAATCTGAAGAGAAGGCAGAGGCGCTAAAAATTCTCAATGGTCTTCTTTTTAAAGCCTTAGAATTTTTGATAGTCAAAACAGTTTGGGCAAAGACAACATGAGCATCATTTCCTCGAAAATACTGAGACAGCGCCTGTCCTATACAGATGACCGGTTGCGACTTTTTGTACTACCAATACTCGATGCAGACGTACAGATACATGAGGGACGAGGAGCAATAGATGTTCGCCTGGGCACCGAGTTCATAATTACTAAGCGTGTCCAACTAACGCACATAGATCCTTATTCCCAAAACCCGGAAAAATCCGCAGCTGAATTCCAGCAGTATCAGGAACATATAACCATTGGCTTCGGGACGCGGTTTATATTGCATCCACATCAATTTGCGATTGGCAGCACACTAGAGTACATGCGTTTTCCAATTGACTTAGCAGGATTTGTGTTGGGGCGCTCTTCGTGGGGACGACTCGGCCTCGTTATCGCGATGGCAACCATGGTACATCCTGGCTATACTGGCGTCATAACTTTGGAGCTACAGAATCTTGGAGATGCCCCGATAGCGCTCTATGCAGGGGCAAGAATCGGCCAATTGGTCTTTTACGAAGTGAAAGGAAATGAGGAAAGTACATATAAAGAGCTGTATAAAGGGAGTAAATACATAGGCGCCATTTCGGCTGGATTCAGTCGAATTTATGAAGATAGCGAACGGCAAAAGATTCGTTCATTTGGAGATCAGTATCCTGAGGCCAGCAAATTCCTTCTCTGAAAAATTACATTACGCTTTTTCTTAGCCTCGATCCCCGCACGACAGTTAATACCCCTCTTTCTTGCCCGTCCTCCGGCAGTGTGTTAGATTCGCCGCTGATGAGCGAACGCGCCTACGATCACCAGCAGATCGAAGCCAAGTGGCAGGGGGTGTGGGCCGAGCAGGAGCCGTTCCGCGTCACCGAGGACCCCTCCCGCCCCAAGTACTACTGCCTCGAGATGTTCCCCTACCCCTCCGGCCGCATCCACATGGGCCACGTGCGGAACTACGCCATCGGCGACGTGATCGCGCGCTATAAGATGATGCGGGGCTTCAACGTCCTGCACCCCATGGGCTGGGACGCCTTCGGTTTGCCCGCCGAGAACGCGGCGATCGAGAAAGGGGTGCATCCCCGCCTCTGGACCGCGGAGAACATCGCCTACATGCGCACCCAGCTCAAGCGCATGGGGCTCTCCTACGACTGGGCGCGCGAGGTCACTACCTGCGAGCCCGATTATTACCGCTGGAACCAGTGGCTGTTTTTGAAGTTCTACGAAAAGGGCCTGGCGTATAGGAAACGCTCCGCCGTGAACTGGTGCCCGAGCTGCGAGACCGTGCTGGCCAACGAGCAGGTCATCACCAGGGAGGTCACAAACATAGGGCTCTGCTGGCGCTGCGATTCTGTGGTAGAGCAGAAGGAGCTCGAGCAGTGGTTCTTCAAGATCACACACTACGCTGAGGAGTTGCTGAGCGGCTGCGACCGGCTCCCCGCCTGGCCCGCCCGCGTGTTGACGATGCAGCGCAACTGGATCGGCAGGAGCGTCGGCGTGGAAGTGGACTTCCCGCTGGCCGAGCCCGAGCCCGACCTCCCGGCCATCCGGATCTTCACGACCCGGCAGGATACGATCTTCGGCGCGATGTTCATGAGCCTGGCGCCGGAATCGCCGCTGGTGGAACGACTGGCCGAGGGCCGTCCCGAGGCGGTGGCCGTGCGGGAGTTCGTGGCGCGGGTCTCCCGGCAGGAGAGAGCGGTCCGCACCGCCGCCGATCGCGAGAAAGAAGGCGTCTTCACCGGCGCCTGCGCCGTGAATCCCTTCACGCTGGAGCCGATTCCGATTTGGGTGGCGAACTTCGTCCTGTACGAGTACGGGACCGGCGCCATCATGGCCGTGCCCGCGCACGATCAGCGCGACTTCGAATTCGCGACGAAGTACGGAATCCCGGTCCGGATGGTGATTCAGAACCCGGGTGGAACGTTGAGCGAGCCGCTTGCGGCGGCCTATGAAAACGAGGTAGGCACGTTGGTGAACAGCGCGCAGTTCTCCGGGTTGGGGGTGGCCGAGGGGAAGAAGAAAATCGCCGACTACGTCGAGGCCAAAGGGTTCGGCAAGCGGACCGTCAATTATCGCCTCCGCGACTGGGGCGTCTCGCGTCAGCGCTACTGGGGCACGCCCATCCCGATCATCTACTGCAAGAGCTGCGGGACGGTGCCGGTGCCGGACGCCGATCTCCCGGTGACGCTGCCGAAGGACGTGCCGCTCACCGGCAAGGGATCGTCGCCGCTGGCCCGATCGGAACAGTTTGTGAAGGCGAAATGTCCGAAGTGCGGCGGCGCGGGCCGCCGGGAAACCGACACAATGGACACTTTCGTGGACTCTTCCTGGTACTTTCTCCGCTATTGCTCCCCGCGTGAGGGCACCCGCCCGCTCGACCCGGCCAAAGCCGCCCACTGGATGGCGGTGGACCAGTACATCGGCGGCATCGAGCACGCGGTCCTGCACCTGCTCTATGCCCGCTTCTTCACCAAGGCGGTACGGGACCTGGGCCTGATCAAAGTGGACGAGCCCTTCACGAGCCTGCTGACGCAGGGCATGGTCTGCAAGGAGACCTACCGGTGCGCGGAGCACGGCTGGCTGTTGCCTGGCGACCTGATCGGGAGCGAGAAGGAAGGCTGGCGTTGCAAGCAGTGCCGGCGGCCGGCCGAAAAGGGCCGTGTCGAAAAGATGTCCAAGTCCAAGAAGAATGTCGTGGACCCGGAGTACCTGACCGTCACCTACGGCGCGGATACGGCCAGAATGTTTTCGCTCTTCGCGGCGCCGCCGGAGAAGGACCTGGAGTGGAGCGACGCCGGTGTGGAGGGGGCCTCCCGGTTCCTGGGGCGCGTGTGGCGGCTGGTGCAAGATCTACGGCCGCGGTTTGCGGTGCCAACGCCACCAGTTACAATCAATGTCGTTGGAGTGAGCGTCATGTCCACGGACATCGAGGCGAGCATACGGGCGCAGCACCTCCAGCGGCTCACCCACAAGACCATTAAGAAGGTGACGGAAGACATCGAGCGGGAGTTCCAGTTCAACACGGCCATTGCTGCGCTGATGGAATTTGTGAACGGCTTGTACAAGTATGCGGCCAACGCAGAAGACCACAATAGGCAGGAGGCGATTGACGCGTTACGCGAGGCGGTCGAGGCCCTGTTGCTTCTGCTCTCGCCCTTTGCGCCGCACATCGCCGAAGAGTTGTGGGAGGCGACTGGCCACGCGACCAGTCTGGCGCGGCAACGCTGGCCCGCGTATGATGAGGCGCTCATTAAAGAAGAAGTCCTGACGATTCCGGTCCAGGTGAACGGCAAGGTCCGGACTAGGTTGCAGATCGGCGCGGATTGGAGCGAGGCCCAAGTGAGAGTGGCCTCTGAAACAGCGGTGTGTCAGGGAGGCTGGATCAAGGACGCCAGTGCCATCGCAAACTTCGTATACGTGCCCAAGCGGATTGTTAGCATCGTCGTGAAATGAGCATAGACTCACGCGCAACCGCGTCAGCATTTATTGCGGCCTTTCTTCTCGTGACCGCCGGCTGCGGCTATGAGTTCGGCACCACGGTCAAGCCGACCCAGGGCGGATCGCTGCGGGGGATGCACCTGGCGGTCCCCGTCTTCTTCAACGACACGTTCGAGCCGGTCCTCGACAAGCGGGTCACCGAGTTCATCCGCCGGCAGTTCCTGCAGGCCGACGGCCTCACGCTGGCGAATGATGTCGGCGCCGCGTCCCTCGTGCTCAAGGGGATCATCCGGCAATACGGGATCCAGACGATGTCGTTCCGGCAGGGACAAGTCAACGAGCAACGCGTCAGCCTCGTAGTGACAGTGGCGTTCGAGGATGCGGCCGCCCGCAAAGTGCTCTGGCAGGAAACGTACACCACCGCAGCCGAATTCTTCCAGACCAACGATCTCGCCACGAACCGCTCGCGGCAGGATCGGGCGACCGAAGAGGCCTGTCAGACGATGGCCGAGCACATCGTTTCGCGCGTGATCGAAACGCTTTCCGACACACGGCTTGCCCGATGAAGACGAAACGGGAAAGCGGGACCGTCCTTGAACTGAAACGGCGGGTGAGCGCCGGTGAGTTGGCCCCCATGTACCTGATCGTCGGCGAGGAAGGGCTTCTCCGGGATGAGGCCGTGTCGGCGATCCGGGCGGCGGTCTTGGGTCCCGACGAGGCGAATGTGGAGGCCTTCAACTGCGACGTGGTGTACGGGGATGAGACGGAGGCAGCCGAAATTCTCACCCTTTGTGCAAACCTCCCCATGTTCGCCGTGCGGCGCTTGGTGGTAGTGCGCGACGTTGGAAACCTGCGGGCGAAAGAAGCGGAGCGGTTGCTGCCGTATCTTGAAGCGCCGGTGGACACCACGTGCCTGGTGCTGACCGGTAAGAAGGTCGACGGGCGCGTGAAGTTTTTCCAGGCGCTCAAGAAGGTCGCCGTGACGGTGGACTGCGAGCCGCTTGAGGCAAGGGCCTTGCCGGCATGGATTCGCGAACAGGCCGCCGCGCTGGGACTCAGCCTGGATGAGCCTGCGCAGGTGCTGTTGCAGGAGGCCAGCGGCGGCGACCTCGGTGTGCTGCGGCGGGAAATGGAGAAGCTGGCGGCGTATGTGGCGACCAGGAAGGCGGTCACGGTGGCGGATGTGGAGGCCGTTCAAGGGGCGGATACAGGCGGCACGGTGTGGAACCTGCTCGAGGCCTTGCGGCGCAAGGAGCGCGAAGGTTCGTTGCGTCTTCTGGGGAAGGTCCTGGACGCGGGCGAGCCGCCCCTGAAAGTACTCGGCTTCCTGGCCGCGTGCTGGCGGCAAGAGTGGAAATCCAGAAGGTTCTCGGAGGAGATGCTCCGCGACTTCGAGCAGTTCCGGGAGGCCGATTCGCGCTTGAAAGGTGGAGGTGGAGGACGCGGGAAGGACCGGCTGGTGATGGAGCGGATGACCCTGAATCTCTGCCGCGGCGCGGCGCGGACTACGCCGGCACCACGCCCTTTCGCACCTGTGCGGTGAGGCGGGACAGCTTGCGCGACGCGGTGTTCCGGTGCAGCACGCCCTTGGAGGCAGCGCGTTGCAGAGCGCGCGAGGCTTCGCGGAGCAAGGCCGCCGTTTCGTCGATCTTCTTGTTCTCGACGGCGGTCTGCAGCTTCTTGATGACGTTCTTGACTCCGGAGTGCACGGAGCGATTCCGCGCCCGGCGCTTCTCGGACTGGCGGGCGGCTTTCAAGGCATTCTTATGAACGACCGGCATAGTCTCAATCCTCTGGTGAAACAGGCATGATTGCTATCATGGCCCTTGCTCCGAAGTCAAGGAAGCCTGATGCCGCTTGAGCCCCGCGAGCGCTTGATCTTTGCCCTGGACGTGCCGTCGGCCGACGAGGCCAAGCGCTTACTAGACCGCGTGGGAGACGCCGTGGGCTTCGTCAAGATCGGCCTGGAGCTGTTCACGGCCGCCGGGCCCGACATCGTGCGCTGGGCCGTCGCGCGGAACAAGCGGGTGTTTCTCGATTTGAAGCTCCTCGACATTGGGGAAACGGTGAAGCGGGCCACGGCGGCGGCTGCCGAGCTGGACGTGACGTTCCTCACGGTCCATGCCGCCAGCCAGACCGTGCGGGCCGCCGTCGAAGGCCGCGGCCGGGGTCCAATGAAGATCCTGGCCGTGACGGTGCTGACGAGCTTCAGCGAAGCGGACCTCCAGGAATCGGGCGTCGTCGAGTCGATCCGCGACACGGTCCTGCGGCGGGCTCGCACGACGGCCTCGAGCGGTGCCGATGGAGTCGTGGCCTCGGGCGGCGAAGCGGCCATGATCCGCAAGGTGCTGGGCAAGGAGCCGTTGATTGTGGTCCCCGGCATACGCCCCGCCGGGTCCTCGCACGACGACCAGATCCAGGTCACGACCCCGGCCGGGGCCATCGCCGCCGGCGCGGACTACTTGGTGGTGGGGCGCCCGATCCGGGACGCCGCCGATCCGGCCGCCGCCGCCCGCGCCATCCAGGCCGAGATTGAAATGGCATTGACCTACGGCGGGTGATTAGAACGCCGCTCAGCCGAGACTTCGCGGCTACAGAAGCCGCAGGCGCCTCACCCTTGCAGCGCGCCCATTGCGTTTGCTAGGATTCATCTCGCTTCCCGGTTCATCCGCAGCAATTCTCCTCGTGGTGGTGGGTATAGCTCAGTTGGTTAGAGCGCCGGATTGTGGATCCGGAGGTCGGTGGTTCAAGCCCACCCAACTGTACCATTTCTTCATCAATGCCCCTCAGAGACAGTTACGCCTTTCCGCAGCTGACCTGCTATT
>OBEQ010524884.1_pt1 | contig 11827 bp, 23 predicted proteins | sample 1670901 | NCBI WGS metagenome assembly OBEQ01 (sample SAMEA104232315, study PRJEB22302) | groundwater metagenome | biome: forest; feature: aquifer; material: groundwater | place: USA | collected 2011-08-07 | depth 5.4 m | reverse complement strand
CTGGCAACTGCTTCTTTTCTTCTTCCTACTACTGAAACAGTTTTAGGATATTTAACTTTGCTTGGTTCCATATTACTTTGCATCTCCGGCAAATACTTTTAATTTTTTAAACATCTTTTCACCTAATTTATTATTAGGCAACATTCCTTTAATTGCGTGTTCAATAATGAATTCTGGCTTTTTAATAATTACTTTGTCAAATGTTTCAACCTTTAATCCTCCCGGATAACCAGAATGCCTGGTATACTTTTTGGTTTGCATTTTTTTACCACTTAATTTAACTTTGCTGGCATTTGTCACAACTACAAAGTCGCCAGTATCCAAGTATGGTACAAAGCTTGGTTTTTTCTTCCCCATTAAAATAGTTGCCGCCTCTGTTGCCAACCTTCCCAGAATTTTTCCATTTGCATCAATAGTGTGTTTTTCTCTTTTAATATCTTTTGCTGAAACTACGTTAGTACTCATTTGGATGTTTTTCCTTTAGCTACTTTAACCTTTATTGGTACTGCTTTCTCAATAACTTCTTTTTTAACTTTTTGAGGTGGCTTTAACTCTTCCAGTCCAATCAAACTCATTTTAACCAGTCTGGTTCTGTCACCGCCCCTGACACTAACTTTAATCATAGAGGTGTAACCGGAAACTCTATTTTGCATTTTAGGAGCTATTTCTTTGATTAATCTTTCCTGCAATAATTTGTCAGCAAAGAAGGATTGTAGGAGTCTCTGAGCATTTTTGTTCTTAGCTGCGGTGATAATTTTATCAACCATCCCTTTTATTGCGGTTGCTTTTGTTTCAGAAGTGGTAATTGTCCCGTATGTGAAGAGTGACTGGACTAAGCTTTTAAAAAGTCCTGAGCGCTCATTACTATTTCGACCAAGTTTCTTACCATAAACTCTATGCCTCACGAAGAGTCAACCCCCTCTCAACTAACTTCTCGGATATTAGACTAAGTGATTTAGTACCCAAGTTTTTAGCTTTTAATAATTGCTGGCGGGGTATACTGACTAAATCTTCAATTGTATTTATCTCTATTGCCTTTAGCGCATTAGTTATTCTAACTGGTAAATCTAATTCTTCAATGGTAAGTTTCAAAACTTCTTGAGAAATCTTTGAGGAGGTATCTTCTACTTCTTCCTCTGTATCAGGTTCATAAACTTTATGAAAAGCCTCAGATAAAATCTTAGCTGCATCATTTAATGCATTCAGTGGAGTAATTACCCCATTTGTAGTAATATCCAGAGTTAATTTATCAAAATTAGTACTTCTTCCAACACGGGTTGGATCAACAGTATAATTAACAGAAAACACCGGAGAGAATAAAGCATCTACAGAAATAACTCCAATTTCATTAGTCTTTCTTTCTTCGGCAATAGAATATCCTTTTCCTGCATTAGCTGTCATTTCCATATTTAGTTTTGATTTAGCATCAGTTAATGTAGCAATTGTTTGATCCTTGTTTATAATTTCTCCATCTCCTTCAATTTCAAAATCCCCGGCTTTAACTACTTTTTTACCTGAAGCTTTAATTATTAATCTAACAGGATTTTCTGAATTTACTTGGAGATGAACTTTTTTGACATTTAATATAATCTCAATTACATCTTCTAATACCCCATCTATTGTTGAAAATTGATGAGACACACCATCAATTTTGACAGAAGTTACTGCTGCCCCTTTTAAGGAGCTAAGCAATACTCTTCTTAAACTATTCCCTAATGTATGACCAAAACCTCTTTCTAAAGGCTCTAGTACAATTTTTGCAAAATTTTCTTTCTCTGTTTCTACTTTTACTTTAAACATTTTTTTACCTATCTAGAATAATACTCTACAATCAACTGTTCATCAATTGATTGTTCCATCTCTTCCCGCTTTGGAGTTCTTAAAACCTTGCCTATGGTAGCTTTCCTATCAAGCCACTCTGGCAAGGTCTCAAATTCCTCTAAGCTCTTTTTGACCTGGGTATTATCTCTTAATCTGTCTGATATTGCAATAGTCTCTCCAATTTTGACTTGATAAGAGGGGAAGGTGACTTTTTTATCTAAAACTTTGATATGACCATGTGTAACAAGCTGTCTTGCCCCTGCTCTGCTTTTGGAAAAACCCAACCTATAAACTACATTATCTAACCTGGCTTCCAAAAGTTCAAGCAAACTTAAACCTGTGGCTCCTTTAACTTTGGCTGCTTTAGTAATGTATCCTTTAAATTGTTTTTCTAAAATTCCATAAAATCTTTTAGCCTTTTGTTTTTCACGAAGTTGTAGTCCGTATTCAGAAACTCTTCTTCTGGATCTTGCTCCGTGTTGCCCAGGAGGTAAAGCTCCTTTTTTCTCTAAAGATTTTATATCCTTGGCAAATAAAGGTACTCCTTCTCTTCTTGAAAGTCTTCTTTTAGGACCAGTATAACGAGCCATTAAACTCTTCTCCTTTTTTTGGGTCTGGGACCATTATGAGGAATAGGTGTAACATCAGCAATCATGGTAATATTTATTCCAGCACTCCTTAAAGCTTTAATCGTTGCATCGCGACCAGCTCCTGGACCTTTAATATATACTTCACAAGCAGTCATTCCTAATGCTTTACCTTTTTGAGCAACAACTTCCATGGCAGATATTGCTGCATAAGGAGTTGCTTTTCTTGCACCCTTAAATCCGGAACCACCAGATGAACCCCAAGCAATAGTATTGCCACTGCTGTCAGTTAGAGTAACTAAGGTATTATTAAAAGTAGCAGTGACATATACCCTGCCAGTAGTAATTTTTTTCTCAACCTTTTTTGCTTTTGATGTAATCTGTTTTTTAGCCATAATTATTTCTTAACTGCTGGTGCTGATGTTGGTGCAGCTACTTTAGGTTCTGCAGAAACTGGTCCGCCTGTTTTTTCTACTGCTTCTTTTCTAACAGTTCCCACAGTCTTTCTTTTACCTCTTTTGGTTCTAGCATTTGACCTAGTTCTTTGCCCTCTGGCTGGTAAACCTTTTCTATGTCTTGAACCTCTAAAGCTTCCAATCTCTTCCAGTCTTTTAATATTCTGTTCAATTTCCTGTCTCAAATCTCCTTCTACTTTTATTTTTTCAATTATCTTTTGCAATTTATTAATTTCTTCTTCTGTTAACTCCTTAATTCTTTTTGCTCCATCAACAGAGGCGTCTTTAATTACCTTTACTACATTAGATCTACCTATACCAAAAATATAGGTTAAACCAATATCAACTCTTTTATTTTCCGGCAAATCAACTCCTGCAATTCTAGCCATTTTTTCTTTCCTTTATAATTGTCCAGTTAAATTGCCCATTATTAGATTCAGAACATCTCAGTACCAAATTTAAGATTGGATCCAAATTTTCTGGCTCAGTTATATTAGCCCTAAACTCTATTGAAGGAGGTTGTAAATGAGGATTATACTTTGGAAACTCCTTTTTTAATAAATTATCAAATTTGTCTCTTGAGTCCAAATATTTATCAAGAGTCATTGCTGTAAGCGGGTGCAACTTTGGTGGTTCACTATTTTTTTCCCATACACAAGCATAAATATCTCCTATTTTACCCCCCCAATTTCTTCTCAGCCCTCTCTCAAAAGCCTCTTTTGTTGTCCTTCTACTACTTATAGGACCTCTGCTTACATCTATTACAGGAATTTCATAGTCTCCTTGTTCAATTTGCTGACCAATTATGTGTTCGCCAAAACCAGCAGATTGAATTATTTTTGATAATTCATTTAAAATTGGATATGTTACTATAAGGTTTTCTGCCATTTTTTATCCTTGTCTTTGCTTATGTCTTGGGTCACGAGGGCAGATAATATACAACATTCCCTCACGTTTAGTGACCTTACAAAATTTACATCTAGTTTTTATACTTGCTTGTACTTTCATTTTTTTAATCTTTATTTCAATCTAAAGGTTATTCTACCTTTATCCAAATCATATTTTGGACTCATCTCAACTCTAACTCTATCTCCTTCAAGTAATCTAATATAATGCATCCTCATTTTACCAGAGATATGGCACAAAATAATTCTACCCACAACTTCAGGCAGCTCCGAACTTCTTTCAATCTCTATCCTGAATAAGGTATTCGGCAGCACCTCAACAACTTTACCTTCTACTTCAATTACATCTTTTGCCATTATTTAGTCCTAGTATTCTATCAAACTTAGCTTCACATTACAACCCATAATTATCAATTAGATAATTCCTTAGATACGGGTTAAAACTTCAGCCTTTTCTTTATTAACTAATATTGTCATTTCAAATAATCCTCCTAAGGATTTATCCGCTGCTGAGAATGTCCAACCATCATTTTCCAATAATATTTCACCCTTACCTCTAGCATAGATTACTTCAATTGCCAAAGTCATCCCTTCCCGGATCAAAGGCCCTTTGCCCCCAATTCCAAAACCAGGAATTTCCGGATCCTCATGCAAACTTTTTCCAACTCCATGTCCAACCAGACTCCTGACTATAGAATATCCTGCTTCTTCTATTCTGGTTTGAATAGCATGGGAAATATCCCCTATTCTGTTACCATCCACAGCCTGTGCTATCCCATCCCATAAAGCCTGTTCACCTACTTTCAAAAATTTTTTCTTTTCTTCTGATTGCCCTTCTGGTCCTACCAACACACTCCAAGCACAATCAGTATGCCACCCTTTATACTCAACTGCCAAATCCACCGAGACTTTATCCCCTATCTCAAATTTTTTACTGGTTGGTATACCATGCACTATTTGTTCATTTATTGTGATGCAGGTGGCATATTTATAACCAGGTACAGTTTTATATGATAAATCTCCTCCTAACCTGTATACTTCCTTGGTTGCTGCACTATCTATTTCCAATCCAGACACCCCCACCTTAATTTCTGTTAAAGCTTTTTTTAAGACAGCTGACGCAATACTGCCTGATTTTCTCATCAAACTCAACTCATATGAATTTCTTGATTTCATTTTGGATAGCTTTAATGTCTCCTTCACCATTAATTTCAACTAGTATTCCCTGATTTCTATAATAATTAAGCAAAGGTTGGGTCTGTTTATAATAAAGTTCTATTCTTCTATTAATTAGTTCTTCAGTATCATCAGCTCTGCCTCTTTTTAATAATCTTTCCAGAATAATACTTTTGGGTATTTTCAAATAAAAGACTTTATCAAAATTTAAATCTGCAATTTGTGTTGCTTGCTCCAAAGTCCTGGGATAACCATCTAAAATAAACCCGCTTTGAGCATCTGCTGATTGTAATCTTTTTCTAATAAGTTCTATAACTATTTTATCATCAACTAATTCTCCTGAGGATAATATTTGCTTTATTCTCCTTCCTTCATCAGTATTCTGGGCAGCTATATTTCTGAAAATATCTCCTGTTGAGATATAAGGAAGATGTATATTTTCTTGGAGTAATTTTCCTTGGGTTGATTTACCAGAACCTTGAGGACCGATAAGTAATATTCTCACTTTATTTTTTACCTTCTGGCAAACACATCATAATTTTTTTCAATTAATTTGCTTTCAAACTGTTTGGCAGTATCTAAAATTACTGATACCACAATTAAAAGTCCTGTTCCTCCCAAAATTAAAGTCTTTATTCCGGTAATTTGTGAGGCAATTGAGGGTAAAATTGCAATTGCTCCCAAAAATAAAGCCCCGGCCAGGGTAATTCTTACCATAATATAATTTAGATAAGCAGCTGTTTGTATACCTGGTCTGATCCCTGGAACAAACCCACCATACTTTTTAATCTCATCAGCCACTTTTGTCGGGTTAAAAATTATAGCTGTATAGAAAAAAGTAAAACCTACAACTAACAAACAATAAACCAGATTATAGACTAAACTACCGGGGGTAAAGTTTGCAGCTAATGCTCTGCCTATCAAAGCCAGCTGCGGTTGCTGAAGGTTTGCCAGATAAGTCCCGGCAAATGATGGGATTAATACTAAAGAAACTGCAAAAATAATCGGAATCACTCCAGCTTGATTTACTCTTAAGGGTAAATAAGTTTGGGCTCCGCCTCCATCTTCCCGGCCGGCCACAAAACGTCTGGCATAAGCAATTTTAATCTGTCTCCTGCCTTCATTAATGAAAACTACCCCAGCCACCACTAAAATACCTAAGGCTACAAACAGTAGAATATTCAAGGTTTGAGTTTGATCTACAACTGATGCTGTTTGTGTCAAAACAACCGGCACCCGGGAAACTATTCCGGCAAAAATTAATATTGATATTCCGTTCCCAATTCCATACTCAGTTATTAATTCTCCCAGCCAAACCAAAAAAACAGTTCCAGCACTCATCCCTATTACGATGGCTGCAGTTTGAATTGGAGTTGTTTGAGCCAGTACACCTTGGTTTTTAAGCAGAACAAACATTCCAATCGCTTGTAAAAATGCTAAGGGCACAGACAAATATCTAGTATATTGATTAATCATCTGTCTGCCATACTCTCCTTCTTTTGATAAAGCCTCCAAAGAGGGGATTATCATTGTTAAAAGCTGAATGATGATTGAAGCATTAATATAAGGGTTAAGTCCTAATGAAATTATTGAGAAATTTGCTAATGTTCCTCCGGAAAAAATATCCAGTAATCCTAAAAATTGATTTGATGAGAAAAGAGACTGTAAAGCAACTAAATCTACACCTGAAACCGGGATATGTGAAACTATTCTAAAAATTACAACTATTATTACAGTAATTAAAATTTTTCTTCGCAGTTCTTGGATCTTAAAGGCTTTGAGTATCGGGGCAAAGATCTCAGGCATACTCCACCTTTCCACCCTGACTTTCAATTTTTTCCTTAGCTTTTTTAGATACTGGTAGTTTTACTGTCAAAGAGACAGTTAATCCCTCATCTGCTAGAACTTTTATTCCTTTTTTAGTGTCCCTTTTGCTAATTAAATTAAGTTTTAAAAGTTGTTCTAAATCAACAACTGTATTTGCCTTAAAAACATTTAATTTGCTCAGGTGAATAATGCCCGGTTTTGTTGAAAGAGCCCTGTTTCCTAAACCCCGCCTTAAAGGAAGTCTTTTGTAAGTGGGTAATCCTGCTCCAGAAAAACCAACTGGCATCGTACCTCGGGCTTTTTGACCTTTGGTTCCGCGTCCGGCAGTTTTTCCTAAACCGGAACCAATACCACGGCCAACTCTTTTTTTCCTTCGGTCTTTAATTTTGATCATCTTATTTAATCTCATATTTTTTGCCTTTCGCTTCTTTTAACTGCTCTAAGTTGCGACAGTGCTTTTATGGTGGCGTAAACATTTGAGGCTTTATTCTCTGTACCCAAAGATTTTGAAACAATATCATGAATCCCTGCCGCCTCAACTACCACCCTGACTGCTCCACCGGCAATAACCCCTGTTCCAACAGATGCAGGCTTTAATAAAACTCTGGCTGCTCCAAATTTTACTAAAACAGGATGTGGAATAGTTCTGCCATTTAAGACTACTTCAATTAAATGTTTTTTGGCATAGGTAGTGGCTTTTCTAACAGCTGATTGCACTTCAGTTGCCTTACCCAAACCAACCCCTACTTTACCTTTTTTATCTCCTACTACCACCAAGACTGACAAAGATCTTTTGTCTCCACCCTGAGTTTTTTTGGAAACTCTGTTTACTTGCACCACTCTTTCAAAAAACTCTGACTCTGTTTGTTGACTACTTCTGTTTTGATTTCTTCTATAATTTTTATTATCCATTTTTTAAAACTTTAAGCCTCCTTCCCTGGCCCCTTTACCAACTGCTGCTATTCTTCCTTTGTATAAAAATCCACCCCTATCAAATACTATAGTTTTAATTTTAGCTTTAATTGCTTTCTCTGCCAACTCTTTACCCACTTGATAGGCTTTTTGCAGTTTACCTGCTTTTGCCATTTTAATATCAGATGACGATACTAAAGTTTTAGAAGTTGTATCATCAATTATTTGAACATAGATATGCTGACTGGATCTGAATACGGAGAGTCTTGGCTTATCTTTAGTACCAATAGCTTTTCTCCTAATTTTTAAATGCTTTTTTTCTCTTAATACTTTTTTCATATTATTTAGCTCCTGCTGCCCCAGCTACTCCTACTTTGGCACTCTTTCCAACCTTCTTTCTGATATACTCACCGCTATATCTAACACCCTTACCTTTATAAACATCTGGCTCTCTTACTTTTTTCAAATTAGCTGAAATCTGCCCGACTAACTGTTTGTCTATTCCGGAAACTTTTATTTTGGTATTATCTACTACCTCAAATTTTATTCCTTCCACTGCTAAAACTTCTACCTGATGAGAGTAACCAACATTTAAGATTAGCTTGTCTCTAGAAACTTCAGCCCTAAATCCTACTCCAACCAATTCTAAAGATTTAGACCAACCTTGAGTTACCCCAACAATCATATTGGAAAGTAAATTCCTAACTAATCCATGTAAAGATTTCACCTTTTTTTGATTATCTTTTCTTTTAACAATTATGCTTTGGCCTTCGGTTTCAATATTAATTGCCGGATTTAATATTAAATCCAGTTTACCTTTTGGACCACTAATCGAAACTAATCTGTCTTGTTTTTCAACAGTTACTCCTGCTGGTATTAAAATGGGTTGATCTCCTATTCTGCTCATACTTTTACCAAATAAGGGCTAAAATCTCCCCTCCTACTTTTGATTTTCGTGCTTCTTTATCAGTCATCAGTCCTTGCGGGGTAGATACAATGGCTATACCTAATCCATTTAAAACAAAAGGTAACTGCGCTACTCCTTTATAAATCCTTTGTGAAGGTTTAGAAACTCTTTTGATTCCACTGATAGCTGGTTTTCTAGCATTATACTTTAATAAAACTTCCACCTCTTGACCTTTTTGTTCTGCTTCTCCAACATAACCTTCACTTTGCAAAAGCTTCATTAATTTAAAAATCAATTTAGAATACCTTATTGAGACAGATTGTCTGCCTACTTGATAGCCATTTTTTATTCTAATTAATGCATCTGCTATAGGATCCATATTACCAGCTCGCTTTCTTCACACCAGGTAGTAAACCTTGATGTGCAAGTTCTCTAAAACAAAGTCTGCATAAACCAAATTTTCGGATATAAGCATGTACTCTGCCACAACGCAAACATCTGCTTTTCCTTTGCACTTCATATTTAAATTTTTTCTTTACAATATTTGATACTTTAGCCATAATTTAATTCCTAAAAGGTACTCCCAAATATTCTAAAAGCTTTCTTCCGGTTGCTTTTCCTTTAGCAGTTGTAGTAATCGTAACAGCCATACCCCTGGTTTTATCAATTGTTTTATAATCCACTTCCGGAAAGATAGTCTGCTCTTTTAATCCAACGTTTAGATTTCCGCTGTTATCAAATGCATCAGGTGATAACCCTTTAAAATCTCTTACCTTTGGTAAAACTACACTAATGAATTTATCCAAGAAAGCATACATTCTATCACCCCGTAAAGTTACCATCATTCCAATTGGTTGACCTTTTGTCAGTTTAAAAGTGGAAATGGATTTTCTGGCATAAGTTATTATAGGTGTTTGCCCTGCTAAAGCAGACAGATAAACCTTAGCTTTTTCCAGTACAGAAGCATTCTCTTTTGCCTCTCCCAAACCAATACTTATCACAATTTTGCTCACTTTTGGTACAGCTAGATTATTTTTCAAACCCAACTCTACTTTAAGTTTAGGTTGTACTTCTGTCATATGCTTTTCTTTTAAGCGATTCATTTAATCTCCTTTTGGCATTTTTTGCAAATTCTTAGTTTCTCATTGCCAACTTTTTTGTAACCCACTCTGGTTACCTTTTTACAATTAGGACAGACTAAGCCTATGTTAGAAACATCTAAAGACTTAGGAATATCAATAATTCCACCTTCCATATTTTGCATTTTTTTAACATGTCTTTTATACATATTTACCCCCGAAACAAAGACTCTTTCATCCTTGCCTTTAACATATTCTACGGTTCCTTCTTTACCGCGATCTTTACCTAGCAAAACTTTAACTTTATCACCTTTTTTTATTCTCATAGTTTTGTTTACCAAACCTCCTGTGCTAAAGATATTATTTTTGAATAACCTGCATCTCTAACTTCTCTGGCAATTGGACCAAATATTCTGGTTGATCTTAAATTTCCTTCCTTATCAATTACCACCCCGGCATTATCATCAAATTTTATATAAGAACCATCCTCCCGTCTCAACTCTTTTTTACATCTGACAATTACTATTCTGACTACCTCATGATTCTTCACCTGACCATTTGGATTAGCCCCTTTAACCACTCCCACCACTACCTGGGCTAAAGTTGCTTTTCTTTTACCTGAACCACCAAGTGGTTGAATAACCATTAAGGATTTGGCTCCGCTGTTATCTGCCACTGTTAATCTTGTTCTATGTTGTACCATTTTTTACTTTTCCCTTCTTTACTATTTTTGCAGGTTTTTCTTTGATCTTCTCAGGTTGCATGCTTTCTTTTGCACTTGGTTCACTTTCTTTTTCCTCTTCGTCCAAAGGACGATCAGCCTCTGGCTGAGGCATAACCTCAGAGATTAGGTGCTCTGCTTCTTTTTTCAATTCTTCTTTTACAATCTCAGTCAGATTTTTACCTAATACTTTAGTTATCCTCCAATGCTTATTTTTCGATACTGGTTTGCAGTTGATAAAATCAACTATCTCGCCTAATTTAACTCCAATAGAATCATCTACAAAATATTTTTTACTTTGTTTATAAGTTTTTTTATACAAAGGATGTGTAGCCTTTCTTTCAACTATGACTGTTGCACTCTTTGCTGATTTTATTGAAACAACTCTACCGATCATTTTTTAGTTTCCTCTTTCTTTGACTCCAGCTTTGCCAAAAGTTCCTTTTGTTTTATGACAGTTAAAATCTGGGCCAGATCTTTTCTCTTTTTCGAAACTGTTTTAAGATCCTTTAATTTTTTCATATTTTTATCCAAAGTTAGGTCAGCTACTTCCTTTAAGATAACTTTTACTTTTTCTTTTAATTCTTTTATCTCTAGTCCTTTAATTTGCGCAAAATCATTTTTTTTCATAGTTGTTATATTTTCCCCACAAATTTAGTACCAAGCGGCAGTTTATGTGAAGCCAGTCTAAAAGCTTCTTGAGCAATACTCTCTGTCACTGCTCCTATTTCAAAGATCAATTGGCCTGGTCTGATCACCGCTACATATCCTTCCACATCACCTTTTCCAGACCCCATTCTGGATTCTGCCGGATGTTTGGTAATAGGTTTATCCGGAAAAATCCTAATCCAAATACGTCCGCCTCTTTGGGTATAGTTGGCCATAGCACGTCTGGCTGACTCAATTTGTCTGGCACTAATCCAACCAGATTCCATAGCTTTTAATCCAAAAGTTCCAAAAGCTAAACTATTACCACGGGTTGCTATCCCGGTTCTTTTTCCTTTAAACGTTTTTCGATGTTTGGTTCTTTTTGGTTGCAAGAGTGCCATTAGATTTTAACCTCCCCTTTATTAATCCAAACTTTTACTCCGACATATCCAGATTTAGTTAAAGCTGGGAAAATTGAAAAATCTATATCTGCTCTTAAAGTATGCAAAGGCATTGTCCCCGATGCTTTCCATTCTCTCCTGGCAATCTCAGCCCCGCCAATCCTACCGGATAAGACAACTCTGACCCCTTTTGCTCCAGACCTCATCACCCGGTCTATTACTTGATTCATTACTCTTTGGGCTGGTAATCTTTTGGCTAGTTGTTCAGCAACTGACTGGGCAATCAAGTATGCTGAAAGATCTGCTGATTTTAATTCCATCGGAGTAATTTCCAAACTATTTTGGTCTTTAATTTTAAGCTCTGAAAGTAAAAACTTTTTAATTTCTG
>OBEQ012482910.1_pt1 | contig 11831 bp, 14 predicted proteins | sample 1670901 | NCBI WGS metagenome assembly OBEQ01 (sample SAMEA104232315, study PRJEB22302) | groundwater metagenome | biome: forest; feature: aquifer; material: groundwater | place: USA | collected 2011-08-07 | depth 5.4 m | reverse complement strand
TTTTGCGTAGGAGAGACGACGAACGGAGACAGCCGTAGGACGACCCGCGGGAGGACGGAGGTTGTCGGAGTGAGCGACCTAAATTTTAACGACCGCAGGGAGTATAAAATTGGAAGTCCCTGCGGGAGAGGAAACGACGCCAAGGCGCGGTGTTCCGAGTTAGCACTTTCCGTTACGTCGTTTGTTGTTGGAAAAAGGTTCGCGCGAGCGCGAGCAATTCAGCACAAAAAAATGCCGAAAGGCAAATTTTTTGTGCCCGGGAAGGAAGCAAACTGCTTTGCTTCCGTGAGGACTTGAACGCCGGAGTCATGTTTTGCGGGTCGCATCCCGCAAAACAGACGAGGTGGTGCCCAGGCAAATTTTTCCGGAGAAAAATTTAGCCGAGGGAAAGACTCCTCTCCCACTACAACGTCGGCAAAACAATATTCACACTGCCGGGTCCGCGCGTATTGCCCACCGTTCTTTGAAGAATCCCGATAATCCCCCAAATAGTAACGAGTATGAACAATGCGGCGGCGCCCCAAGTCATAATATTTTTCCCCTCCTTTATCTTTTCCTCGTTGCCGGCATTCAGAATAAATATGGACAGACCGTAAAAGAAGACGACAAAAGCGAGGGTTGAAAAAATTGACGCAAGAAGTCCGATGATATTGCCGACAACGGCTATGAGCGACTGGAGGGTTCCTTGTGGCATAGAGAATGGTGCTTATCGTGGCAGGCTCGTGTTAAATTCTCCCAAATTTATTCCGAAGGTGTTAATAATAATCTTCATTATGCCGAACACGCTCACCATAATAAACATTCCGAGAAGCCCCCATATCATGTGCCTTTGCCCGATTGCCCGATCTTCAGAACTTCCGGAAAAAAAGTACCGCACGAGACCGACAAGAAACAAGACCGTTGCAATAACAAACAAGAGCCCAATAAACGGATTGATTATGTATGTATTTATGCTAGAAATAAGCTGGTCGATATTTCCCGCCGCAGCGTAAGTAATGTTCGTAAAATCCATGATGAAGTAAAAACTAGAAGAAGGAGCCGCCTCTCACCTGCGATGGAACAACGTCGGGCAGGTTAATTTGAAGGCTCTGGGATGTCGGACCCTGGACATTTCCCACCGTTTTCTGCAAGAATCCGATGATTCCCCAGATGGTAGTGAGTACAAACATCGCAAGTACTCCCCAAATCATGATATCCTTCCCTTCCCCCTTTTTTTCTTCATCGCCGGCATTGAGAACATATTTTGCGAGACCGTAGAAGAAGAAAACAATGGCAAGAGTTGAGACGAGCGGCACGAGCATATTAACGATATTTCCGACAACCCTCACGAACCCGGTAAGATCGCCGGAAACGTTTTGCGCTGATGCGAGCAACGGCGTAGTGAATGCTCCAAGCGCGACGAGAACGATAAAATATGCGATAGAAGATTTTTGCTTCATAAAAAAATTTAATACTTTAATTAATAACTAATGCTGATAAATGTTCTTTATATTTTAACAAGATTACACTGAAAAGTAAACAGAGCTGTGGATAAATATCCGCAAGTTTTTACAGTTGCGGGATAATAAGTGGGCTGATTCCTGCCGTGTTTACCAAAAGACCGACCAGCCCCCAGATGGTAATCATCACAAAAAGCGCGATAACGCTCCACAGCATCCATGTTTTCCCCTCTTTGCGCTTTGTATCGTCGCTGGTATTGAGAACAAAAAGCGAAATGCCCCAGAAAAATGCGGCGAATGCCGCCATATACAAAACGCCTATCACCGACCCGAGCAAATTGACAAAAAGCTGCATGAGGCTTTTGAAATCGGTTACTTCGGCGAAAGCAAGAGATGGGATAGTGGCGAGTAAGACGATAGCTGTGTAAAGTGATTTTTTCATATTGCTTGTGTTTATTATAGTCTAAATTTCTAATATCCAATTTCTAATTCCCAATAAAATGTCTAATAATTAAACTCAAAATATTTTTGCCTTTTTGGACATTTTGATTTTTGTTAGAAATTGGATATTAGGAATTGGGAATTATTTTTATAATTGGTCAATGGTGCTCTTGATGGCGGTTGCCAAAAGCCATGAACCGAGGAGCACCGCTGTACCGACAACCGCCCAGACAAAAGAGGTCTTCGCTTTTTTTAATTGTGTTTCGTCTCCCTGCGCGGTTAAAAAGAGAAAGCCGGACCAAATAATAAAGATGGTTGCGACGGGAATGCCGATTTTGACGACAATCGTGAGTATTTCTTTTATAAAATCCTGCAGGGTGTTTACTTTTGTCGGATTTTCGAGCTGTTCTATCGCCGCCAAGGTGAAGCTTGGAGCGGCGGCAAAAAATGCGGTGAGCAATGCGACAATCGGGTATGATATTTTTTTCATAATAATTTCTTAAATTATTTAATCAACAATAACTCCGCTTGCGCTCTTTCAACCGCGCCACGAACACGAACCTTGCCGGCGATGATTGAGTCGATGACAGTTTGAAAAATGTCGCTGGTTTTTTCCGGATTCGCATCAAACCACGATTTGCTGACAAGTGCCGAATCATAAAAAACTTTCATAAACGGATCACTTGGCGCTTTTGCAAGAAGCGCGCGCTGTGTCGGCGGAAGATGAAGAGCGTCCGAAACTCCTTTGTTGAACTCTGGGGCAGTGAGGAGCTGCGCCGTAAAAAAAGCGCCCGGCTTATTGACTGATGCCTTCATTACCGCAACGCCGACCATCTTTCCGTAAGTGTTTTTGAAAGGAAGATCGCGAACTTGCGGAACGCGCGCAACGTCGAAGTTCAAATTCGGATTTTTTGTCCGTATGTCGCGAAGCTCGCTGGCATAGCCGAAATATACCGCCAGGTCTTGGGACAAAAAGGCGTTTTTTGATTCCGGCAACGAGCGATTCCATGAGTAAATCGACTTCTCCGGATCGGCAAAATCGGTATAAAAGCGAACCGCCTCATCTGCCGGCGGAATGTTCCGCGGCGGGATACCGCTAAGGGTTGGCAAAATCGCCCCTTCTCCCAAAATGGAAATCGGATTGCCGGTCTGCATAATAAGCAGGGCGAGAATATCTTTCGCGTGAGTAACGTTGCGAAATTCTCCGAAAGCGATAGCGCTCTTTGCAATGCCGTTCGTCTCGTTCCGTTTCGACAAAATAGGGGCGAGGGTAAGAAATTCATCCCAATATCCCGGTGGCCGCGCGATATTGCCGGCGGAAAACATGTCCCTGTTCCAATACATCACCATCGGGTCAATGGTGAAAGGGAGCGCCAGAACGCCCTGTTTCGGGCTGATGAACAACTCGCCCTCTTCGATAAAAGTATCGCGAAAAGTTCGTTCGGGATACGTTGTGGGGCTGAAGGGTTCAACCTTTGAGGAAAAACGAACAATGAGGTCGCCCGGCAAAAGTACGAGATCAGGACCGGTACCGCTCGCGAGCGCCTCGATCAGATCATTCGCGAAAGTATCCGCCGGATGTTCCGAGTATTTTACCGAGAGGTCGGGATATTTTGAAGTAATTTGCCGCTGGATAAGGTCATTCATGAGAATGCTGTCCGTCGCACCCCACACGACGACCTTACCCGCTGTCGATTTCTGCAGGATAGTTTTCGGACTCGGAATAAGCCCGGCAAAAACAAACACCCCGATAAGAATGAAGATGCCGAATACGATTGAAATGATTATTTGTATGTTTTTCATTTTAAGAGTTCGCGCCTGATGGCGCTACGGGCTACTTGACACATCGGTTTCAGACTTCCTTTGCGCCCGCGGGCGCACGGGTAGCGACCCCCTTTTACTTTTTGTAAAAAATCATTCCGTAATGATAATCTCCGGCGGGAACATCTTCTTTGAAGACAAAGCCGAACTTCTCGAACAAACTTCTCGCCGCATCCGGAGGAACCGCATCCTCTTCCCTCGGACCCAAATTTCCATAACTTCCCGCCCAGTCAACCAAGAGAACCTTGCCGCCGGGTTTCAAAATTCTGTTTATTTCCTGAAGTGCCGTATTTTTATCATGTATCTGAAAAAAAGTATTCGCCAAGATGACCGCATCCATTGAAGCATCGCCGATGTTCGTGCCTCCGTGTCGGTCGATATCGCCCCAGACCACTTCTATATTCTCATGTCCGTGTGCGAGAACTTTCGCTTTGATGAACGGCAAAATCTCGCGGTTGATGTCAATCGCATACACTTTTCCCGCCGGCACGTATTTTGCCGCGGCAAGCGTATACGCTCCGGAACCGGCGCCGAGATCCGCGATGTGCCAATCCTCGCGAATCAGGAGATGTTTGAGCGTGTCATCGGGATTGAGAAACATAAGAACATTATACCGCACCATGGCGCTGTCATGCAAAGAAAACAGTGGAAAGAAATTGGGACAAGAGCCGGCTCCATATTTGAATATGCGGTACCGGAAATTTTTATCCCCCCGCATCCACGCTCAATATCTTCCCCTGGCTGTGGTGTCCGGAAATTATTTTTACTTTACCGGCGGGGATTTTGAAAAACTCCGCAACCGCTTCACGCACGCGAACATTTGCCATATTGCGCTCCGCATTCTCGCGAACAGAAATTTCAAAATGGTCTTCGGATGTTCGGACGATGGTTTCTTTTCTCGCCCCTGCCGTTACTTTTATTTTTATGTACATGGCGTACTATATGGTCTGCACCAAAAGCATGTTTGTCCCGCCGGTATGTCCGAAAGGAACTCCTGCCGCAAGTACAAAAACATCGCCTTTTTCGAGGAGTTTTTTCTTGAGAAGCATTTGTTTTGAAAGAGCGATGGCTTCGTCGAGCGTACCCACCGGCGGAACGATTTCCGAAATGCAGCCGAAAGAGAGAATGATTTGCCGATTTGTCGCTTCGTTCGGAGTGAGGACGAGTATCGGTGTTTTTGGTTTATAGCGAGATATCATGCGCGGGGTGAAGCCACGTTCGGAAAGTGCGACAATCGCTTTCGCTCCCACGCTTGCCGCGATTGCCGAAACGGACGCACTGACGGAATCGACCATGCCATGCGAAGTCCGCTTGAATTTCGCCACTGCTTCCTCGTAAAGTTCGCTGCCTTCGGTGCGAAGAGCAATGCGCGACATGGTTTCAATGACGAGAACCGGGTGCTCGCCCATGGCGGTTTCACCCGAGAGCATGACCGCGTCAGTGCCGTCAAAAATGGCATTGGCTACGTCGTTAACCTCCGCGCGAGTCGGCACCGGGGAAGTGATCATCGAGTCGAGCATCTGCGTTGCGGTGATGACCGGCTTCCCCGCCTCAATCGCTTTTTTGATGATAATTTTTTGCACGAGCGGCACGTCTTCTTTCGGAATTTCCACCGCCAAGTCCCCTCGCGCCACCATGATGCCGTCGGCGGCTTCAATGATGGAGTCAATGTTTTTTACCGCCGCGTCCGTTTCGATTTTCGCAATGATGCCGATGTTCGCATTTTTCTTTTCCAAGATGGCGCGGAGTTTTTTTATGTCATTCGCGGTTTGCACGAAAGAAAGCGCGACGAAATCCACGCCTTTCTTGATGCCGAGTTCAAGGTCTTTCTTGTCTTTTTCCGTGAGAGAGCCGATATTCAAATGTGCGCCGGGGACATTCACCCCCCTCCTCCCGCGAATATCTCCGCCGTCAATCACCTTACATAGAATTTCTTTTTCACCGACAGACATCGCGCGAAGTTTTATTTTTCCATCATCAAGCAAGATGTCCATGCCCGCGGATACTTCTTTCGGGAGGTCGCGGTAGCTGACCGATGCATGATTTTCGTCGCCGGTGCATGGCTCGACTGTGAGCGTGAAATCCGAACCTTTTTTGAGATGAATTTGCTCCGTACCAAAATCCCCTATCCGAATTTTCGGACCCATCAAGTCCTGAATGATGGCAATAGGCGTTTTCAGTTTGAGAGAAACGGCGCGGACGGTATCGATAAGTTTTGAATGGTCTTCGTGCGAGCCGTGAGAGAAATTCAACCGCGCGACATTCATTCCCGCGCGCGCCATCTCGGTAAGCTCTTTTTCGGTTGAAGAAGAAAGCCCGAGCGTCGCCACAATTTTCGTTTTTCGTATTTGCGTTTGCATAGGTTTTTATGGTAAATGGTATGAGCCCATTGTATCTTAAAAACTCACAAAAAGCCAAAACTGCCATCATCTTGCTATTGCATCCCAAGCTTTTTTTTGGTACCATTTTAATACCATCCTTAATTAAGGTTTCCGCATAAGTCCGAAAAAATTTTGAGGTGCGAGGTTGATAAAATTTTGAGGTTTATCGGCCATCAAGACCTTTGGACTGCAAAATTTTAGCGACATCGCAACCAAAATTTTACGGGCTTATGCGGAAGGATTGATTAATGGTGGTATAAGGAGCCTTAAAAAAGGAGAAAAATATTCCGCGGTAGCTCAGTGGTAGAGCGGTCGACTGTTAATCGATTGGTCGTAGGTTCGAATCCTACCCGCGGAGCCAGATATCCAAGAGCGGTCCAAGAGGGCATCAAAGCCCTCTTTTGCTGTATATTTTACGAGATTTTTTCCTTCAAACACAAGTTCGGAAAACACTTGTTTAATAATTTCTCTCTTTTCGCTATCAAGAGCAAATTCGTAATACAGAGAGCCGTTTTTTACGAGTTCGGAAAAAGTAATCACATACTTCAACATTTCAAAAGCAGATTCCGTATATAAGCTAATCTTTCCGTCAATTTCTTCAATTTTTATTTTGAGCCGTAATTCATCAATCCTTATTTGTTCCATCGTCATTGTATTTGTCCGTAAAAATGTAAGTTTGTTTGCGGTAAGAAAATCAAGGTCTTCAAGTGTTCTTTTTCGCTGTGCGTGCAAGTCATCAAGCTCATTGTCTCTTTTTTGAGAAATAACGCCCAACTCGCATTTTGCCTTTTCTTCAATCTCTCTAACCTCCTCATCGGTATAGGCGATTTTGGAAAGGACGCCTTGAACAAGTCCATGCACATCCTCCTCTTTTAAGTTTTTGTCCAGATTAGTACAGCCGTTTTTACATCGCGTACGATAGTAGATAATCCCCTTTTGTTCATACGGAGAAAATCCGCGCCCGCATGTACAACGAAGTAGCCCGCGATATGTAAAAAACTCTTTGTCCACATACGAAACGCTCACGTTGCGCTGTTTTAAGAGCATCTGGACATTGTTATAGAGAACAATGTCTATAAGTGGTTGATGGAATTTACCGTCAATGTAGCCGTCTTGTGTTCGTACTTTCCCGATATAAAAAGGATTGCTCAAAATGTACTCAATAGTTTTGTGATCCGCCGGACGAGAAGTTTTCGGTATCGTGTCCATTCCAGTATTTCCAAGAATTTCCTCTTTTGTCCTTTTTCTTCTCACCGGCTTTGTAGTAAGCCCTTGCTCGCACGCCCATTTCCCAAGCTGTGAAAAGCTCCACTCACCTGTTGCGTACTGTTCAAATATCCGCTTCACGATAGGCGCACGTTCAGGGTCAAAAGGTTTGTTGTCTGAACCCTTGTCCAAGTATCCGATAGGAGCGAAATAGATGCACCGCCCTTCGGACCGTAATTTTTGTTGCGCCCCTTTTACTTTCTCACTGATTACACGGGAATAATGAGAAGCAAACATGCCGTCAATATCCATGTGTAAATCGCCGGAACTCGTCTTTTCATAACTTGCTTCGGAAAACTTAATATCACACCCGAGCTTCATAAGTTTTTTAAGAATCACATCATCTTGTTTGTTTCGGCTTGCTCTATCCCAACAAAGGATAACAACGCCTTTGATTTCTTTATTTTTCAACACTTGAATAAGACGCAAGAATTTTGGTCTTGAGATTTTATACTGTACGGAACCATCCGCATTTATATCAAAATCCTCGTCCTCTTTGTACCCTGAGTGGCTCTCGTCAATAATTCCCATGTCGCAAAAACCTTGGACCGTCATACTGGCAATAGATAAAGAACTTCTTTTAGCAAAATCAAAATTCTTCATCCTCTGGTAAGAGAGTGAGTTTTTTTGGTTGTCTGCATCATCGGTACTCTTGCGGTTATACACAAGATATTTGTCCGAAAAAGGAAAGGTTTTTGTTTTATCTTTCATACAGTGTTTGGTTTATATATTTTACCGTCTTTTATGATATACCCCTCATTGATAAGCCGGATATGAATTCTTTTAAGAACATGCGAATACTCCACAAAATTTTTGACAGCCTCATCACCAAAAGAGGGACAACGAGAAGGTGCTATGTTGCTACACAAAAGCGCTCGTTGCCCCTCTTTGGGTACAAAGTGTGTCGCGCCTATTTCACTGTTGTGTAGCTTTTCCATTGTATCATTTTTACTTGTTTATGCCGAGGGAATTTTCCACCATCGCTTTGGTCATCTTTTTTTTATTCCACTTTCGATTTTTGTACACTATTCTCAAGAAATTGTGCGTGCGCCGTAAACACCGCCATAAATCTTCTTTCTTTCTCCAAATATCGCAGGAACTTCCTTGTTGGTTTTCCGTTATAATGCGTTCGTTTTACCTCCGCTCTTATTGCGTCTATTTCAGGGATGCTGATAATTCTTCCAAACGCCTTTAATCTTCCGCCAACATTTCTACTCGCATAAGTTAGGTCATGGCAATGGCGACAAGCAAAATAATCACCGACCATATAGAGTACGCCTACTCGTTTCCCGCAGTATTTATCGCCTCGAAACATTGGACAAATAAACCAGTAGCGCTTTCCTCCAAACCTGCACGGGGTTGTGGTGAGCGGTATTTTGTAGCTAAAGTCCTCTTTTTCGCCCGCATTACCTGTTTTCGTGTATTCGATACGGAGATGTTTATCCTCCCAAAGAGTAACGACTTTAATCCCTACACTGCTTTCATTGCCAGACAAACCGTATCGCCAAGTAATCCAGCCCGAGTTCACTCCACAGAAATACCCGTCCTTTTTGAGAGAGCTCGTCTCTATTTTTTTGAGGTTGTCTGCCTCTAATTTGTTTGGATAAAACCATTTGCCCATAATTTTGCCGAAATCATTTGAGATTGGCATATTTCGTGTCTCGAAAAATAGACAAAATACTCAATCCTTCAGATTTGGAGATGGATACCGCGTTCGAGAGTTCCATATTATTTGATAAATACACAGTGTCAGATTTGCTTTATTGATTAATCGCTAAAGCAAATCCTCCATCGTGTTCTGTTTTGTTGGTGGCGGTTGTCCGCGTATCCGCTTACACTCATCGCTGATAAACCACTCAAATTCTTTCTTCAAGCGCAATTCTTTTTCCGGTTCTCCCACCCTCCCGCGACTTTCTTGCGTTATGTGGCAAATTCCAAGCGCCCTTAACACCTCCATTTCCTTTAGCGCCGTCGGTTTGGAACATTTGAGGTCAGCTTCTATATCACTTGTTTTCATAACGCCATTACGCTCCAAGAGCATCCGGATCAATTTTGACCGAATAGAACTGTCGAGAGCCAGTTCCACAACCAGACGCAGATCGTCTTGTTTTATTTGCATTCTTCCGCAAACAAGAGCATGCGCGCGGGCGAGATTATAAAAGAGCTGGTTAAGACGATCCGGACGCTCAATTAGCGGTTCGTGAACTTGGTATTTTTCACCAGAAAACGGGTCGCTTTCCTTTGAGATACTCACCGTACCTCTTGCCCTCGCCAAAAATCGAGCGCAAAGAACGATAATAAGTTTGTGTTCTGTACTGTCGAGCGTATTATCCCAATCAACGCCATTTGGGTATTTATTCCAGAGAGTGTGGAGAAAATTCTTTGTTTCAGTACGACATGCATTTTCTTTTTCTTTGTAAGCCCCGGATGTCAGCTGTTCGGCTAATTCCTCGTTGCTTTTCTCCCGTGATAATATGTTCAAGAAAAATAATCGCGACCCAAGATTACCCATGGCATTCCAAACACGCGGTTGTATTGGTGTAGATGCGGCAAGTATCATGAACAAATGTTCCCCGGTATACTTCCTCTGCCCATGTACTCCGCTGTCAGTATTGAGACCCTCTCCATCAAGCACCCTCGTTAAAATTCCAAGACACTCGTTCAAATCATCCTCCCGTTTGGAAAAAAGCGTAGCAAGGTCGCGAAGGAGCAACATGTTATATTTCAAGCGCGGGAGCAGGTCTATCTTCTCTAAATCCTCTTTTTTTACATTGCTCGCATTTGAGACAAACGAGGCTGGCGTGAATTTGTCGCTCGCATACGTCAGCCCTTCAATATCGGCAAAGAAGTTGATAGTTATGGTTTTCCCCGCCGATGGCGCGCCCACAAGCACCAGCGCAAAAGGATTGGTTATTTCTTTTATGAGAATTTGAGAGATGATAGAAAGACCAATCTCTGACGGGAAAAGAAGCTCCGGAAAGTTTTCTTGTATAGTTTGCCTCCATTCTTCAAAGATTGTTTCCTTTTTCGGTTTTTCAACCTTGCGTATTCGTTCCGCTGTTTTATCAAAGACATACTTTTTTGCATATTTCCCAAACAGATCTTCTACTTTTCCGTCGAGCTTGATAAAATATTCGGTAATGTCTCCCTTGTCCCCGACATCTTCCGGTAAAGTGATAAGATGTGTTTCAATATCGGCTTCCAAAGCCATTTTAGCTACTCGTTCAGCACCCCTGCGTCCAGCTTCATCATTGTCGAAGCAGATAAAAATCTTCTTTCCACCTCCAATTTTTTGCACCCATTCCTCCTTGAAAGTTCCTGCGCCATGCGTAGAGGTAATAGCCGAAATGCCTTTTGAAATAAGAAGTAGACGATCCATTTCACCTTCACAAAGCATTAGCCGAGTATCTGTTTTGATTATTCCCCAATCGTATATTTGAGCTTCTATGGGTTTTAATTTTGTGCTTTTGGGGTAAGTCATCTTCTCATTGCCTTGAGCGGGGTTTTGCCGAAGCTTAAAAAAGACAAAATCACCATCTGCATTTTTGATTGGAATAGTAACCCACTTTTTTCCATAGAAATCTCCGTAACCCAGCTTTTTGGTATCTATAACCGCATCCGTGAGCCCGCGCTTGTGCAAATAATCGCGGACATGTGCTGGAAGCGCGGTGTGGCATTTTTCCACAAGTTCGGTATCAAAATTTGCCGTCTTTTTTCTCTGAACAGGGGTTGTATCGCCAAAATGCTTACCAAGCGTTATGAGGTTTCCTTTTTCTCCGCACTTTTTGCAGTTATACTGCCCTGTTTCTGCGTCAAAATATAAATGAGCTTCCGTACCCGTGCTGTCATCATCGCAACTGTTAAAAAGACAACGAGTAATGAGTTCTTTCCCTGTTTCACGAAAGGCAACGCCATTGCGTGTGAGATATTCTTTTGGTGTAATTGCTTGTAATTTTTGCATAATTTTAATGTTAGGTTTTAATAAATTTTATTCGCTATAAATCCGGTTTTTAAGCATTTTTATATTGTCAAAAAACGCCCGGGCTTTTACCTCCATCCTGTCAGCCCAGTAATCATCAACGACCTTTTTAATCTCGTCCTCTCCCCGAAAAACAAACAGTACTTTGCGCGGGTTTGCCTTATCCAAAGACACAAGTTGAAAACCCACACTGATAAGCGTGGCGGCGCAACCAAGGTCGTAGGTTTGATACTCCTTTAATTGTTTTGTCATATAATTTTTGATTTATGTTAATTTACGACCTCATCCTTTATGCTGAAAAATCAGCAAAGAAAAAATCCTTGTTGAAAAACAAGGATTTTTTCTGATAAAGAATACAAAAAAGTAAAGTGGACTGCTTTGTCTAGACAGTAAAAGTGGATAAATACCGTGGATGTTTTTTGACTTTTGTGTTAATTGTTTTGTAATGTTACGGTACGATTTTTACTTTTTTTCGACCTTTTTCAAAAAAAACTATTTTTTGTT
>OBEQ010600717.1_pt1 | contig 11831 bp, 16 predicted proteins | sample 1670901 | NCBI WGS metagenome assembly OBEQ01 (sample SAMEA104232315, study PRJEB22302) | groundwater metagenome | biome: forest; feature: aquifer; material: groundwater | place: USA | collected 2011-08-07 | depth 5.4 m | reverse complement strand
CTCATGGCACGAATGGTATCACAAGCCATTGAAGAAGAGAAGGAGATCGAACGATCAGATGAACAGCGCCGCCTCCACAGACAGCCCTGGTCCAAACGCCAGCGCCACGCACGGTCGCGGGGCTCCCTGACGACGCAACCGCTCCAGGATGAAGAGGATCGTCGGCGAAGACATGTTGCCGCATTCAGCCAGGACCTCGCGAGAAACCGCCGTCGCTTCCGGAGGTACGTGCAAGCATGAAGCGACCGTAGTGAGAATGCGCGGTCCGCCCGGGTGAACCGCCCAGGAACGAATCTGTGGGACCGTCAGGCCATGCTGGATGAGCCAGGTGGCCAACCATGACGGGAGGTGCGTGGCAATGAGGTCGGGAACGCGGGGTGAGAGCGTCATCTCAAAGCCATGATCCCCAATCCGCCACGTCATCGCCTCTTCGGAGTCTGGAAAGAGGCGCGAACCGCTTGCGACCAACCGCCAGGCGTTCGTCGGCGCCTGAGCGGCGGATCCGGCCACGAGTGCCGCCGCGCCATCCGCAAACAGCGCGTTCGCCACCACCTTCTCGGAATCACCGCCATACGAGAAATGCAGACTGCTCAATTCCACGGCACACAACAACACGCGAGCGTCTGGAGACGCGTGCACCAGCGCCGAGGCGACGCGCAAGCCGTTCAAGGCGCCGTGGCAGCCCATGAAGCCGACGTGCGTGCGGCTCGCGGTGGGAGCGAGCTTCAAGGCCTGCATCAGCGCGATATCGAAACCGGGCGCCGCAAATCCTGTGCAGGACACGGTGATCAGATGGCCGATCTGTGATCCGGTCAGCTCAGCCGCCATGAGCGCCTGCTGCGAGGCGGCGAGAGCCAGGGGCGCGGCTTCTTGAGCATACCGCTGCATGCGTTGCCCGGTGCTCGGGCCGCGATCGGTCCGATCTTCCGCCGGAGGAAAGAATGACTGCTGCGGTCCCGATCCGTCCGGCGCCTCGAGCAAGACGCTGCCTCTGGTCTGAATCTGTGTACGCTGATACAGCGTGGACAGTCGCTGGCTCTCCGCACGCGGCAGGCCGCTAAAGGTCTTGGCAAGCTCCGCGGCTTCCTGTTGCGTGATCGAGTGGCGCGGAGCCGCGGTTCCTAATCCGAGAACGGCCGCACTCATGTGCGGGAGACTCCCATCTCCTAGTTGCAGTGGACTGGCAATGGGGCGTTCACGTACCGGACCACCGGTGCGGCAAGCGAGGGAACGCAGGAGAGCGCGTGGATCGCGGCCCGCGTCAGCACGGGTCGCTTCACCATCGCTGCCAGCAGCCGGCACGCCCACTGTCGACGGCCGACGCGCCGTCGGTACAACGCGGCCCACTGGTCGGACAAGGCGGGTGTCCACCGCCGGATGGCTTCCAACGCGAGCGGACTCACGGCCGCTCCGGACCACAGCGCCGAGGCGATTCCCTCGCCGGTGAACGGCTCGATAGAGCCGGCCGCATCCCCCAGCACAAAGAGGCGTGTTTGAACCAGTCGTACGCTGGACTGCGTCAGTCTGGGTGTGCCTTGCCACGGCCCCTCGTGGAGCCCGTTGACCTGCGGCAGACCCGCTTGGGCGATGAGGGTCGCTGCGGCCGGACCCGGTCCTTTCGCGGACCGGACAAACGCGGGATCAAACGCCGCGGCAACGTTCAGCCGCCCATCCTCAAGTTGCACGAGGCCGACGTACCCGCCGCTCCCGCAGACCATGTGGATCGTTCCGCTTTCGCACCAGCGCGGCGCTTCGTCAAGCATGGTCCCGGTCCCGATGCGTGAGCGCTGGACCGGCGTCGGCGTCACCGCGGGGCCGTGTGGCATCACCCCTCCGCCCAACCCGCTGGCCACGAGGATGACTCGTGTCTGTACGCCGCGCTGCTGCTCGCCACAACGGAGCCTGAGCCGATGGAGGCGTTCGTCACCACGGTCTACCGTCGCAGCGGTTTGTGGCAAGAAACTGGCTCCCGCCTTGATCGCCTCGCGGATCAGCGCGGCATCAAACGCCTCACGCGACAACGCGACCCCGGCCGGCAAGGCGACGCCAACCCGTCGCGGTCCTTCGACCAGCAGGAGTTTATGAAGCGGCTTCGCGCCGAGCTGCTCTGGAAGCGCCTCAAGCCCGACGGCTCGAAGGACCCCCAACGCCGCCGCGTTCACGCAGCACCCGCACACCTTCCGGCGGGGAAAGGCCGCCTTGTCAATCAGGAGCACCGACGCGCCCTGGCGTGCCAATTCGCGAGCGGCCAGGGCGCCTGACGGGCCGGCCCCGACCACCACCGCCTCCCACTCAGCCCGCGCAGCCTGTCGGAGGCTCAGGGTCGGCGCAATCATGGCCTCTTCCAGGTCAACAGGTAGCGGCATGGCCAGCGACGAGCAATCGCGGGGTTGTCCATCCCGGCCCGTGTGGTCATGGCGCGGATCTCCTCGGCCGTGTAGGCGCCCCGGACAGACCGCGGCCCGTCGAGATGCACGACCGCGGACGTCGACAGCAGGCGCGTGCCCACATACGCCAGCGCAAGACCGGCCCGGCTTCTCACGAGATCGCTGATGACGACCAACCGTTCCGCCGCCTGGGCCATGGACCGCAGCAGACGCACCACGTCTTCCTCATCGAGATGATGAAGAAACAGCGAGCAGGTCACCACATCATATCCCGATGGGATCCGTTCGTGCAGCGCGTCCAATTCGAAGAAACGGACATCGGCCCGCCGCTGTTCGGCTCTCCGCTGCGCATGCGCGATCGCGGCGGGGCTGCGGTCGCACCCATCGATGGTGAACTGCACGCCCGCGCGGCGCGCTCGATGCCAGAGCGTGATCGGGACATCCCCCGCCCCCGTCGCGATATCGAGCGCTCGGACGGGGCGCTTCGGCTCCGCAGTCGCCAGCACCTGGATGGGCGACCAGAGGGCGGGCCCGCTCGCGCTCCACTGATTGATCCGCTCAAGCCCGCGCAACGCGTGGACGTGCTGCTCGACGTCGAGGGCGGGGTCATCCATGATCTCCGGCTGGCGGCATCGCTGCATCGTGAGTCTCAGCCCCTCACGTCCATTCTAAGAGAAAACGCCGCTTGCGACAAATTGCAAGCGGCGTTCCCTCTGACAGCTCTGCAAGCAACGGGGGCGATCCCACCTGGTTCGCTTCGCGAACCAAAGCCGGCGGGACTTCGCGGGGCTCGGCGTCTTATGGCCGGCCGGGACCTTGCGACGACTCAGCACTGCCGCGCGGCTTCTCCATCGACTTCAAACGGCCGGCCTCCAGGAGCGGCAAGTTGGCCTCGGTCGGAACATAGATGACTTCCATCTGGCCGTGCTGCAGCCCTTCGATCCACCGGTAGCGCAAGAAGTTTTCGCTGATGCTGCCGGCAATGATCTGGTTGCTTTTCGCCGCCCCTTCTGCCCTTGCTACTTCGATTTCCGCGTCTTTCTTCGCCTTCGTCAGCTCAAATTCCTTCTGCAAGGATTCCTGCTCCGCTCGGAGCTTGGATTCGATGCTGGCCGAGAAGGTGGGAGGGAGCCGCACATCGCGCAACAGCACGTCCTGAACGACAATGCCCCGCGGACCAAGTTTCTCGTGAAGGAACGCGAGGATCTTGTCGCCGATCTCATGCCGCCCCTCATCGCTGAACAGCGCCTTCACCGCATAGCCGCTGACCACGTTGCGGATGGCCTCACGGACATAGGGCTCCAGGATCGTCTCGCGGTAATCCCGTCCCGTCGTCTTTCGAACGAAGACCACGCGCTCCTTGGGCACGTTGTAGAGCACGGAGATGTCCAGCTGCGAGATGAGGCCCTCCGAGGAGGGGACGCTGGCCGTTTCTTTGAGTTCCTGGGTTTTGACGTCCCATGTTTCAATCCACGTTACCATGGGCAGATACCAATGCCAGCCGCTCTCCAGCGGCTGATCGGCGATCTTGCCCAGTTCGCCTTTGACGCCGGCCTGACCGTCTTCGATGGTCGTCAACCCGCATCCAGACGCCAGCAGCATGATGCCAAGGCCTGCCACCAGGTACCGCCATCGAGGCTTCATGATAGGGCTCCTTTCCTTAGAGGGCTCAGCAGAACTGGATCCTATTGCGACGTGACCGTCACGGTGGGCGCGCCGATGGAGGGGACGCCTCCGGATTTCTAGCTCCCGGTGATCGTCACTAATGGGGCCCCGGGAACGATGCCTCCGCCCACAACCGAGAGCACGCCGGAGGTATCGAATTTGACGGTGACGGTCGGCGACTTCCCGATTTGCACCGTCATGGACAGGCCGCTGGTCGTGTTGGTCCGATTGGCGGGAGGGATCGTGTAGGTCGACACCGCGTAGTCGGATCCGGGGGTATTCAGGACGCCGCCCTTCGTCGAGGAAGCGGAGCCGTCGGTTCCCCCATTGGTATAGACGGTGTTGCCGGCGTTGTTGACGTAGCCTTTCGCCCTCAGGGTGGCCCCGATCGTCACGCGGACGGTATCGTACGTCCCGACATCCAGCGCGGCCCCGCTGGCGAGGCCGGCGGCCACCGCGCCCGCGCTGACGGAGGCAATATTGATGTCCTGGCTGCCGCTGAAGATCGTCGTATAGGTCGTGCCGCCGTTTTTGGAGACTTCGACCTTCGTGATCGTCACGGTGTAGGTTCCATCAGCATCCCCCGACGCTGCCTCAGCCAACCCAAGCCCTATGAAGACAGCGGCAACGCTGATCCAGCCAATGAGCATCGTTCGACCAAGCCAGCGGCGCATTACGTCCCCCTCGCTACTTGAATGCTCACCGTCCCCGTGACGCGGCGGCGCTCGACCACGATTTCGTGGTGCCGTTCCACCAAGTCCCAGAGGTGGCCGCTGGCGTCGCTCTCAGGGAACATCGTCGGATCCAGCCGCGTGGGTGCGCGCAGATGCTCGACGTTGCCGCCGAGGGGAATCCGAAAGGCGACCTTCAGCCCCCAATCGACGTTGGTCTTGGTATTATCGCTCACCGTGCCGTCGATCACGATGAAAGGCACGGGTTTATATTCGGCGCGCAGGGTCCAGCCGTAGCGATCGTTGAAGTGCGGTTGGTCATACCAGTTGAACCCGCCGAACAGCTTCAGGCGGGAGTAATACGGAATGGGTGCGCCAAACTCCATGTCGAAGCCATTGACCGCCCGTTCATACGTGATGCCGCCGGCGTTTTCTTCAACCGTGCGTTCCCCGGACGTGGCGAAATAGACGTTGGACCGCGCCTCGGCGAAGGCACTCAAGGCTTCAGCGCCCCACCCAATGCGGGAGTGGGAGTGTTCGCTCTCGAAATCGTAGAACATGTTTCCTCCAAGCAGCCAAGCGCGGTTGAGGACGAGCTGACGATAGCCCCCACCGAGGTTGAGGAGCCACTCGCGATCCCGATAGGTGAACCGCGGCTCAAGGAAGGCCGCTCTCCCATCGTCCGTCGGACGATAGAGGGGGATGATGGGATCGAGTAAGTAGCGGGGGCCCTGATCTTCATTGACGTCAATGGCGAACTCCCAGTGCTCCATGTAGTCGGGAATCGAGGATGGTTTCGCCGCGACCAGCACTACCCACAGGGCACATGCGGCGAGCATCTGGCAGGCGAGGCGAACAGACCTGGACGGTTTCATGTCACCTCCTGGCTGGAGCGGAATCACGCGGCATGGAATTTGGGAAGTACTCTAGCAGAAAAGGCGCGGAATGTGAAGGAGGATAATGCGGAGGGTCAAGTCCTGCCGACGCCACGTATTCTCTTAGGGGATTTCATCGGCTTCTGAAACGCCCCCGAGAGACAAGACGGCGCCGATCCATTCTGATGCCAGCGTGAATGGCGAGCTCAACAGCCTCGACAGCACCGGTAGCGGAACAAGCGGTGGAGTCGGCGCCTGATGCCTATCGGTGGGGGTCTGCGGCAGCGGAAGAGGCGCCATGGAATCTTGCGTGGACTTCGGGTGCTGGACGAAGAAGTCCAAGATCGTTTGAGACGCCGAGACGTCGTGAGTCACCCGGCCAAGAAAAGGCAGGGAATGGTCCTCCTCGCCTCCCGGCCACGTGTGGCCGCCGCCTTCCACTGAATACAGCACGACCTCGCTGCCTCCGTGGCACGGGCTAGACCGTTCCCAGCGCACCTTCGTGGCATCTTCTTCAGGATCGTGGTGCGCGAGATAGGCGATCTGCGCTTGTCCTGAACAGCCGTTGACCCTTCGCCAGTGACTGATCGTCTGCGGGACGGACAACGTTCGACCCCCGAGCGCCCGGATCGTTCCTCCCTGCCAGTGGGTATACGCATCTTTGGTGCCGTGGAACTCGATCACCGAGACCGGTTCCTGGGGAGCGCACCGGGGCGCGATATCGCTCGGCAGGGTTCCGGAGACCGGTCCGATGGCGGCGAAGGTTCCTGAGAGTTCGCACGCCAATCGTTGGACGAACATCCCCCCGTTGGACATCCCCGTGGCATAGATGCGGTTCGGATCGACGGTCATCGTGGCTGTTAGGTGAGCGAGCAGCGCTTTCACAAAGCCGACGTCATCGTAGTTCCGAGCCCCCCCGATGGGCATGACCTTGCGCCCGTCGTTCCAATGCCCATGGATGCCGATCGGGTAGGCGATGAGGAACCTCTGTCGATCCGCTTCCGTCGTGAAATCTGCCATCCGCTCAACGTCTCGTGTGTTTTGAAACCGTCCGTGGAATACCAGCACCAGGGGCCACGGCGTGCTGCCGTCATAGGTTGGAGGGACATAGAGCCGATACGCGCGTTTGAATTCGCCGACTTGGAGGGAGCAGCGTTGACTCAGTTTCTCAGCAGCGCACTGGCCCCGGGGGCACCAGAAGCCCTGGGCAACCAGCACCAAGAATAGCCAGCACGAGAAGCGTTGTTTCGACATGCTCGCATGCGGCGATTTATCTTTTTCTCAATGGCCAATTCAAGTATAGCATATTGACCCCACGCGTCGTCGTGGGAGCGACAAACCGGGGCGAACGGCTCTTTAGACACTCGGAGGCGGCGCTGGCGCTTCGTCGCCCTGTCGTTGCTTTCTCTCCGCTTTGCGCTGTCGTTTCGCTTCTTGCTTTTGTTTCTTTTCCAAATCCCTCTTTCGTCTTTCAAATTGATAGTTCACTCGTCCCATGCGGCCTCCTTAGTCGTCATTCATCCTCACGACGCACGTCAATGCTCGATGTGCCGTCAGCGCTCACGCGAATCCGGAACTGAATGGGTCTGCAGCACACCTGGCAGTCTTCGATGTAGTCCTGCCGGCCCACCGAAGCGTCGACGGTGATCTCAAGCGGCTCACCACAGTACGGGCAGTTCACGTGCGCGGATTCCAACGGGCCCATCCTGCGCCGATCTCTTCACAGATTCGTTGGCGTGACCCAACGGTTTTTCTTTTCTCGTTTCGCCTGTCGCTTCTCTTTCATGGTTCTCTTGGCCTTTTTCTTGACGTTCTTTTTCGCATCCATGGATCTTCCCATACCAGCCTCCCTCTGTTGACGTCCATGACCCTTGAAGCCTTCCGGGCGTTTTTAATAAAAACGGGGGCGACGGGGCGATCCTAGAACTGACGATCCAGCCTGGCAGTCGTTTCTCGCGGAGTTCAGGGTGTGGTGTGGGTCGCAGGAAGCTAGACAGCTTTAGCGAACAAGTTGTGAGTCGGCTCCTCTCAATCACCGCCACCCCCTGAACAGCACGAGGCCAGCCATCCCAGCCAGAATGATGATGAGCGGCTCAGGTACCTTCTTCGCCCTAAGCAGCACTCCGAGCGTTACCAGTGCGATCAGGGCAGTCGGTAGATCGACGATGGCACGTCTTACAAGCACGACACAGGCTCCCACAATCGCCCCTGTCGCAGCCGCCGTCACCCCCTTCACGAAGGCGTTCAATGAAGCGTTCTTCGCGTGCTTCTTGAACCAGGGGCTGGGAATCACAACGAACAGGTAGACGGGCAGGAAGACGCCAATTGCCGCCAGCGTCGCTCCCCAGGGGCCACGAACGAGATACCCGATGAACGCGACGGTAATCACGACAGGCCCAGGTGTAATCATGGCGACGGCTACCGCGTCCATGAACTGCCGCTCGGTTAGCCAGTGATATTCCTTCACCACCCCGCCGTACAGAAATGGCACAATCGCCAGGCCACTGCCGAACACCATCGCCCCTGCCTTCCCGAAGAAGCCGAGCAACCGCATCGCTGTGGCGGGAACTGGCTCCGCCGCCAGGCCGCCCACCTGGCTGCTGACCATTGGCACGACTGAGAACACAGATAGTCTGTGAGTCCACTTCCAGGGTGGGGCTTTCACCAGCATGTAGATGAGTCCTGCCCCCAGGAACAGCCAGGCGATTTCGGATTGAGTCGCCGCTGTCACGACCGCCAGCACCAGGAAGATCGCCCACAACCCCGCGTCCTTCTCCAACGTCAGCTTGATGAGCTTGTACGCGGCCCTGACGATGATGCCGATGACTGCTGCGCCAATCCCGTAGAACAACGCCTGCATCCACGCCAATCCGCCGAAGCGGACATACAGCCAGGAAATCCCCAGGACCATCAGGAACGAGGGGACAATAAAGGCAAACGACACAAGCGTCGCGCCCCAGATCCCCGCCCGGACATATCCGAGATACATCGCCAGTTGGGCAGCGAGCGGCCCAGGAGCCAGTTGAGCCAGCGCCAGACCGTCCAGATAATCCTGTTTGGAAATCCAGCGGCGCTGCTCCACTAAATCCCGCTGCATATACCCTGCCAGCGCAATCGGCCCACCAAAGCCAAAAGTGCCGAGATAGAGAAAATAACCGAGGAAATCACGGAGGGTACAGAGGACAGCGGCAGAATCGTTCTGGGGCATCGTTCTTAACCTCGCCCGTTACTTCCGCTGTTGCTCCAAGGCGGCTTTCAAGCCTTGTGCGAGCTGCGTCGTTGAGCCAATACCCCAATAGTGGAGGAAGATAATCCGAGGAGATTCCCCTGTCATGTGCTGGTGGATGGCCACGATGTTGATGCCGGCCTGGCGCAGCGCTTTCAGGACTGACTGCAGTTCCGATTCCAGCATGGCGAAATCTCCGTCCACAACGGCCTGCTCATCACTACCCGCAAACGCAGCCCACGTATTGACCCCCATCGCGGCGCCCATCGGGGACCCGTGCATCGTCGTCGAGCGGCCGATGATGATCTTGTAGACTCCATCCTTGAGCTGACCCTTGACGCCCATGATCGCCTCGATCTTCTTCGGATCGAGGGTGGTCCGGGCCGGATCGATGTCCGTAACGAGTAGCTCGATCGGCGTTTCGCTGGTCTCCTTGATCTTGGCAAATACCTTGCCCACAGCGACCGCTAGTTGCTCCAGCTCGCCATGCCCGGCGATGTGCATGAACATCGCCTTGGGTGTGTCCCAGAAGAAATGGTTGTGCAGCGCGGTGACTTCGAGGCCGTTGTCCAGCGCAACGCTCATCACGGGATTGACCTGTCCTTCCAGAAGCACCAGGTCTCCCATCACCACGATGTGGTGGCCGACGCGCTTGAAGGCGGCCCACGAAGTCAGTCCCATTGGGGGCGTCAGCTTCACCCCTGAGACTGTAACGTGCAGGTCGGAGCGGGGGACGCTGACCTTGAAGACTCCTTCGGACGTATCGGAGGTACCTTTTGCACCCGTCAACGCTTCGATCCTGGCGTAACTGGTCGGCTGGGTGTGCCGCATGATATCCACATGCGTGCAACCCGAGGCGAGGATGACAAGGACTATTAAGGGTCGTCGGCCTCGCATAGTGCGCACAGGAGTCTCAAGATCCAAGCGGTTCAACGTGCAGATCATCGAAGTAGGTGACGGAATCGGCTTTCGTCCAGACGCCAACCTTGCCGGGCTTACCGAAGGTTGCGTCAGTGGCGTTCATGATCTGCTGTCCATCCCAAAAGACAATGAACCGCTCACCACGCGCTTCAACCCGCAGTGCATGCCACACCCTGCTGGCGACTCCTCCACTCCAACCGGCCAACTGCCGGCGGCCTCCGTTCACCACACGATAGAGTCTCACATTTTGTTCAAGGGCGTTGGCTCTGGCGAGGTAGTAGTTATTCTCGTCTTGGTAGCGGAAGACGAGTCCGCATGCCTGGTCCCCTGCACCAGAGACTGGCTTACACTTCACGGAGAGCCAGAGGTTCGCCAGCGACGGTTCATCAGCCACAGCCAATGGGAATCGAAAGTCTGTCGCGTCCGCATCGACTTGGGCCAGAACCTGTCGTCCGCTTGGGGCATCAGGTTCTACTTTCAGGATCCACTGACCCACCCGACCGTTCCCCGTCCTGGCGAACAGAAACCCTGCCGGGACTTCGCCCGGTTGTCCTATTTCAAAATCCCAGTGTTGTTGAATCTCCGCTCTGGCGACGTCAACGAGCAGTGCGACAACAAAAAACGGCGTCCATATACTGGGCGCCGTTTTTCGCAAAGTCCCATGCACGTACATAGAACCGATTGTATCACAGAACGTTAAAGAGAAGAACGGGGGCGACGGGGCTCGAACCCGCAACCTACGGCTCGACAGGCCGCCACTCTAACCAATTGAGCTACGCCCCCAAAAGAGAAGTCTTCAATAACCTGCGTGGCGGCCTTCCGGTTTCGGCTCGCGCCCCGCAGGCTTCGCGCGGTGAACCGAAGCCTGCGGGGCACTCCGCTCGCGCCGCTTTCCGCGTCGCTCGCTTCGCAGGCCGCTGGAGCGGCCGCCATCAAGGCGGCCGCGGAATGCCGGGCGCGATGGGCGCCCGGCCACTCTAACCAATTGAGCTACGCCCCCCCGAAAGGACAGAAGTCAGATGTCAGAAAGAACTGCCAAGCGCGTTTCTCGTCGAGGAAATGATCCTAGCGCGGATTTGGGCTGGCGTCAACTTTTCTAACTGTTTAATACGCACGCCCGCGATGATCCGCGGTGAGCATGCAGACGAGCCGTTGCCGTTCGTTAATGGTGTAGAAAAATCGGTAATCGCCGATGCGATACCGCCAAGTCTCAGGCACAGCGTCTCGAAGTTTCTTGATGTTCTTTCCAATGTAGGGGTTGGCTCGTAGTTGGGGATAAACGTATGTGGTGAGCTTGCGTTGGATTTTGGTCTGTTGCCCGCTGAAGTCTTGTTGGAGATCTTTCTGAAACTGCGCGGTTTCGAAGATCCGAAAGTCAGCCAACGAGCCTACCCTTGCGCTGCTTGGCGTCATGGTGGCCGACCCGAAGCTTGGCCATTAGGGACTTGTCTGAGAGAATTTGATCCATCTCAACGGCATCGACGTAATCGCCTTCCTCGATGCCTTTGATCACCATTAAGGTCATGAAGTTTGAGAGGGGACGCCGCTCGAGCTTTGCGACCGCTGCGATTTTCCGGTAGTCCTCATCCGAGAGCCGTACGGTGACCACTTTGGCCATAATAACCTCCTGTGTGTTTCTGTAGTATATTATATTCTCTCGTATTCGTCAAGTCCTTTTGCTCCGCAGCGAACTCGCCCAAGTAGGAGTGAGCATCTTCAAAATCAAGAAATGGATGGGACATTCAGACCCTCGGATAACGATGGAACGCTACGCGCATCCCTCGCCTGAATACGATGAGGATATTAACAAGTTTACTGCGCATGGTGGGCGAAACAGGGCTCGAACCTGTGACCTCTCGGATGTAAGCCGAGTGCTCTACCGACTGAGCTATTCGCCCCTCTGCTCCAACCCAAGACGTTAACCCTTCAATCTGGACGCCAGTATATATGACTTGTGTATGAGAAAACAGTGGTTCGTTTACGAATGGCATTCGGGAGCGTTGTTGCAAGCACCGACACGAAGGAGGCCGGCGTCCTCGCGAGGCCGGCGCGAGCCGGGACACCTCCTGGTTTGTGTGTTATAATT
>OBEQ012573888.1_pt1 | contig 11832 bp, 8 predicted proteins | sample 1670901 | NCBI WGS metagenome assembly OBEQ01 (sample SAMEA104232315, study PRJEB22302) | groundwater metagenome | biome: forest; feature: aquifer; material: groundwater | place: USA | collected 2011-08-07 | depth 5.4 m | reverse complement strand
GATAGGGACAGAATTGCTACTAAGTTTTTCATTTTCCTGACTTCTCCGTACGTGTGTGGGCATCAGCCCATGTGTCGTGATCTCATGTTACAATCTATGTTACCTAAAGTATCATGTGTTACTGTAAATTGCCATTATGTTACTTTAAGTAATATCCGAATGACATTTTCACCTTTGTTATAGAGGTATGATTTTTATCAATAACAATGGGTTAGCGATAAATATCAAACTGTAGAGTTAACCTTAGCATGGCGGTAACACTTCGCTAGATTGAATCGGCATTACTAATTGTCAAAAGCTAAATTTGGGAAATATCTATCCTGTACGGCAAGCAACTATTTATTTGAGGGTTGAAAGGGACAAGTTTCTGCTCGGTAATAGGACCTCATTAGATGCCTAACAACTTGGAGCAATGCCAGTCTGGTAGTCGACCTTTAACAGCTATGAGATTGAGAGTAATGCACTCTTGGAGTGGTAGAAAATTGGTGTATGCTTAGCGCCGATTTTAGGTATTCGGTTGAATAATTGGGTAAAAAATGATGACAACGCAACAACCTGTGATTCTCGTTGATGGATCATCCTATCTTTATCGTGCATACCACGCCCTCCCGCTTTTAGAGACTTCTACTGGCCAACCGACAGGCGCAGTACGTGGCGTAATTAGTATGCTCAGGCGTCTATTAATCGATTATTCAGGATCGCCGATCGCTGTCATTTTTGATGCTAAAGGACCGACCTTTCGGCATTTAGAGTATCCAGAATACAAAGCGCATAGACCACCTATGCCCGATGATTTACGAGCGCAGATAGAGCCAATTCACGAATTAGTTCGATGTCTCGGGCTTACACTGATCTCAGAGCCTGGGGTCGAAGCGGATGATGTTATTGGGACTCTGGCGAATCAAGCAATCAGTGGCGGTCGAGAGGTTGTGATCTCTACCGGTGATAAGGATATGGCGCAGTTGGTTAACCAGCATGTGACATTGGTAAATACCATGACTGATACGGTGATGGATATTGAAGGTGTAAAGCAAAAGTTTGGTGTTCCTCCTGAGTTGATCATCGATTATTTGGCATTATTGGGCGATAAGGTCGACAACATTCCCGGTGTTCCTGGTGTGGGAGAGAAAACGGCGCTGGCATTATTGCAGAATATTGGAGGCATAACTGAGATCTACAATAATCTGGAAAAAATTCCTGCTCTTGGTTTTCGCGGAGCTAAAGCGATGGCGCAAAAACTTCAAGAGAATAGGGAGAATGCCCTACTGTCTTATAGGCTGGCGACCATAAGGCTCGATGTTCCATTACATGTTTCGCTCAACGATATTCATCCTTCAGTGCCTGATCGAAACAAACTTCTTGAGCAGTATAAATTGCTGGAATTTAAATCTTGGATAGAAGAAATCGAGCAGGAGCTGGACCTGATTGCGGGCAAAATCGTCGCCAAAAAATCTACTATTGAGAAAGACTATCAATGCATATTGGATATCACTGAGTTAGAAACTTGGGTGAAAAAAATAGCTGCCGCCAATCTTTTTTCCTTTGATACTGAGACAACAAGTTTGGATTATATAAATGCGCGTGTCGTCGGTGTTTCATTTGCAGTTAATGAGGGCGAGGCGGCCTATGTGCCATTTGGACACAACTATATCGGTGTGCAGCAGCAGCTTACAGAGAGCCAGGTTTTGGGCACGCTCAAATCCATTTTGGAAGATCCCAGCAAAGCCAAAGTGGGTCAAAATTTAAAATACGATAAAAGTGTTTTGGCAAATCATGGCATTCAGTTGCGAGGAATCCAATATGACACCATGTTGGAATCCTATGTATTGAATTCGATAGCCAATCGACATGACATGGATACCTTATCTTTAATTCACCTCAATATTGAACCCATCCACTTTGAAGATATTGCGGGCAAGGGCACCAAACAACTTACCTTTGATCAAATAAAATTAGAAGAAGCAGCTCCCTATGCAGCGGAAGACGCAGATATTACCTTGCGATTGCATAACAAACTCTATGCTGAATTATCCCGGGAAAGTTCCTTGCTCTCGGTTTTTCATGATATTGAAATGCCCTTGCTACCTGTCCTATCTAAGATTGAGAGAAATGGCGCGCTGGTTGATGCAGAATTACTGACAAAACAAAGCAAACTGCTCGGCCAACGAATGTTAGAGCTTGAGAATGAGGCTTTCGATCTGGCCGGTGAAAAATTTAATTTGAATTCGCCAAAACAATTGCAATCGATATTCTTCGAAAAGTTAGGCTTGCCGATTATTAAGAAAACTCCCAAAGGACAACCGTCGACAGCAGAACCAATACTGCAGGAGTTAGCACTCGACTACCCGCTGCCAAAAGTAATTTTAGAATATCGCAGTTTAAGTAAATTAAAATCTACCTATACGGATAAACTTCCGCTACAGATTAATCCATTAACAGGACGTGTACATACCTCGTATCATCAAGCGGTGGCGGCCACTGGACGACTTTCATCGGTCGACCCAAATTTGCAGAACATTCCCATTCGAACAACCGAAGGTCGGTGCATTCGCCAGGCGTTTATTGCCCCTGCTGGGTACAAAATACTTGCGGCAGACTATTCGCAAATTGAATTGCGCATCATGGCGCATCTTTCTCAGGATAAAAATTTATTGCGTGCTTTTGCTGAAAACTTAGATGTGCACCGCGCTACTGCGGGTGAGGTATTCGGTGTCGGTATAGAAAACGTAACGGATGAAATGCGCAGACGTGCAAAAGCGATAAATTTTGGTTTGATCTACGGCATGTCGGCGTTTGGTTTGGCCCGGCAGCTCAATCTGGGGCGCAATGAGGCGCAACAATATATAGATCTTTATTTTGAACGTTATCCTGGGGTCATGGCCTACATGGAAAATATTCGAGAAACAGCTCGCGCAAAAGGTTATGTAGAAACAATCTTTGGCCGCCGTTTGTATCTGCCCGAAATAAATTCCAGCAAAGTTATGCTGCGCCAGGCTGCAGAGCGCACTGCAATCAATGCGCCTATGCAAGGTAGTGCGGCCGATATCATTAAGAGGGCTATGATTGCGGTTGATGCCTGGTTGGAAAGAGATATCAAAAACACAAAAGTAATTATGCAAGTTCACGATGAGCTAGTGCTTGAGGTTATCGAATCTGAAGTGAATGAAGTGAGTCGAATGTTGCCACTGTTGATGGCTGGCGCTGCTGAGTTGGATGTACCGCTGGTTGTTGACGTTGGGGTGGGGGATAATTGGGATGAAGCCCACTAAACATTTGGATGTGGGAAATTTCGGCGCATTTAAAAAAGGAAAGCTGATGAATTACATATTGTACGAATTAGGGCAAAATTTTATTAATTAAAATTAATGAGTAAATAATTAAATTTTTGGGAACTTACTGATATTAGCTACAGTCATAAGTGACGTGTAAAGAAGTTTACACAGATTGTCTCCAAATGTTGGAATAAAAAACCGTAAGCGGTTTATTGTTCTTCAACAGAAGCAACGTAGGCTCTAACCACTACTCCCCCCCTTATTCGGTTAGAGCCTTTTTTATCTCTTCCTTTTTATCTAATAAATTTCATGAGCATGGGGTTGAAATTTTATCATTCGGCTGTAGCCAGTTATCCAGAACTTGTTTAAGTTGATCAACACCAGAATTCTTTAATGACGAAAATAATTGAGCTGTAACAAGGCCGTCATAAACAGCCAGTTTTTTTTGTACGCTCAACAGCGTACTTTGTGCGGGCCCTCTTTTCAGTTTGTCGGCTTTGGTAAGGAGAAAATGCAGCGCCATATTTGAAGCGCTAGCCCATTCCAACATCATCAAATCAAATTCTTGAAAGGGATGTCGGATATCCATGACCAGAACGATTCCTTTTAGCGATTCCCGCTGACGCAAGTATTCATCCAAGTGTTTTTTCCAGCGTTCTTTTACCTCGGTTGGAACTTTTGCATATCCATAACCGGGTAAATCTACCAGTCTAATTTGATTGTTGTCATCCAGGCTAAAAAAATTGATAAGTTGTGTTCGGCCAGGTGTTTTGCTGATACGCGCGAGCTTTTTTTGGCGAGTTAGCGTATTCAATGCGCTCGATTTGCCTGCGTTAGATCTGCCAGCAAACGCGACTTCGCCACCCGTATCGGACGGGCATTGGGAAAATTTTTCTGCGCTAAGATAAAATCTCGCAGAGTCGTATGAAATGTGTGCGTTATCGATTGATGTCATCCCGGTCTCTATTTGTTTAAGCTTAATTAGGATTATTACTTTAACCCGCGTTACCTCCTAATTATTTTCGTCACTCGAATTTTACAGTCTAAATTTCTGAAGTCATTAACCTTTGCGGAATGATTAGTATATAATGCCCGCTTTTTTAAAGGAGCCTCTAATTAGTGCGGCATTGCTGGGCTATTTTTAGAGGTTAAGTGGAAGAAAAGAAAACGTTTGCTTTCGCGAACATATTTTACTCAATTGTGAGTAGTTCAGATATTGGATTGAACGATTATTGGATTGAACGATGAAAAAGTTAATAGTTTTATTCGTAGCATGTTTCGGAATTCCGCAATTCGCCTGGGCTGAGGCAGATCTCAAGGCAGGCGAGGCAAAAGCTGTAGTTTGTGCTGGATGCCATGGTGCAGAGGGCAACAGCGCCGTCCCCAATTTCCCCAAATTAGCTGGTCAAAACGCCAAGTATATTGCAAAACAGCTTGATGATATCAAGAAAGGACAACGTAAGGTTGTAGAAATGACTGGCTTGCTAGACGAAATGAATGAGCAAGATTTTCTTAATATTGGGGCATATTTTGAGAGTAAAAAAATGCAACTTGCTGGTTCAAATAATGACAAACAACAACTCGAACTCGGTGGACGAGTTTACCGAGCAGGTAACCACGAAACGAGCGTTTCAGCTTGTAGCGGATGCCATTCACCTACAGGGCAAGGAAATTCTCCTGCTGGTTTTCCAAGATTGAGCGGCCAACATCCAGAGTACATTGTTAATCAGCTAAAAGCGTTTAGAAATGATATTCGGACGAATGATGGCGACAATGCTACTATGCGCGGCGTTGCAGCACATATGAGCGACAAAGAAATTGACGCAGTGGCGAATTTTATTGCAGGTTTGCACTAATTGTTTCGCGACAGTTTGTTTAAAAAGGTGGCAATTGCCGCCTTTTTTTGTTGAAAATACCCGCTGAATAAAATCAGTTGCTGATGTTGTGTAATAAACTATTTTTTATTGGGCAGATTTTTCATTTAGAATCGTGAGAGATATACCAAATCAACAAATTCAGTGATCTTTTGTGACATGCTGGTGTCCTATTTGGCGGATTGGGGCGATTTAAGACAAACACGGCAATTTAAGACAAACTGAACAGAATTTAGGTGTGGAGCTGATGAGCATGGCAAAACAAGTTTTAAAATTATTTATCATTTTTATACTACTTCCATTCACAGCGAATGCTGAGGAGTTTGTAGCCGGCACCAATTACGATGTATTGGTTGAGCCGGTGAGAGTATTGAACCCAGAGAAGATCGAAGTAGTTGAGGTTTTTTGGTACGGGTGCGGCCATTGTTTCCGTTTTGAACCGTCAATTGAAAAGTGGAAAGCAGGGCTGACATCCGATGTGAAATTTGTGCGCAATCCAGCCATGTGGAATGAGAATATGGAAACCCATGCCAAGATATTTTATGCCGCAGAGGTTTTGGGCGTGGGTGAAAAGATGCATCTCCCTATATTCAACGCAATGAATAAAGATCAAAAGAAGTTAATTGACGAGGCAGAGATTGCAGAACTTTTTGCAAAGAATAATATTTCAGCAGATGACTTTAAAAAGGCGTTTAATTCTTTTGGGGTCGCAAGTAGCGTTAAACAGGCTGATGCTCGAGCTCGAAGCTATAAGATTACTGGTACACCCGAAATGGTCGTCAATGGTAAGTATCGTGTTTCAGCCAAATCAGCGGGTGGACAAGACGAAATGCTTAAAGTTGTCGATTTTTTGATTGCTAAGGAAAGAGCTGCAAAATCAAAATCCTAAATAGCGATCTTGATAGCATGTCACGCAAAAAGGCTGTGTTTTCAACACGGCCTTTTTTGTTTTACGGCGCTGAAATTTCATCTCTGGCAGCCGCTCCACAGCCACCTATACTTATTGTTCGAAGCTAAAGAGTTGTGGAGTTGTGATGGACGGAAAAATTGAAACCCGTGACGATGATGCCAGCCGCTGGAAAGAAAAATTTCTTTCCAGTATTGAAGCGCATGAGGAAGAAGAAAAACGTCTTAATCAGCAGCTGACACTCATGAAGCGCGGGCTGGTCCGGGTAAGTCTTGCAGCTGATGGATTGGATACAGATTTAGATAAAGAATTAGCTCGACTGCGCAAAGCTTTGCGTTCAGAGGGCGTGGATCAAGGTTTAGCAGAATCAGTAATTGAACGCTTAGAAGACTCTTTGAAGCACCTTGATCTACGTAAAAGCCATCGTTTAGAAATCTTTCTTCAAGCTCTGCTGGAATTATCAGATCAACTTATTGATAGCCCGGCACCGAAGAGCGTTCGCAATGAGTTAAAAAAATATAAGAAAAATATTGGCGAAAGAATAGAAAACTACAATGAACACGCTGAGCTGGTATCGGAACTCGCGGCATTACAGCGCAAAAGCCTCATGGCTTTGGCGCAAACGCGGAAAGGCGCTGACTCTGGTTTTTGGCGAAATATTTTTTCGCGCAGCAATAAAGAAAATACCAAGCAAAATGTACCAGGTCATTTTGATGATGACGTAGAAGCACAGTTTGGAACTAGTAATAATGATCGAGACGAGCATGAATCGGTTATTATTAAAAATATTGATGTAGAAAATATTGAAAAGTCTCAGTTTTCAGCAAACACCGAGAACAACATAACTCAGTTATATACACAAACTCCAACGTCACTGGAAAAGTTGGTAGATGATAGGGACGACGAAGATGAAATGGAATTGGAAACCAATGTGCACATGCAGTTTGCTGAGCAGGATTCCAAAGCAATACCTCCAGGCATGCCCCCTTTTTCTAAGGTCGCCGAAACTGTCGTAAGTATCCTCAACAATCTACTTAGTCAAGTTCATGTCACCGAGCGTGCGAAAGCTTTTGCAATCAAAGCGAAAAAGCGCCTCCGTAAAGGTTTAAACTGGTATGAATTAGCGCCGTTACTCGAAGACATTGCAACTGTAGTTATTTTCGCGCAGGGTGATGAGCAGAAGGAAATCGCACAATATCTCCTAGGACTCAACAAAGAGCTGATTGAAATTGCTAGCGTAATCCGAGTTGCACAACACGACCAATATGTTGCGGCAGATGCCACCGAAGAACTTGATGCATCACTGAGAAATCGTGTTGAAGAGATGCAAAAAGAAATATTAGAAGCCACCGATCTTAAACATTTAAAGCAACAGATCAGAAGTCATCTCGATAATATTATGCAGTCAATGGATGTATTTAAAGACAAGACAAAGAGCACAGAAGAAGAAATACCTTTGTCGGAAGAACTGCAGAATCTATTAAAGCGCGTGGAGAAAATGGAGCAAGAATCCAAATCGGTCAATGTGCATCTGCAAGAAGAGCGGTTTCGAGCCTTGACGGACAGTTTAACTAATTTACCTAATCGCGAAGCTTATTCTGAGCGTTTGGGATTAGAGCTTGCGCGCTTCAAACGTTATAAAGCACCTTTGGTCCTCGCCGTGGCTGACGTTGATCATTTTAAACTGGTCAATGATAACTACGGTCATCTAGCCGGTGATCGTGTTCTGCAAGTTGTGGCCAAGACGATTAAGAATAAAGTGAGAGAAACAGATTTTGTCGGTCGTTTCGGTGGTGAGGAGTTTGTATTCCTGTTTCCGGAAACATCGTTGGATGACGGCCTGAAAACCGTGGAAAAAATTAGGCTGAGTGTTGCGTCGTGCCCATTTCATTTCCGCGATAAACCAGTAACCGTGACTGTATCTTTCGGCTTGGCTCAATTTGCTGAAGGCGATAGTGCAGAAGATGTTTTTGTTCGAGCTGATCAAGCGTTATATAGAGCTAAGACGGCGGGACGCAATCAATCGCTTATTGGCGAACTCATTCCAAGCAGTGAGGGCGACACCTTATTTAGTGAGAACAATTAGTGCAAGCAGCAGGATTCATCTTATAAAATCCACGTCACCAGTTTCATATTATCTGGGTTATCTTCGACCACGAGGATTTTTTTGCCATTCTAAAAATTTCCTTTTATGAGCAGATGGTGCTATTTCTACAGCTTAGATCCTAAGAATTAATTCACCCAGCGCGACACACTAATAGTTTTTATTACTAATAGAACCAATTATGATACGGCTTAAAATATTATAAGGGCAGGCATGGATTAATTGTGTACTATTTATGATGCCTATAATGAGGGGCGAGAATACAGGAAACTTCTCTCCGATAAGAACCTATACTCTAAAATAGCGGATTGATTTACTGGCCATCGTACAGTTTTTAAAATGAAAACATCTCACTCTAGAAAGTTAAAGCTTAAACAAAAAATGTGGTGGGATTTATCGCAAGTAGAGTCGCGATCGAAGCGACTGTTTGATCAAGCATGCTTTGTGAACAGCCTAAGCGGTATGACAATGCTAACTTGTTTGTCACCAGGAGTTCAGTAGATGGTCAGTGGCCCTTATGTGTGGCGCACCAGTTCGAACACCCATACGGGGAAGGTTCGAAGTGTTAATGAGGATTCATTACTCATGAAAAATGAGCTTCCTCTCTGGGCAGTCGCCGACGGTATGGGAGGTCATGAAGCGGGTGATGTCGCAAGCAAAATGGTGGTTAATTCATTAGAAGCACTCATAGCTTGTGAGTATTTGAGTGAATTTGTGAATCAATTGGAAGATGCTCTTCTTAAAGTAAATGCACAGATATTGGACTTATCCGCTAATGTTTATGGTGGCAAGACCATGGGCAGTACCGTTGTTGCCATGACAGTGTCTGGTAAGGTTGGGATCTGTATGTGGGCGGGGGATTCTCGGCTTTATCGTTACCGCCGTGGCGAGTTGAAGCGCATCAGCCGTGATCACAGTCAAGTCGAAGAGCTGTTAGCTCGGGGTCTAATCTCAGCCGAAGAGGCGGAAACCCATCCTGCTTCAAATGTTATCACTAGGGCAGTCGGTGCTGGACGCGAACTTTATATTGATATTACCGCGTTTGAAATTGAAGCGGACGATACCTTCATGTTGTGTAGTGATGGTCTTTATAATGAAGTTGCAGAAGCAGATATAGTGACATGTCTAAATATGAAACATGTCGAACAAAGCACAACAACGCTCTTGAACTATGCTCTAAGTAGTGGTGCGAGAGATAATGTGTCCGTAGTTGTTTCACGTGCCTATCTTGCTTAGGTTGAGTAAGAACGATCTCGGCACAAATTGAGCTAGAAAAAATCGTAAACTTAATTGAGGTTATGTATGGCGGCAGTAAGTGACAAAGGTGAACTCACAGCCCTTGCCAGATCATACGCTACTGGTGAAATAGATATAGATACCTATCGGGCGACCCGGACCACGATGATTGATAAGTACTGTGGAGTTGAACGTCCACGAGCAAAATTCAATTTGAACGACCAAGATGCTGAACGACAAGCGGAGAATTCCTTATTATTTTTCAGCTTACTCGGTGCTTTTGGTGTGCTGTTCTTCATCTTTATAATTTATCTTTTTACTACCACGGATTTGACTCTCACCTTTCAGGCCATTCAGTCACTTTTGCATTCAGGCCGAGAATTCCTCTTCAGCTGATTATCGCGGCTGCCAATTTAATTTTATAAAATCCCCAAAACATACTAAGCGATCACTCACCCTGCAACTCGAAACACCCTGCCGCATTCTGCATTTCTACCCCAGACGTTATATTTTGCCAAATACAAATTTAAAGCTAGAAAAAACGCAAACAGGGTAACCAATTTAAGAAAGATTAATTGACGTTTTGAAAAATTAAACTAATAGAGAGTGTAGCTTAATTAAACTAATTGAAATAAGCGTCACATTAATTGACATGGCTTAGCATCCATCAGGACCACTATGGTCATTTCTGATTTAGACGAAGAACTTGCAAAGACGCCTTACCAATATGCGGATAAAAATTCGCTTAGGAATGGCTGGTTATCAAGTCATGAGCTGGAGTCGCCGCGACAGCGCCTCACTCATTGTGTATCCGCATTACAGGCGCGCTTTACGCATGTTGAATCAGTGACAACGGACTTGATGTTTCTCGTGAATTTGCGCTCGACCGTCGATTATCAACGCATGTTGCCCTGGTTGTCTGTACACGATGAATTATGGCACCAGGCAGCTGAGCGTTTGGGGACATTGCGGGTCTGCCCCATTGAATTCCATAACAAGCCCATCGGACAAGTGGTCGCATTTAGTTGGACAATGGACATGATATTAAATAACTTGCGCTCGGCAAAAAAAGAAGCGCTGGTTCAATTGGCATCGGTTGTTGATCAGTGTCATCAACTGCCTACTATTATAGGTTTAGGCGCCGCAATACCCTCGTTGATTGAAAAAGATTTGTACCTGCGTTTTCGAGACAGAGGCACGAGTTTAGTCTCAGGCCATCATTCCACTGTACTGGCGACAATAGAAATACTCAAGCGAGCGATGACGCAGCCGCTGTATTCAATTGCTATCTTAGGTGTCGGTAAAATTGGACGATCTGCTGCCGTGGCAGTAGCAGAGGAGTTTTCGCGTTACGATCTTAAAAAGCTCTATTTGGTGGATCCGAATTTCTGCGTACCACCCCATTTCATGGAAAAAATTCTTTCCCAAAGCATCGAAGTGGAAAAGATTTCGGACTATAGCGAGCTGAAAGAAGCCGATGCGATATTAGGTTTTCCCTCCGCCGTCGACTTTCCATTAGATCGTTATCTACTTCAGGGCGGTAAATTGAAATCTGGCGCACTAATTATCAATGACGCCCAGCCGCCTTGTTTAAGTTGGAATATCGCCAGTCAACTGTGGAGTAGTGGTCTTCGCGTTTATTCGGTTGCTACCTCTCACCCCGCAGTGAAAACGAATATCTGTTTTGAGCAACATATCGGAGGAGACGACAGCAACTGTTTTTACTCCTGCCTGTCAGAAATCATCGCTGTGCAAAAACAGTTAGAAAAAGGCCGTAGGATTGACTGTCTAATTGGCGATGTTAATACGGAAAGATTGCCTGAAATAAAAAGCTGGCACCAAGAAGCCGGCATAACTTACCCGCTATTACCCTATGGCGACACAGCCTATGCGCGATCCATACAGACGGATAAAAAATATATCCAACTCGCTGATGGCAGCAAACATATGTCTACGCCCATGGAAGAGAAAATTTTTATGTAAATGAATTTAACGTCGTGAGTGTGATGATTAGAATGGCCCGCCCTACAAGATTCGAACTTGTGACCTCAGCCTCCGGAGGGCTAATTTTAATTTATTCACGCTGTTTCATGGATATTCACCTTATACAGAAAAAGCCTATTTTTCTCGGACATAAATTTAATTTCTGTTTCATTACTTTTCATTGTAAGCTACCCGCTATCACGATTTATGTGTACCAAGCTGTGTACCAAATATGGGAGCGATTTCGTATGGACCTAAAAGACAAAACCTTGTTGAACCTTCAAAGAACGTTGAATAAAACCCCCGCGACAAGAACCTATGAGCTAGCTGATCGTGATGGAATGAGTGTTAGGGTCAGTCCGCAAGGCACACTTACTTTTCAATACCGATACCGCTTTGGAGGTAAGCCGCAACGAATCAGCTATGGGCAATATCCCGATCTGTCACTAGAAGCTG
>OBEQ010329366.1_pt1 | contig 11832 bp, 11 predicted proteins | sample 1670901 | NCBI WGS metagenome assembly OBEQ01 (sample SAMEA104232315, study PRJEB22302) | groundwater metagenome | biome: forest; feature: aquifer; material: groundwater | place: USA | collected 2011-08-07 | depth 5.4 m | reverse complement strand
GATAACAGATAAAAAGATCCGGGCAATTGAGCGTAAGCTTAATATGACACCAAGAAAGTGTTTGGGGTACTTGACCCCGGATGAGACAATGATCAGGGCACTATCCTAAGAGGCTGGTGGGATTCCACTGCGAATGTACCCTAAGTTCGTGTCTTGATATAAGTAGCTTATAGTTTTGGGATTTAGTTGGTGCCAGGGTGTATAATGCATGTTGATGAATGAGAGAAGCTTTCTCAAAATTGTTGTAACTCCAGCGCATTTAAAGTTTGAAGGGCAAGATCCCCTCGCGGATTTTATCGCGGCAGGGCGAACGGGTTCAAGTACTCCTGTGGAAGGGGTTACGGATTATGAGCAACCTCTAGGACGGTTAAATCGCGGGATGTTAAATTTTGCCAAAAGGATGGTAGGGTCAAGACCTGTAAACGTCGGCTTGTCTGCGGCCACCTTAGCTGGTGCGGCTGCTGTTTTCCAAGGATTTCATGAGAATAATCAGGATGTTGCCTATGCCGACGGGCTGATTGCCGCTGAAGGGGTTTATGCAATGGTCGGGCCGACACTCATGGGTGCAGAGGGAAGAATATCGCCTAATAGGGTTGTTGATTATTTGAACGAAAGGGTAGCAAATGGTTTTAAAGTAGAGTCCATTTTTATTTACTCTGGCGGTGTGCTTTACACTTACATTCCGGGAGCGCCAGAATTTGTCAATAATCAGCCGACGAGTTTAAACGAGTCTAATAAGGTTCCTTCTAATGAACCGATAATTTTTCGGGTCGGCATGGGCGAAAAACCGTTTGTTGAGGGCATAGATGAGGCATCATCTGCTCAAATGGTTGATGCTTATAACACAGTTTATAAAGAGATGGGCTTTCCTCAGCTAATAGTAGATAGTATGGTCCGAAAAGATGCTGAGATTTACGCTGAATTTTTGTACAGGCATGCGAGTCGGAGCAATTTCGATCATCGCATGGATGGTAAGTCAAGCACACAAAGAGCCCAAGAGCTTGGGTATAAAGGTGTCGTAGGGGAAGTTATAACTCTAGACTATAAACCAGTTAATATGATTGATATTGTTAGGAGATTGGTAAACCACCCTGGTCATCGGGAGATTATTCTAGACATAACAAATGTTCACATTGGTGTGGTGTGCTTTCAGGGGTTTGGAGAACGCTTCGGAGCGCCTGGACGGATAGTCTTAATTTGTGTCGGGGAGTTTGCAACTCCACAATAATATCTTCACCGTAGGACTCTCTTGACATTCTTTCCAGTTGACAGTTATAACCTATATCAGCAGGTCGCCACATTCATGAAACTAAACGGGGCGCTCCTCGTGATGTAAGAAGCTTATAGTTTTGGAATTTAGTTGCTGCTTGGGTGTATAATGCATATTGATGAACGAAAGAAGCTTTCTAAAAATTGTTGTAACTCCAGCGCGTTTAAAGTTTGAAGGACAAGATCCCCTCGCGAATTTTATCGCGGCAGGGCGAACGGATTCGGGTATACCCATAGGAGAAGTTACTGATTCGCAACAGCCGTTAGGCAGATTCAACCGCTGGGTATTAAATTTTACCGAAAAGCTTGCAAGGTCAAGACCCGTAAACGTCGGCTTATCTGCCGCTGCCTTAAGTGGTGTGGCTGTTGTTTCTCAAGCATTTCATGAGAATGATCAGGAAGTTGCTTATGCTGGTGAACCTCCAGTAGCACCACTTGCCGCTGAACAAATTGCCGGTGAAGGGGTTTTTCCAGTGATATTGCCGACACTTAGGGGTGCAGGCGAAATATCACCTCAGGATGCCATTGACCATTTTTTTAACGGACAGGTTGCAAACGGTTTTAAAATAACTTCTATTTGGGTAGCATCTAATGGCACATTTCATGGTTATTATCCGGGAGCTCCAAAGTTTGTTAATAGTCAACCAGAAAGTTTAACAGTGCTTGATCCGCAGGCGATTGTGTATTTGGTTGTAGGAAAAGGGGAGAAGCCGTTTGTTGAGGGTATAAGTAAACAAATGGGGCTGGCATATCTAGCAGAAATTAATGCGGCAAAAAGGCTTAATGGTCTTCCGGAGGTAAGTGTAGATTCAAGATTGCAGACTTCTGCAGAGAAATACGCAAGATTGCTTTACAATAACCCTGCTTGGGTTTTTGATCGTACCGGAATTAATGTCCATACTCTAGATGGTTATCCATGGGATAGAGCACTCAGAGAAGGATATCCGACGAATCAAGTGGGGGAAGTTATGTCTTATGATTTCATTATTCTGGACCCCACACAGGAAGCGAAACGTTTAGTACCTGGACTTTTAGAAAGTACTACGCATAGAGACATTCTGCTCAACAGAGATTATGGTTTTACTGATGTTGGTGTAGGCTGTTTTTTGGGTAATGGTGTTGTGGATCCGAAGACAGGTAAAATGGTCTTGAGACTTGTTTGCGTTGCAGATTTTGGTCACCGATAACGTTTTTTTATATAAAACTTCTTGACATTCTTTTTCCATAGGCGCTTAAATGGAGATAGACCCCTATAAAATAGGGTCTTTAATGCAATGTCACCACTGCCGGGGAACAAAAATGATTCTGTCGATGTAAGTTCGGTAGGCGGCAGTGCTCAAAACAATATGCCCAAAAGTTCTTTAGGCCGTTTTAAAAACCCCAAGTTTGTTGCTATTTCCGTTATAGTTTTGGTTTTGGTTCTAGCTGCAGCCGTTTTTTTACTCAAAACCTTTTCCAATCAGCAGAAAGTATTTAATCTGGCAACTCAAGGGCAAAAGGATTTTAATTCCGGCCGCTATCAAGACGCAAGGAAAGATTATCAATTAGCTCTCCAATACGGTTCTGATCCTAAACTATTGGCTGGAGTTATAAACTCAATTGCGGCGCAGGGGAATAGGACAGGCAAAGAAGCCAAGGCTTGGGTAGAGGCTAAAGACTATATAAGTACAGCAATTAAGTCGGCACCAAACGACAAAGAAGTTCTTGCTTCTGTCGGGTATATGCTGGAGACCAATGGACGTTACCAGGAGGCACTGCCTTATTATCAAGGGGCTATTGACCGCGACAAGAATTATGCGCAGGGGTGGTTCCATAAGGGCCACACGTTGGAATTTCTTGGCAAAACAGAAGAAGCTGCTGCCGCTTACGACAGGGCATTTCAGCTTGACCCAAATGACCCCCAAGTTTTACTGGCCCGCGGCAACAACTTAGTTTCCAAAAAAGATTTGGATGGTGCCTATAAAAATTTCCTGCAGATTGCAAAATTAAACGTTGCCCCGGCTATTAGGGCAGAAGCCTTGACAGATGCTTCGGTTATTAAGCGGACTCAGGGCTATATTAAAGAGTCGCTGGACTTATCAACGCAGGCTGTTAATTTGGATAACCGATCAGCCCAGGTTTTATCCAACCACGGAATCAATCAGGTCATAAGCGGAGATTTAAATAAAGGCGTAAATTCCCTTTACGCGGCGATGAAAACGAACGTGAGAAGCGCACAGCCTTACTGGTGGACAGGAATAGCTTTGAGAAGTGTAAAGCGCTATGACGAGGCAATAAAATACCAAAAAACGGGGCTGGAAATGGTTGATAATGACAATACGCTTGTCGGAGCAAATACCGTCAGGGATACAAAAGCGATGATGACTTACGATCTTGGCAAAACCTACTGGATGGCCGGAAGAAATCAGGAGGCACTCCAAAGCTTAAAAGATGCCGTAAATATTTCTTCGAGTGCTGTCAAACCGTCACTTAAGCAGGATTTTGGCAAAAACGATTTCTTTAAGGGCTTGGAGGGTGACCCTAACTTTCAGGCTTTGTTAAACTAATTTTATATGAAAAACAGCGTTTCTTTGCTCATTATTTTTTCCTTCATAGTTTTTAGTTTGGCGTTTTCGCCGGTAGCAAACTTTTCGGGCGACAATACCGTTTTTGCTTGGGGTTATACCCCGCCGGAACCGGCCCCAGAACCACCGCCACCGCCACCTCCGCCTCCACCGCCGGAACCGCCACCACCACCACCGGAAATAACGGCGTCGAGTTTTAGCGCGCCTAATGCAACAGCTGTTGCCCAGGGAGTAATTGATAGTGGCGGATCTGCTTTCAGTGCAGCCGTGGCAGCAGTCGTTTATCTGGCTTCGCCTGCAGCCGGAGGATTCAGCTCGACTGTTATTCCTATTGATGGTGGCACCCGAGGCTATTTAGTGATATGTAATAACGGCGGGCTTGTTGCTATTGCGACGCCAACGTCACCACCACCACCGCCCGGGGGACAGCCGCCGCCGACGCAAACCAGAGATTCGCCGCCGCATACTACAATTGATGTGCCGCCGCCGCCAGGAGGTGCCCCTCCTGCCCCTGCTGCTCCAGCGCCGGGTAGTCAGCCGGCACCGGCGGCACCCGATTTAGGAGGAGGATTTGTACCGAGTCCTTTCAATGATTTGTCGCTAGCCGTAAAGCCTGGTAACCAGACGCAGTATACTCCAAACAGCACCGCTAATTTAACGTTTACGGTGACCAATAACGGTTCAAGCGCCGTGAATTCTGCCGTTGGTTTCTGGCCTGTGGGCGGAACCGGGGCAAACCCGCTTTCCAACTGTCCGACGACTTCGGGCAACCCGGTTCAATCAAAGAATGTGTCAATTGGCGCCGGCCAATCTACCGATGTCACATTTAGCTTTAACGTCGGCTCAACTGGCGCAACGGCATATGCTTATGCTTCTTACAACTGTTCACCCAGCGAAAATAACTGGGGCAACAATATTGCCGGCCAAACGTATACCGTTAATACAAGTGCGTGGTTTGAATCAATAAACGGAGACGTCGGGAGTCAGGGAGCAATTACGGTTGCCCAAACACCGCCTGCCGGCAGATACCAATCAAGCTATCTTCTGGCCGGGGGTAATATTGATTCAAAGGTGCAGACCCAAAAGTGGAAGGTAAATAATTACACTAGCTTGCTGGTACCAAGCGGCGGAGTTTACACATATCTGGCCGAAAGGTTTTTACAAACTGCCAAGACGACAGGCCGTGCAGGCTGTAATATTTCTTCCGGTAACGCCAGCGGGTTTAACTATTGTTCGGGAGATGCCACATTTAATGCCGGCGGCGGGCCAAACGGCAATAGTGTCTGGTTTATCGACGGCAACTTAACAATTCAAAAAGATTTGGCTCTGGCAGCGGGCGATACGGCCACGTTCATCGTCCGCGGCAATGTTACCGCTAATACAAGCGTTAAGAGAGTAGACGGAATATATGTTGCCGGCGCAACATTCAACGATGCCGATTCAAGCGGAAACTTGGGTGCGCAGCTGGTTGCCAACGGTGGAGTCTATGCCCAAAACGTAAACCTTTCCAGAAAGCTGGGCGGAACGGATTGCCCAAGCGGCGTCAGCTGCGATAATACGCAAACGCCGGCTGACCAGTTTGTCTTTGACCCCAAGTACCTGGCAGGCTTGAACAGTATTCTGGGTACGCCTTCAATCTCCTGGACCGAAACGGCTCCGTAACCTATAATTATAGGGTTTGCTGATTTTGTGGTATAATTGCCCCGATGAAAGAATGGTTTAGAGATACAAGGTTGCAGATTGGCGGGTCGATTGTAATGTCTTTGGCCGCTTTGGCCTGCAGCCCAAAAGATACAGGGGCAGTTAGAATCACCCAGGCAACCGAGACGCCGCCGGCTGTTGGGACTATTAGAGGGGAAACGGCCAAAATCCCGACTGTAGTTTTTGTGCCGGGAGCTCCCGGAGGCCGTGATGCCAAAGGTGATACGGCAGGGGCAACAGCAACCGGTACCCCGGACGCGGGTAAAACCGCGGAACCAACAGGTACCGCAAGGCCTACCCAGGGTTCGGATACGCCACCGCTCACGCCGACAGAAGCCCCAACTCCAGTTCCAACCAGAGCACCGGAAGCGGCAAGAACAGCAACGCCAGGGCCGACAGCCACAAGGACACCGGAGGCTAAACCGACGAAGACCCCCCAAGAGCTGGATGCAATTTATAGGCAACAATTGGAAGCACAAATTAACCAGTATTTCTTCGAGGTAAACCGTAGGAATTTGGGTGTTGACCCGGTACTTAGCAGTTATGCGCAAACCTGTGCCGGGTTTATGGCAATAGCGATTGGAAATGGTGCGCAATTCGGGCATATGTGCAAAGACCAGCCGCAAATAGCAGGGATTATAAATAGCGGCTGGAAAGGCGGGAGAGTTAATGAGAATATTGCGTGGGCAGGGTAGGGGCCTGTCTTATTTTATGGATTTTTGGAAAACAAGCGTTCCCCATAACACAGCGATGATAGACAATAATAATAAATTCTTTGGTGTCGGGTGTTCTTCTACACCAAAAACGGCCGCCCATGATTTTCAACTGATTTGCGTGGCCGTGTTTGGCCAGTAATTTTTAGACTTTTCTCAAGAACCGCTTGACATTCTTTTTTGTTAGGCGCTTAAGCGGAGCGGTTTGTTCGGGTGGCGCCGTAAAAACTTACCTTTCGCCTAAAACGTAATAAGTTGCCCTGCCTTTTCCTTTTCTTTCAACTTGCCCCAGAGCAAGCAGTTTTTGGAAATCTAATGTCCTTGTAGCTTTAGCCCGAATTACAAGTTTAGCGTAATCCTTATCTTTGATAAATCCTTTTTCTTTTATGAAGTCTAATATTATCAGATGGTAGGGTTGAAGCTCGGTTTGCGGTGATATTGCCGCCGCCGGCAGCGATTTTTGGACCCTTTGCAGTTCATCTATAATCCCTTCGGTAAAGTATTCTAACCAGGGAGTAAAATCAATCCCATCAGCAATTAAATCGTAATAATTGCCTATTTCTCCGACTTTTTCAAAATATCTTGTAACGTTTTGATTATAGTAATTTTCGAAGCTAAATAAATTGAATGTATTTAACCCCATTTTCGCTAGTAGTATTTTGGTTGCAAGGCGGGTAGTCCTTCCATTGCCGTCTGTGAAAGGGTGAATTAAAACCATTTGTTTATGGAAAGTGCCGGCCAGGATTAGAGGGTCAATTTTATCCTTACTTTTATTTACAAAACCGATTAGATCTTCCAGTAGAGGTTTTGTATCCTTTGCATCCGGCGGCAGGAACTTAATTTGCCTGGTCCGCGGGTCGTTTACTACAACCGGCTTTTGTCTTAAATGCCCGGATTCAAAAGCCGGTAATAGCCCCGCGGTTACTTGTTTTTGGATTTCTAAAATTAAATTTTCGGATAACCTGACTTTACCTTCTTCGAGCTTTTTGTTCAGGTTTTGCAGTGCCCGGTTATAATTTAGTACTTCTTTTTCGCTTTCCCTAATATGGGCCGGTTTAGATTTCAGAATCTTTTTCACTTCTGTTAAGGGAAGAGGATTGCCTTCGATACTTGTTGAAGCATAAGCCGAAACTGCCCCGGCAATCCTTTCTAATTCCAATAAAACAATATTTGGAAAGTGTCCGCTGTTTAATTCATTGACGAGAGTATTGATCCGTTTAATATTTGCCAGCAGGGTATTGGTAATAGCGTATTTAGGGGAAAACATATGGTGTTAGTAGTCGTATTTTAGTCGATTTATAGGCGATTTGCAACCTGCTTCAAGCTGATATTGAGACGACGGTGCGGTTTACGCCCAGGGCGTTAACTTAGCCCGTGTGCTTGGCGGAGCGAATTGCCCGGGCGGTGCCGCGTGCGATAATGCCCAGACCCCTGCCGACCAGTTTGTCTTCGACCCGAAGTACCTGGCCGGCTTAAACAGCATTTTGGGTACCCCTTCTATCTCCTGGACGGAAACGGCTCCGTAAGCCTTGATTATTCTTTAACTGTTGTGTATACTTTGGTTACTATGCAGACAGTAATCCATATAAAATCAGATAAAGAGGTTAAAGAAAACGCAGCCAAAATTGCCCGTGAACTCGGTTTAAATTTAAGCGATGTTATTAACGCGTCACTGCGGAATTTTATACGGACCCGAGAAGTAATTTTTTCCGATACTCCGCAAATGACACCAGAGCTTGAAAAACTTCTTGGTAAGGTTGAGGAGGACATTAAAAAGGGGCGAAATTTATCTCCCCGATTTAAATCAGTTGAAGAGTCTATCGATTGGCTGAAAGCCCAATGATAATAGTCTATCATAAGGACTTCAAAAAAAGTTATAAGAAATCGTCCCCAAAAGTAAAAGAAAAACTAGAAGAGAGATTAAGACTTTTTAGTAAAGACGAGTTTGATCCGGCTTTGAATAACCATGCACTGAAAGGTAAATGGTTAGGCTACAGAAGCATAAATGTGACAGGTGATATCAGAGCAATATTTAAACGGGATACAGGAAGTGCGTTTTTTGTCGCGATTGACAAACACAGTAATTTATACGGGTAAGAGAGCGCAATCTAAGTTCTAGCTCCGTAAGCAAACTGATATACTGGATATAGCCTGCTATGAAAAAATTCGTTTACCCCGCGAAGCTTTTGCGCAGTGGGGCTGCCGTTTTCTTATTGGTTATTACCTTTTGCCTGTCGCTTGTTATAAGGCCCACCTTTGCCCAAACCGCCCAACCGCCTGACCAAAACCCGCAACCGTGTAAATACCCTGTACAAAATACCGACAAAAACGCTCCAAACTACCAAGATTACAGGTTAACGGACAACTTTATAACAGACTCGTCTGGCGATACTCCAATTAAGTACACCCTCGGCCCGTATAAAGGAAAACCCAGTGATGCCCCCATTCAAATCACCTCTCCTAAAAAAATTCCTGTAGAAATAGATTTCTCCAAATTACAAGCGATTTTTGCCTCCAGTACTTCCGATTACCTAGAAGGTAAATTTCAAGATCAAGGTCATCAACAGGGCAATCTAACTGGAATGAACTCAAGAGATCTCAACAATTACTATGGAGCTAACCAAAAACTTATACCTAAAACCCTTATCGACTTACAAAAAACTAAGTACATAAATTACGTTTCCACTCACCCTAACTTAGTAGAATCTGCAATTAAAATCACGGATGTGGGTGGTAATAATCCTAAAACAATCTACGACATGGTTAGTCAATTCCAAACCGACCCAACCCCACCAACTAATCAAAATAACGGACAATGGAGTCAGACTTGGGGCAAATATTGGGCCAAAATTCCGACCTCGTATAACCAAACCTATCAGGGTCTAATCCAATTCAGATTCACAATTGGAACTCTTATGTACAATAATATGCGCCAAGGCAAAACTTGTGCACGACCATTCTATAGAGAATTTAAGTTCAATATGCCAGATTTTTATCGCGCAGCCGCTACCTCAGACCAATTAAGTCAAGTTCTAATTCCGCTAGGTGCCCAAGCAGATCCAAAACACACAATTCTGGGTGCCAATTCCTCTCAAAATTTCGTTTCCCAGATAATCACAATCTGCAAGGACCTAATTGCCCAAACCCCAACACTACTTAAAAATAAAATTGGAAAAATTATTAGCTTTTCGCTTAACTTGGCAAATCTAACAAAAACCGTTTATGCAGCTACATCAGTATGTATTCCTATACCAAAAGACGCAAAAAACGGAAATGCTTCTTACTGTCCTCTATCCCAAGAAGAAATGGGCAAACCAGATATTTCCTGTAAAGATAATGCTAACGTCGTTTGCACGTTCACACTCGATTGGCCAACTGACTATCCACAAGGTAAACCCTTTCCAGCGCTGTACCAAATTGATCCTAACGATCCGGACTGCACAGCAAACGGGGATGGGACTTATACTTGTAATCCTGTTTTACGCATTTTCCCCAACTTCAAAATGCCATGGGCAGCAAGACTTTGGAATAACACAACATCATCTGACTCTAATGCGCCTGGAGTTTTTACCATTTTTACTCCTAAATCTATAGTCGGAGAAAAAGCCTTACCCGCACTTGATAAGCCGGGAAAGAACTCGGAATCTCCGGATATCAAAATCAACAATGTCGGAGGAGTAGCTTGCAACCAATACTTTTCTAAAGATCTCGCCCTAAAACCAAAAGCGCTCCAAGAAGCATTGGGTATAAGTCCTAATTGCGGGAATTAAATTCGCTGCGTGTTTTTTATGCTATAATATGCGTATAAATGGCCACAGAAACAATACCTGGCGGACAAATAGAAGGTCAGCATAGAGAACCAAGAAGGCTCTCTCGCAGGGCAATATTAGCAGGGGCGGGCACGGGAGTTCTTGGTTTACTTGGTCTTGCTCTAGTCGGAAGAGGAAAAGACGTAGAAAAAACGTCTTCACCTGGCATAGTCGCAAAACCTATTGTTCGCAGCGGTGGAGAGCAATACAAAGTATTAACCCCAAAAGAATTTCAGGAATTCATGGACGAACAACTACGCGGCCTCTCCATAAAAACTCTTGATGGTGGGCAATCCATAACACTAGAAAGTATTGTTTCGAATAAACCAACCCTTCTTGTCTGTTTCCTAACTGGTTCTGATAGCGCGTGGGCTAAGGGAGCACTATTCCCAGCAATAGACAAACTTCGCCCACAGTTAGAACAAGCTGGTGCCCAGGCCGTCGCGCTTGGCATCGTTTATGGGAACTATATACAATCAAAAGTTAAGTTCGACGTTGATGATCTAGGCATAACCCCAAGATATCCAGTCTTCATCGAAGACAAATATAATGGAACCGTTACCCCCACAACAGGGGCACTTGTTCTAGTCGATAGAAATGCCAATTATGCCGGATCATTCAATATAGGACAAATCCCGGAAATAATGGCAAAAATTGCCAGTCTCCCCAAAGGCAAATAGCCTCCCAATTAAATAGGGAACTAGATTTGGAGAGTATTTGACCCACTTAGGTAATATTTAGGTCGTAGATTTAAAACCGCCACTTGCCGATTTCTCTGCCGCGATTTAAAATGCCGCCATGCGGTTTTCTCTGTTTTCTTCTAAGCGTTTAGGTATAGACCTTGGTACTTCCAATTGTTTGGTTTGGGCTTCCGGCGAGGGTGTAGTTCTGGCCGAGCCGAGCGTGGTTGCGGTCGACGCTGTTACCGGGCGGGTGGTGGCGGTTGGCAGTGAGGCGCGCGAAATGCTAGGCAGAACAGGAAGCAACCTGATTGCGCAGAAACCTTTGAGGGACGGAGTTGTGGCTGATTTTCTGGTGGCGCAGAGTATGCTCAAGTACTTTATGAATAAGGTTTTGGGGAGCTCACGGCTTGCTAGACCGGAGGTTATGGTGTGTGTGCCATCCGGAATAACCCAAGTCGAACGGAGGGCGGTTCTGGAGGCGACGCTGACTTCCGGTGCCAAGACGGCATACTTAATCGACCAGTCGCTGGCAGCAGCCATTGGTGCCAAACTGCCAATTGAAGCGGCATTCGGTTCGATGGTTGTGGACATCGGCGGAGGCCAGGTAGGCGCGGCTGTGGTATCTTTGGGCGGCATTGTGGCAACATCGTCTGCCAAAGCCGGGGGCAATAAAATAGACGAGGCGATAATTTCTTACATGCGGCGGGGGCATAATTTGATAATCGGCGAGCGGATGGCCGAGGATATCAAGGTTAAAATCGGCGCCGCACTTTTGCTGAACCCAAAAAAGACGATGGAAGTGCGCGGCCGCGACGCGATACTGGGCCTGCCTAAAACCGTAACGGTTGATTCACACGAAATTACCACCGCGATAGTGCCGGTTATAAATACAATTATTGCCTGCATTAAAAATGTTCTGGAGCAGACGCCGCCGGAGCTGGCTTCGGATATTATCGAGCGGGGAATGGTTTTAACGGGCGGCACTTCGCAGCTTAGAGCGCTGGATAGGCTTATTACTTCCCAAACTAATGTGCCAGCCCATGTGGCCGAAGACCCGATGCACGCGGTGGTTTACGGAACGGGCATGGCTTTG
>OBEQ011138136.1_pt1 | contig 11834 bp, 20 predicted proteins | sample 1670901 | NCBI WGS metagenome assembly OBEQ01 (sample SAMEA104232315, study PRJEB22302) | groundwater metagenome | biome: forest; feature: aquifer; material: groundwater | place: USA | collected 2011-08-07 | depth 5.4 m | reverse complement strand
TCTGCCCCAGTAGCTCAGTATGGAAGAGCAGCGGTTTCCTAAACCGCGTGTCGCCTGTTCGAATCAGGCCTGGGGCACTTCCTTATCCTCATGTTTTCCAGTAGGTTATATCAAAGCCTCTCAAACCGTATAGAGGGCCTACCCCTCCGTGCTAACACTGTGCTAACAAACCAACCCCGGCCCACTGGCTGCCAAGGCGTAGGAATGGTTTCCCAAAGGGTCGAGGCTTTGACCCCTGCCCAGGGGGTTCATTTTCCCCCTCTTCACTGCACACCGGCTCCAGTTTCCGATATGAGCAGCCTTGAACATCGTCAAAGGTCACCGGCTCGTGATGGGCGGGAAATGGGAACGGTAAAAAATCATCCCCGGCTGTTTTGGCAGGGGTCTAAGCGGGAAATCTCAGGGAGAAAGAAACGGTCGTTTTTAGAATCAGAGGGGTCAATTAGGAGAGGGTCGCAACCGGATGGTTTTGAGACATCGATGATTAGTTGTCGCCACCATAGATCGATGGCCCACTGGTCGAGTAGGGGTTGTTGGGGCTCTGCTGGCTATAAGGACTCCCGTACTGCCCGTAGGGGTTGTTAATGCTCGTTGCAGAGTACGGACTGCCATACTGGCCGTAGGGGTTGCTCGTTGAGTCAGGATCGTATGGGTTACTGCTCAGTTTGCCTAAATAGGTCCCGTCGGGAGCGTTGATCTGCGGGGCGTTGGTCGCGTAGGGATTCGTGGCACTCTCATTGCTGTAGGGACTGCCATAGCGACCGTACGGGTTATTGACGCTGTTGGGAGAATACCGACTCCCGTACTGGCCATAGGGGTTACTGGTAGAGTCGGCATCGTATGGATTGCTGTTTAATTCCCCCAGGTAGTCATCCTCGGCATAGGAGAGCAGGGGCATGAAGAGGAGTGATCCAAGCAGAACGAGCAGGAGCGTCCGAGGTGTAAAGGACATCGCTTCCTCCGCGTTAAGGTAAGGCACCCTGGTGACGTAGTCGAAGCCTTGAGACAGGTTTTGCTCACTACTCAACCTCATTGAAGCACTTAGTGTTGGAGAAATCAAGCATTAAAGGGTCGGGGCTGTGAGATTAGGAGAGGAGCGTGTCCGTACGCCAGTCACCCACACACCGCGTCGGATCAAAGAGAGATGGTTTTGAAAATATGCGCCGCCTTTGACTGCTATGGCCTTGCTGACGTTGGTGGTGCTTGAAGGCTATCTGTGGCAGGCTGATTCTTTTGGTTCTCATAGCCCAATCTGATCTGGTCCAGCGTGTAACCACTCAGACTGACCTTGAATTTGTCATAGGGTATCTCTTTCTTATACTTCTCATCCATGAGCTGGTACCAGCGTTGTGTGATGGACTCGCGCTCTGTGATCTTCCAAGTCTTGACATCCTGTTCCAGTGTACCCGAGAAAGTATTAATCCCGGCGGCCTCGAATTCTTCATAGGAGTGGAGTTTCTCTTGGGAAGGTTTATCGAAAAGCCGATACCACTCTCGCAATATTGCTTTTCGCTTGGCGATTTCATCGTACGAGGCAGCCGTTGCGAGCTCGGTTTCATTGATCTTAACCCAGCCACCTCCATCGGTACTCCAGTAATGCGTTTCGCCTGTGGTCTCATTGATCCGCATAACTTGGCCGCCGATTTGTGTCACTTTAAACGACGGATTGGGGGTAGCCGAAAAGGTTGTGTGTTGAGTCTGCGCGGATGCGCGAGCTTGCTGAGCAACTCGGTACTGCTGGCTGACATAGACAAGGGTCAGGAGAGTTAGCAACCAAAGAATTGCCTTGAGCTTTGATCCCATTTACTTAAGGATTCCGTGTTCCCTTTTTGCCGGTGTAGGGATTGACGTTTCCCTTGGTGCTCCAGTTGTCCAAGTGTGATCGATCAGGGGTCGTCCGCATATGCGAACCGACGTAAGTCCCTCGGCGAGTCGTCTGACCTCGAACGCGAGTTTGCCCGGCTTCAACGTTCGTAGGAATGACTGGTAGAACTGAAGCCCAGCAAATGAGTGCTACGACGATCCCGCGCATGTCCACCTCCCTGTGAGGGTGAGGAACCCTACTTGATATCGCGGTGAGATCAGCTTGAGGTAACGATGGGTATTAGAGCACCGCGGCGATGCAAAATCAACCTAAAAGGGTCGAGGCATGAGCCTCCGGGGGGAGGGGTTCACGTCCCCCTCTCCTCACACACCGCGCTTAAATCTGGAGGGATGAGATGAACGATCTGAACCAACGGCTCAAGCGGCTTGAGGAGGTGTTGTGGCCGACGGTGCGGCAGAAGCTGGTCACCCTCATTGATGAGCAGGGGCGCTCCGTCACGGTCAACCCCTGCCAGCCCTGGGCGTCGGTGATGCGGCCGACGATGCGGCCGACGGGACCGACGGTGCCGACGGAAAAGGTCGAGGCTGACAAGAGGGGGGTACGTTAATGTTTGCCCTCTCCTCTCTCACCGCGCCCCATTTTCTGAATGAGTGACTTACTCCGTCGCATCCAACGGCTGGAGGAAGCGCTGAACCCGAAGCAGCAGAAGCCGGTCTGGATGCTGTTCGGGGACCAGCGCCTCTGCCCCCGCTGCGGCTTGGAGGCGGTTTGGAAAGACAAGCCAGAAGACTGTCCACGATGCAAGAAGGCGCAGGAACCCTTGAGGACGCTTGACGTTCCCATACCGTAAGGCGTATCCTCGTGCCACCCAAAGCCCAGAGCCCGGACAAGCCGATTGTGGCGGCGCAGCCCGCCCGCTGGGGTCTCTGCTCTGGGCTTCCCTGGCGGGTGTTCTGTTGACTCACTATGAGCTGCGTTTCCTCTTGCATATGGAATGTTTAACAATATCTAAGAAGCGATGAACAAAGCGCGCCGTTTCGTCATACCTCTCGCTGCAATTGGCCTCGTTTTTACTTTTCTGACCGCCAGCCCTTTCTTCCTTAAACAATTTAATCGGGCGAGCCAAGTTGTAGGCAAACCTAAGAGCAGCGTCAGGAATTCTAGGAGCGAGGAAGACAACTCACGCGTCTATACAAGCAAAGTGTTCAACTACTCAGTCACCTTGCCAAATGAGAAATGGCGGTTTATGAGGCTAGATGAAACGCAGCAGTTTACGAAAGGGGACAATGTAGACCTCCGTCTAGCGTACACAGATGGACTTGCGTACATCTGGATCGCCACAGAGATTACTGACTACACGCCCAGAGGTCTACGAAATTTCTACGTGCTCGGCGAGAAACTAGTGAACACGGGCTTTGGGATTCGGTCAGAGCGCGAAGTGCAAGTTGGTGACGTACCTGGCATCGAGCTTGCATACAGCCTCACAGATGGGAAAGGAATAACGACACTCCATACTGTGACCTTCCTAAAATATGGAAATTGCGGGTATGGCATTATGGCTTCTGCCACGCCAGAGATTTTCGATGAAATCAACCGAGGCTATCAAGCACTAGTCCGAAGCTTCGCGATTCTTGATAAAGGCCGGGTTCAACTTGTAGACCGTCGAGTTGAAAGACCCCAAAATGAAATAGGGCCTATTAAAGATGTGGTCGGTTTAGTTCGGCGGTATGGACGCTCTGTGGTTGTGGTTGCCACGCATGATGAGTTGGGCCATGGCCTAAGTGTGGGTAGTGGATTCATCGTGTCTCCCAGGGGTTTTATCGTCACCAACTATCACGTACTTGCGGACGCCAAGAGCATAACCGTTCAGACAGCCGCAGGGGTTACGTACAAGGACGTTGAGCTAATTCACTTAGATAAGGACAGGGATTTCGCAGTAATTAAGATTCCCACTACTTCAGCGCCGTCCGTGCAGTTGGGAGATTCTGACAAGGCTCAGGTGGGAGAACGTCTTGTAGTCATAGGAACTCCTCTAGGCCTGTTCGAGAACACCGTGTCTGACGGACTAGTAAGTGGTTTGCGCAATGGGGTCATTCAGATTAGCGCACCGGTGTCACCCGGTAACAGCGGAGGTCCCGTGTTCAATAGCAAGGGCGAAGTCATCGGTGTCGCCACTCTTAGCGCTACAGCGGGGCAGAATCTGAATTTCTGCATACCTATCAACTGGGTTAAGGTGTACGCGTCACCAGCGACTTACGTTGCAAAAAGCTTCGACGAACTGAAAGGAACTGTGCAGTTGGCCACTTTGGAAGATGTCAACACAGCCGTTAAGGCTGTCATAGAGTATGCAGACGGAGGCGTTCAGGGTCAGGACTACTCCCAAGCCCATGACCTCTATTACCGAGCCACCAGCAAGATCATCGAGGCTGTCGAGGATAAGGCAAATGCTGACTCAAGTTTCCTTCAGGTGAAGTTGATTCTTGAAAGAGGGTTGCGTAACGCAGAACTAGTGAGTTCAGAGCAGGAAAAAGCCCGCGTATTTCGTAACGCTTTCGTGGAAATATTAAATCTCGGTACTTGACAATCAGGGGTCGATCCCAACACCTCCGCCACCTCACAGCCAACACGCTCATGCTGCTGATGGTGTAGGTGGCTCCTACAAGAACCTGCTGAGCGAGAGCTAATTCGGAACCGTCCGGCATCCCACAGGCCATGAATAAGTAGAGGTCCACGGGCTTGCCCGTGGGCCTCTGCCCTTCAGGCTGACGCTAGATTAAAAATTAGGCATTGAGATGGAAATAAAGATTGAAGTACAGAAACCACCACGGCTTCGCAAATACCCGCACCGAAAGTTTAACCGCTTCGGATCCTGCTTCTTCTTCGGAGATTTCACGAAGCCCCTCCCTGAGGTGAAGGTCGATAAGGCCGCCAACCAATGCTTTGAAAGACTCCAAATGAATCTCCGTTTTAGCAAGGAGATTGAGACAATCCGCCAGGAGGGCAACATTCAAGCAGGTTGGCTTATTGCTGAGCTGGAGCGTTATAAAAAACTCTGTGAGCAGCTGAGTCAAGTAGTAGAGCGGTCCTCCCGTTGTGTACCTCAACTGCTCAGGGAGTCCATCCTGTATCTAGATGAGATCAAGCGGAGAATGGAGGAGAAATTCCCCTTGGGGAAACAGTTAAGGCTCCATCGGCAGTTCAACCTTCCAGAAACAGACCTGTGGAAGGACTGGGTAGAGTGGTTCGTCCATTGCGGAGAGGCCCAGGTTGAGGAAGACGAACTATTCCCAGACCCGTACTGTTTCGATACGATCGTAAAATATCGAGGGGAACAGAGATTGGTTATCCGTGTCTTTAAGGCGACGAGACCGCAGGACATTAAGCGCCTATTTGAACGACCTGGAAAACCTGGCTCGGGCAAATCGAGCGAGGTGAAGCTAACGCTGAAGGTGGCCGAAGCTTTCAGGAAGTGGAAACGCACGGCCTTGAAGTTCCCTCCCTTAGAAAAACCAGTCTGTTTCACCATTGGAAGTGGAGAATTGATAGAGGGCTACATCTGGCTGCCGCTTCGGTTTGACAGAGACGATATCCTCGACGACCTCTGGCCAGAAGTCAGAAAGATGCAAGAGAAGCTGCCTGGTGGAAAGGCGCCAAAAGTACACCCAACTTACTCCGACACGCTAAAGGTCCTCCAAGCACGTTTTCCGACACCAGAGCTTAAGCAACAGGTTGAAGGGCTGTGGGGAGAGGGAAAGCGCACCTATGAAGAGGTGGCCTATGCTCTTGAACTCCTTCCGCCTAACCCTATCGATGAGGAAGAAGAAAAAGTGGCTGCTAGGCTGCGCAAGCGAATCCAGCGTCTAAGGGGCCGCGGAAAATAATTGGAACTGTAGATGTCACAAGGAGGGTATCTCGGCATGATTTAATGGTGGCGTAGAGCACAACGCTACGCCACATGACGATAGGGATTCAGAGTTGCAACGCAGATAATCCCCGAACACCCATAGGTGGTGTTGCGGGGTTTTTTGTCGTCTACAGGGCTCTCTGAGATGCTGGCAATGGGCACCTTCGAGACAAGCAACCTGTGGCTGGCCGCGTTTCTTCGCTCCAAGGGGATACGGTTAGTCAATACGGTACATGAGGGGAGCCGGGCCATCTTTGAATTCGAGGATGAAGAAGCCTGTAAACGCCTGTCTGTTGAGTTCCACAACGACGGGATGGTCAACATCGGAGCCTTGCGGGCCGCCTGGAACGATTTGAAGACGCTGATCTTCGACCGATGAGAAGTGCCGTTGACGAACGTCTGGCTTTACTTGTCGATCTGCTAGCCGAGGCAGCAATCTCTCTCTGGCGAGAGGATCAACAGCGCCCGGAGGGGAACCCGAACAGCAGCACGATCTGGGAGGCGCAGGGGCGATGAGCAAAACCTTGGCCCTCAAACAAGTAACCACGACCATGAAGAAGTGGTTGCTGTTCTCCGACATGCAGCTCCTCGATGTGATGCTCGCTACCGTGATCGCGAACAGGATGAACAGCGATCCCTTGTGGTTATTCATCATTGGCCCACCGAGCAGCGCGAAGACGGAACTCATCCAGCCCCTCGCGCAGTTGAGCTACGTCTACCCACTGTCTAGCCTGACGCCACAGACGTTCGCGAGTGGTTACGTTGGTGGAGATGGAAGTCTGCTCACCAAGCTCAAGCGGAACGACATCCTCACCTTCAAAGACTTCACGAGTGTTTTGACCATGCATCGTGAGCAGCGGGGAGCCATTCTGGGTCAGCTCAGGGAGATTTACGACGGCCACTACCGCAAGACGTTCGGTACGGGCGAAGTCGTGGACTGGTCAGGCAAACTTGGCTTCATCGCTGGCGTCACACCGATCATCGATACCCATTACTCCGTGTCCAACATGCTCGGAGAGCGCTTCATCCAGGTGCGCATGCGGCCTGTCAACGAGATTCAGGTGGCCAGAAGAGCGATGCGGAACAACGGACGTGAACAGGACATGCGGGCGGAGATCGCCGCTGCCATGAAACAGTTCTTGGAGGACACCACCATCCCCCGCGTTGAGGGGATCGAGTTACCCGCTGCGTTCGAAACCCAACTCGCAAACCTGGCATCATTTACGGTCAAAGCCCGCAGTGCCGTCGTGCGGGATGGTCGCACGAGAGAGGTTGGCTACGTTCCCGATGCCGAAGCTCCTCCGCGCCTAGCCAAACAGCTCCTCCTGCTAGCCCAAGCCTCGCCCAGCTTAAGAGCAGCTACACGGATAGGTACTCAGGAGAGGCGACTTGTTTTACGGGTGGCGCTGGATTGCCTGCCTGCTGACCGATTGAAAGTTATCAAACTACTGTGCCGCCATCGAACGCCTCTCTCCATCAGCGCGGTAGCAAGAATGCTCCACCTGCCCACCGCGACAGCCGACAGAGTTCTTGAGGAGCTTGAGTGTCATGAGGTTGTTGCATCGGACAAGGCGGGAAGAGAACGGCTGTGCCATCTCTCCGAATGGACGCGCATGAGGCTACGTGGATTCTTATCCGAAGTGTCAGGGGGATGAGCGCTCTTAGGCGGTGTTACAGGAAGTCCTCCCTCCGACGTTTCGGATAAAGAGAGTTGGAGATGGATACAGTGATTTTGAGCGTAAGTGAGTCGCCCCAGCCCTATCACGTCAAGGCCGCGTGGCTGTGGCAGCAGCTTGAGCAAGAGGGCAAGGTGGATCGGAAGCAGCTCTACCACTCGCGGGTTGAGCATGATGACGACTGTGCGATCTTCACCGGCCAGCCCCGATGTAGCTGCGATCCTAGTGGTCTCGTTCCTCCGATGGAAGCTGAAATTCCGGCTCTTCCTCCGGCTCGGCGTTCGGCTCAGCCGTCTTCCGAGCATTCGGCTTCTGAGCCGGATGGCGTGCTGTGCCGGTGCGGGAACACCCACGATGCGGGGCGTTCGGATGTGCTTGGATCACGTGTCCCTCAGCTTCACAGCCGTCCTTGGATGGAAGCGCTTACCTGGGGCTTGCATAACTTCCGAGAAACAGGGTAGCTTCCGCGTGAGCACAGCAGGTGGCGAACTTGTGGGACAGTAAGCGAGAGGTAACGACCAATCGTGTAAGAGCAGTCTGAAGATCGTCATGGAGCAGCAGTCGAATCGAGATAGAGCAGCCATCGAATCGAGCAGTCTCAGTATGGATGCAGCGTCCGTCGCAGTCGGTTTTCAGGCTGCCGCCAGCACAAGGAGGGAGGAAAATGAGCTTCGAGAAGCAGTGTGGTTACGTGAGGCCGGAGGGAACCGCCTGTAAGGGCTTCCACCAACAGGGAAGCGCCTTCTGCTTCGTCCACGATCCGGGGAAGGCTCAGGAGCGAGCGGCTGCGGTGCGAAAGGGAGGACTAGCGCCTAAGCGCAAGCCCCAGGCCATCCCCCACGTTGAGCTCCCTGCCGTCAGCCTGCCGCCGCTCCCGCTAAAGACGCTGCGTGATGTGGAACGGGCTCTTGCCAGGGTAATCCAACTAGTCTACGAGGGGAGAATGCCAGCTTCCACGGGAACGGTGTTATTTAAAACCCTCACAGCGTTACTCAATTCCAAGAAGGAACATCAGAGATGGTTCCCGCAGGGACGGCTAGTTTAGGCTTGCCGTTCAATCAGTGGAGTACCACTTCAGGGCTTACTACCGTCGTAGGAACGGCTTGACTCCCCGGAGGGCTCATGGCTGAGCGGTGCACGATGCAGAAACCGGATGGGACGAGCTGCCGGGCCTACCAGATGCGGGGCTCCGACCGCTGTTTCTTACATCGTGTCGAGCCTGAGATCAAGCAACGCGCCTTGATTGCCCAGAAGCGTGGGGGCTTAGCCAATGTGATCCGCGTGGGAGAGCTCGTGGAACCCATGCAATGGCCTAAGCAGGTTCATTTGAGAAAGCCCAGAGATGTTCGGCGGTTCGTTTCGCGGACGTTGAATGAGCTCCGAGCGGGAAAGGTTGAGCCCCAATTAGCCAACTCGATTTTCGTGGGCTGCCAGGTAATCCTCAAGAGTCTTGACGAGGAAGCCATCGAGCGGCTTGAGGCGTTGGAGCGGGCTGTGAAGGAACGGGGGCCGTTCGCAGGTCAATAGGGCTGATGGACGCTATGACGCTGGTTACTCCGCAAGAGCTGGCCGCGATCCTGAAGGTCCCGGTGTCCTGGATTTATCAACGGACGCGGCTTGGTCAGAAGGCAATTCCTCATCTTCGAGTTGGGCGGTACGTCCGCTTCGATCCGCAGCAGGTGATCGCTTTTCTCGAAGCGAAGGGGCGTAGGGGGAATGGAAATGGGCCGCCGGATTGCGTATGATGGTTGGTGTCATGTCACCCTCCACGCTCCAAGCGGTGCTGACCGCTCCAGAAGCCGCCAAGCGCTACGGTTTGTCTCGACGCTACCTCGTGAAGCTCGTCTCCAGCGGAGCTGTCAGGGGGCGGAAGGCAGGGGGAACGTGGCTCATTGATGCTACCTCTGTCCGGCAGTTCTTCGCGGTGCCGAGACACCAGGGACGCCCTAAGCGAAGAAAATAGTTCCCAATTGAGTATTGCCGCTGTATAATACAGCTACCCGGTGAGGAGGGGGTAGCCATGGCACAGGGAAGCATCATCTGGCGCTGTCGAATCTGCGGGAACCGGTCGCGGGGATCGTGCAACCACCCCAAAGCCGCATACTCCATCGTGTACTGGGTCGGGAAGCGGCAGAAGTGGGAGGCGGTCGGGCGCAACAAGAAGGACGCGGAGCGCCGCTTGGTGGAAGTGCTGAGCCGACTCCACGACGGAACCTACCAGCCGGCCAAGCCCATCACCTTCGACGAGTTCTCAGGTCAGTGGCTTCGCAATTACGCGGAGGGGGCGGTCAAGCCTTCCACCCTCCGGCGGTATCGGGGTCTGATCGCCCATTATCTCAACCCGGCCTTTGGGAGCTTGCCCTTGACCGCGATCACGCCTGAGATTGTGCAACAGTACATGTCCCGCGCCCCACAGGAGCATGGAGCCGCCCCACGGACCGTCAACCACTCTCTGGTGCTCCTGAAGCTCATGCTGAAGCATGCCAGGCAGTGGCGCTACCTCCGCGAGAATCCGGCCCGTGAAATCAGACGGCTGCGCGTTGAGGCGCAGGAGATGGACTACCTGAAGCCCGAAGAAATCCGGCTACTCCTTCAACACGCGGATGAGCCGTACCGGACGCTGTTTCTCGCGGCTGCGCTGACGGGTCTGCGACGCTCCGAGTTGCTTGCGCTTCAGTGGGGAGACCTGGACTGGACGAACCGCGTGATCCGCGTCCGGCGCAGCCTCTTCTGGTACACACTCAGAGAGCTCAAAGGCGCTCAGGCAACCCGGTGGCGGTTCCTTGAGCCGAAATCAAGGCGGTCCGTCCGATCCGTCGTCATGTCCCCAGGGCTTAGGGAGGCGTTGGAACTGCATCGGCTATCAGCCCCGGCGAGTCCGCATGATCTGGTGTTCTGCGCGAAAGAGGGCAGTCCCCTTGATCCACGAAACTTTATCGAGCGCGAGTTCTGGTCAGCCCTGAGCCGTGCCGGACTTCGCAGGGTCAGATTTCACGACCTGCGCCACACCTACACAGCCCTTATGATTGCGCAGGGGGCGAACATCAAGTTCATTCAGAGCCAACTGGGGCATGCGTCCATCCAGACGACGTTGGACCGCTACGGACACTTGCTGCCAGAAGTTCAGCGCGGGGTCGGCGAGCGGCTTGATGCAGCGGTGTTCGGCCAAAGTGATGGAGAGGTGCTCAACATAACAACGCCGACACCATCCGGGGCCGGCGACTCCGGGTCGAGGTGAGAAGGACTTTGCTGGGCTCGCGGGGGATTATGTCTTGTGAGACGCTGAAGCATGCGATATACTACCAGTGACGGTCAGTTGAGGATACAGGAATCACCCATGTCGAACGAAGACCTGCGAACGGTTGATCTCAGCGAACTCCTGCGTGGCTACACGGATTGCTGGGTGGCGCTGTCGGCTGACCAGAGCCGGGTGGTCGCAAGCGGGAGGACGCCAAAAGAAGCCCTGCTGCAAGCCCAACAGCAGGGAGAGCCCAAGCCTGTCCTCATGCCCGTACCCTCCGTCTCCGGCCCGTACGAAGGGGCATGAACTTTCCCTACACCAAGTTCCTGGAACGCCTCCCTGACGGCAAACAACGGACGGTGCTCAGGCCCGTGATCCGTATCGGGTTGGGGTATCGTGGCAAGGTCCTCCCGGCTGACTATCCTGCGCTTATTGACTCAGGATCCGACTCGTGCATCTTCCACGCCGAGTTGGCTGAACTGCTTGGCCTGGACGTGGAAGCGGGTGAGCCGACAGGGTTCAGAGGCATGGGTCATGGGGAGGTGAAGGGCTTTCTGCACGATGTGAACGTTATTGTTGGCGGCCATCCCTTTCCATGTCGCGCCGCTTTTAGCTATGGCCTGATCAAGCGACATCCTGATACCGGTCGGTGGGAGGGGTTGCAATACGGTGTGCTGGGACAGCAAGGCTTCTTCAACCACTTCAGGGTTGAATTCAACCTCTCGAAAGAACGGATCGAATTGAAGCCGCTGATCTAGTCGGGAATGGCACTCTCCGTGCTAACACTGTGCTAACAGAACGCCCCCAAACTGGCATAACTGAGCAAAACCCACAGCAAGAACCAATCGTCACAACTCCTACTGAGAGCAACACGTAGAAAACACCGTCGATGAATCGCAAAAATCCCGGCTGGTTTCCTAAACCGCGTGTCGCCTGTTCGAATCAGGCCTGGGGCATTCTTTTTACCGTCATCCGCCAGTTCAGGCGTAACGCGTAACGTGGTTACACGAGCCTGTCATGTGACGTTACACGTTTCACCCGCCTTCGCCGGAAGCCCCGGGCGTCAGCCCGGGGAGGAAGGCGAAGCGGGTGTTGCTGCGAAGCCGTGCCGACAAGGCCACGGCGAAGCAGAACACGGCTCCCCCCCGCGCAGCGCCAGAGGGTCCCCCTCCGGGCGCCCGGGGGGCG
>OBEQ010864197.1_pt1 | contig 11835 bp, 12 predicted proteins | sample 1670901 | NCBI WGS metagenome assembly OBEQ01 (sample SAMEA104232315, study PRJEB22302) | groundwater metagenome | biome: forest; feature: aquifer; material: groundwater | place: USA | collected 2011-08-07 | depth 5.4 m | reverse complement strand
GATGGATTTTCCGCCAAGAAAAATTACAGTCAATCTTGCTCCGGCTGATCTCCCGAAAGACGGTGCAGCCTATGATTTACCAATTGCTTTGGGGGTACTTTTGGCCAGTGGACAGCTAGAAACTCCTGATATTGATCTTTTGCTCTGCGGCGGGACGAAAGAACAGGACGGGGTCCTGCGGGGTTGGTACGCGCCGCCGGGGAGCAATTTCGGACACCGCGTTGAGGATGGATTTCTGTATCCGGGTGCGGCCGGCGTTCTGCATTTTATTCGCAGGGCGTCACTTGCCAAGGTCGGGATTCTTTCGGCACCTCGTCCCATGTGCGATATGGCGTTTGTGTTGGAGTTTATTCGCAAAGGATGTACGGTAAAGTTTTGTCGGATCAATACCGTCCACAATGTCCGGCATGGCGACACGGTGTCGTTCAAAAATCAGTCCAAAACCGAGCGGGATAAAATACGCCTTGCCAAAGAATATTGCCCGCCGTTGTTTTATGTGAAATGGAGATTATTTCAAAAAAACGGTTTGGTTCAAAAAAACAAGCGAAAGGTGAGAGCGGCGGCGCGTTTTTTTGCGGGGGCGGTTCTTGGCGAAAAACGCCTGCAGCGTCTTAAACCCGTCCCGAAAGAGAAAAAAAAGAATCTTGCATGGGACGACGGAGGATTCAGCTAGAAAAAACTGCATAAAAAGGTCGGGAAATGATTAATCGCTAAACTCTTAAACAATGAAAAAATTTACCTGTAAAGAAATCATGAACGGTGAGGGCGGGTGCGATGAGATTTTTGAGGCGGAGACGGCAATGGATATCGCAAAGAAAAGCAGTCAGCACTTCATGAGCTCCACCGATGAAGCGCATAAACCTATGAGAGACATGATGGCATCAAACCCAAACGAAGAAGATCAGAAAAAGTGGTGGGACTGGTTCAATGGAGAATGGGACAAGAAATAAAACTTATGCGCGTGGGCATCGATCTCGTTGCGGTGAAAAAATTTCTAAAGGTTAAACAAGCGGACTACCGGCGGTGGAGCCATGTCTTCACCGCCAACGAGTGGGCGTACGCCTTTCGTGATGCTCACGGGGCGGAACATTTGGCGGGGATGTTTGCCGTAAAAGAAGCGGCGATGAAGGCGTCGGGCCGTGCGGGTGTTCAGTATTTGAAATTTTTTGAGGTGCGCCATACTGCGCAGGGGGCTCCTTCGTTGCGCCGTGCGGGTTATCGGGTGAGTATCAGTCATGACCGAACCTACGCGATTGCCGTTGTACTCGTAGAATAAGCGGCGGGGCGGAATGTATGAAATTTTCGGATCTTCAACGGGAAGTCAGCGCTCTGGTGGACAAAGGCGAGTCGTCGTCCGCGCCGTATCTTTTGTGCGCAAAAAATATGGATGCGCTTGAGGATGGCGCGCCCTCTTATGTCCGTACCGTGCGCGCGGCGTTTCTGGGGAGCTACACGCTCCAAGGACTCGCCGAAGTGTACCGTGCGCGCGGGATTTTTCATAATATTTTAGCAGAGACCTACACGGCGCCGTACAACCAATTCAGCCAGGAGATTCTCGCGCATGAAAGCGGACTTCACGCATTTAATCCCGAACTTGTTCATCTTATACTTGACGCTCCCGATCTCTTGAGCGATACCCACCTTGCGGATCTCGTTGCCGCGCTGTTGGAGCGGACGCGCGCGCACATTATTCTTTTTAATTTCGTCTCCAGCCCGCGCATAGATGAAAGCGCGGTTGCGGAGCGTAATCGGCAATTGGCGACATTGTGCGATGAGAATGCGCGGACGCATTTATTTGATTTCCACTCATTTCTTGAGCGCATCGGCAAAGACGCGCATTGGTATACCAAATATGCCGACTTGGGCGATCTGCGCCTCTCGCCCGCGGCTTTTCCCGCGCTCGCCGAATCGTTACTCGGTTACGCAGTCGCCCGTGCGGGAAATACGAAAAAATGCGCGGTGCTTGATTTGGACAATACTTTGTGGCAAGGAGTGGTGGGGGAGGACGGTCCGGAACATATCGTGCCCGACCGGAAGCTCCAGACGCACCTGCTCGCGCTTTTTGAAAAAGGCATCATTCTTGCGCTTGACAGTAAAAATAACGAGGAGGACGCCCTGCCTGTTTTTGAAAATCGTCCCGACATGGTCTTGCGAAAAAACCATATCGCCGCATGGCGGGTGAATTGGGAGAGTAAGGAAAAAAATATCGCGGAGCTTGCCGATGAGCTGAATCTCGGTACCGACAGTTTTGTTTTTATAGACGATGATCCGTTTCAGCGCGATGCGGTACAGACGGCGTTTCCTGAAATTGCCGTCTTGTCTCCCGAGCGGATCTACGACTATGCGGGGTTCTGTTCTTTTGCGATTACCGACGAGGATCGCCGACGCGGATCCATGTACGCGGAAGAACGCCAACGGCGCGAATTGAAAAATTCACTCCGCACCGAGGAGGATTTTCTCAAAGAGCTTGGCTTGCGTGTTGTTATAAACGAGGTGTCCGACGAGATGCTTAAGCGCGTGAGCCAGCTTACGCAAAAGACCAACCAGTTCAATCTTACGACGCGCCGTTACGGAGAGGATGATATCCGGCGGCTTTTGAAAAAGGGGTGGCGAGTGTGGACGATCGGCGTGACCGACCGGTTCGGCGACTACGGAACGACGGGCGTGGTCATGATTGAACCGCAGGGAATTGATGAATGGCGGGTTGATAATTTTCTGTTGAGTTGCCGTGTGTTGGGGAGAAAAGTGGAAGACCGTCTCGTCGCGTATCTTGTTGATGCTGCCGGGCGTGACGGTATACGGACGATTCGGGCGGAGTATCGTGCTTCGTCAAAAAATCGCCAAACCGAGTCATTTTGGGACCGGATGGCGTTCACGCGCATAAAAGAAGATAATGAACACGCTCTTTACCGCCATGAACTCACCATTGCCGCATAGTGCTCCTGTTGATATCCGCCGCGTACTGGGTGAGGTGTTTGGCGTACCTGCCGAATCATTGAAGGATGAAGATTCGCCCGAGACGATTTCGGCGTGGGATTCGTTCCAGACGCTGATCATGTTTCAGGAGGTGGAGCGGGCGGCAGGTGTCTCCTTTACGCTGGAGGATATCAAGCGGGTTCGCACGGTAGGGGATCTGAAAAAATTATTACACGACTATGGCGTGCCGTTGGCGTCAGATGCAGTCTTATAATTCCCCATAGCCGTCATTCCGAGTGAAGCGACTGCCAGCAGGCGTCCCGCGAGGGGGGAATCCCGTGAACATTCGGCATGCTGAAATTTTACGGGATTCTTCGTCCCGCGACACGCCGGGACCCTGGATGGCAAGCAAGCGAGCATATTCTTAATCTTTATGATTCAAAAAACCGAGTGGGAGCACTTTTTTTCAAACAACAAGGCGACCGAGTGGTACCCCAGCGAGGCGGTCGTGCGGTTTTTATGCTCGTATAGGAAGGAACATGGCTCGTCGGGTGCGAAATTTCTTGATCTCGGATGCGGAAACGGCCGCCATGTGTGGCTTGCGGCAAAGGAGGGATTCACTCCCTACGGTATAGATCTCTCCGAACAGGCGATCACGCTGGCAAAAGAATGGATGGCGCGTGACGGACTCTCCTACGCGGATCTGCGGCATGGCAGTATCGCCGATCCGCTTCCGTACGCGGATAATTTTTTTGACATCGCGGTGAGTTACGGCGTGCTTGACCACATGGTTATCGCCGAGGCGCGGCGGGCACTTCAAGAGCTTCTGCGCGTGTTGAAGCCAGGGGGCGTCGTTCTTCTGAAGCTTGAATCAAATACCTCGTTTACTTTTGATGCCGCACGGCAATTTGCCAAAAACGAAATTATTCTTGAGAAGCCGGTGGAGAAAGGCATGGTACAGCATTTTTTTGATCGCGACGAGGTGACGGCGTTCATAAAAGATATTACGCTTGTCCGGGCATTTCGCGAAGATCTCCGGCGGTTTGATGATCTGGAAAAGAATTTGCAGTCGCGCTGGATTTTCATCGGCAAAAAGCCATCGCCATGAAAGAACTTGTGATTCGTCCTTTCATGCCCGAGGATAGCGAGGCGTTCGGGCTTTATATAGCGAAGGCGTACCACGAGAAGTATATTCTTCGGGACGAACGCTATCGCGCATGGCAATACGGGGAGAGCTTGCTTCTTGCCAAACACGGCGGCGCTATCGTCGGACATTTCGGCTTCCGCGATATTGACTATAAGGTGTACGACCGTACCCTGTCAGTGCGCGTGCTTATGAATTTTTTTGTGAACGCCGACTATCGGCTGACGGGTGTCGGTGCGCTTCTGGGACGGGAAGTATTCAGAGAAAATCAGCTCGTGCTCGTCTCCGGCTATACCGCTTTGGCAGAAAAACTTTTCTCGCATCTGCGTCCCCAATGGAAAAATGCCGGAACGCTTAATCGATTTTTTGCCGTGTTGAATCCCGCGGCTCCTTTGTTTGAGGGTTATGCCATGCCGCGTGCAGTCTCGTCTCGTCCGGGGAGCGAGGAGATAATCATTGAGGATCGCGCCCCTTCCGGACCGTTTATTGATGCGTGCTGGCAGGCGGCAAAAGACCGCTTTCCGGTGACGGTTGAGCGGACGGCTTCGTATGTAACCTGGCGCTTTACCCGACATCCGTTCTTCTCGTACTCCTACCTCACCGCGCGACAAAATGGCTCTCCGGCGGGTTATCTTGTAGGCAGGATAGAGGGGGATAAGGGCTTCCGCATCGCCCGTATTATAGACCTTATTGCGACTCCCGCGGTGGAAAGGGCGCTCCTGGGAGCTTTTCTTGAGCGTGCCCGGCGCGAGGGTGCGGACGGGGCTGATATGTTTTTTTCGGGTTCGGTCTATCGCAAGGCGTTGAATGAGGTAGGTCTCTTTGATGTCACGGGTACGGATTTTGAAAAATTTCCTATTCTGTTCAGTCCGCTGTCATTCAAAAAAGCGTCAATAAATATCGGCTATGATATGAATGTACCGCTGGAGGATTGTTTTTTCACCAAGGCGGACGGAGACCAGGATCGTCCGAATCCGCATCCGTAGGAATGCTATTATGGTTTCTGTGCAAAAAAAGAGAAAAATCTGTTTTCCCATCATGAACCGGGTGCACTACGCCCGGCAAAAATATCTGCTTGATTTGTTGCAGGCCGACCCGCGGATTCACCTGCAGGTCGTTGTGGGAGGATCCGCGCTGTTGGAAAAATACGGCGAGCGCTTTGTGCCCGCGCTGGAGCAATCGGGATTTCGCGTTGACGATGCGCTCTATAATGTCATAGAAGGGGGTAACCATATCGCGATGGCAAAAACCGCAGCGCTTACGGCGCTTGAGTTTTCCAACTCACTCTATAAACTCAATCCGGATATCGTGCTGGTGCGCGGCGACCGGTTTGAACAGCTCGCGGTTGCGATGGTGGCGGCGTATGTGAATAAGACCGTCGCCCATATCGAGGGTGGGGACGTTTCGGGCACGATTGATGAGAGTGTCCGGCACGCCATTACCAAGTTGGCGCATATCCATTTGGTGACGAATGAAGACGCGCGCCGGCGGGTTATTCAGATGGGGGAGCGTCCCGCGAGCGTCTTTAATGTCGGCTCGCCCGATGTGGAGTTTGCCGCACGGGAGAAGAAAAAAATCGACGCCGCGCTCTGGCGTTCCATTGGCACGGGTCATGATATTGATTTCACTAAGCCCTATCTGATGGTCATGTACCATCCGGTTACCACCGAAACGGACAATAAAGGTCCTGCCGAGGCCCTTCTTTCTGCCGTGGACAAGCTCAATATGCAGACCGTATGGTTCTGGCCCAACAGTGATGCCGGCACGAATGAAATCGCCAAGGCGATCAGAAAGTGGCGGGAGGGAAAGAAGATAAAAAACAAGAAAATCAAATTTGTCACCGATGTACTGCCCGAAGATTTCATCGCACTTCTGCGCGGCGCGAGCGTACTTGCGGGCAACTCGTCCTCCGGCATTAAAGAGGCGTCGTATCTCGGGGTTCCCGTGGTGAATATCGGCACGCGGCAGGGGAGTCGCCTGCGCGGTCCTCATGTGCGCGATGTGGGAAACGACACGAATGCCATACACGCCGCGATCCGCGCCCAGCTCAAACACGGACCGTATCCTTCGTCCAATCTCTATTACCAACCGAACACGAGCGAACGGATTGTGGATATTCTTGCCGACGCCAAACTCTCCGTGCAGAAACAATTTATTAATATACCATTCGCCGGTCTTCCTTCCCGGTGAGCGCGGCGGCGGTGTGAGCGCTGAAACGCTTATGAAAATTCTCGGTATCATAACAGCGCGGGGCGGTTCTAAAGGAATCCCCGGTAAAAACATAAAACCGCTTGCCGGCAAACCGCTTATTGTTTACACGATTGAAGCCGCGCGGCAGTCCGGTGTTTTTGACCGTATTATTCTCTCCACCGATGACGAAAAGATCGCGGATGTTGCTCGCGCGCACGGATGCGAAGTGCCGTTCATGCGTCCTGCCGAGTTGGCGCAGGATACGACGCCGCACCTTCCCGTTTTACAGCATGCTGTTGCGCATCTCCGCGAGCATGAACAATATAAATCCGACGCGGTAATGATTCTCCAGCCGACCGCGCCCTTGCGCACAGCGGAGCATGTGCGCGAAGCAGTCGCGGTTTTTAAAAAAAACGATGTCGATTCGGTCGTGAGCGTATGCGAAGTGCCGGGTCATTATAATCCGCATTGGCAGTTGACGATGGATGGGGAAAATGCGCTCACCATTTTTACGACCGGCGCGCCGCTCGCGGAGCTCGTTCGTCGCCGACAGGACTTGCCCAAAACGTATACCCGGAACGGTGCGATTTATTTATTCAAAACCAATCTTCTTTTTCATCCGGAAAAACCAAGTTTTTATGGCGTACGCACGATTGGATATCTTATGGGCGCGGAATTCAGTATCAACATTGACGGCATGGAGGATTGGAACCGCGCGGAACAGGCGCTCTCAAAAAAAGAGAAGTTTTTTTGACAAGCAAGCGAGTAATTGATACTCTATTCGTACGTTGTTTAACAATCAAGATAAGGACGGAGGGATAAAGATGAATGGGAAGAATGAGATAGAAGTTGCCGTCATGGGGTTTGGCGCGATGGGTGAACTGCATGTAAAGACATGGCAGACGTTTCCCGAAGTAAAAGGAATAACCGTAGTTGAGCCGCAACAGGCGCGGCGTGAAATTGCGGAGCATGTGTACGGATGCAGAACTTTGTCCAATGCGTCTAGGCTGTTCGAGTTGTTTCGATTCAAGCCTGATATTGTGATCGTGGCGACTCGGCCGAACCGGCACTATGAGGATACCGTCTTTGCTCTGAATGAGTGGAATGCGCACGTTCTGTGTGAGAAGCCGCTCACGTTGACACCGCAGGAGGCTGATGAGCTTGTTGATCTTGCGGACAGGAAAGGCAGGTTGCTCGCGGTACACCACCAATACGGCGAGTTTGACGCTTTCCGCACTGCGTTTCATATGATTTCCAACGGTGCGATCGGAAAATTCCAGATGATCGTTTCGCACGGCAAGGGACGGCTGGCGCCCTACGACCTACTGGAAGTTGGTGTACATGTGCTTTATGTAATGAACATAGTTGCCGGTCGGTATTGGCGATACGCACCGACTGATGCGGTGGGGTGGTCTGTGGCGGTTTCCGTATCTGGACATGTCCAAGAGCGGGGACGAGATATTAATCCGGCTGATGCATACTCCCTGGAGGAGCGGTATCTGCGGGCAAGAGGATTCGGCATCGGAGCGGGGGACTACCTGCACGGGTACTTTCGCTTTGACTCGGGTATCATCGGGGTGCTGTGTCTTCGCACTGTGGAGAATCCTGCCGATCAGTTTATGTATACCGAGTTTCAAGGGACTGCCGGACGGCTACGATTCTTTTACACGCAAGGCGGCAGATTATTTTACAGTCCAAAACCCTATGATGATTTCAGTGGCGGCGAATGGCGGGATGTTGGTGCTTCGTGGTGTCCTGATCCACATTGGGAAGTTTCTATGAAGCGGTTTGCTTTCAATTTTCTCTATGATGTACAGCAGAGCCGAGGCAGACCTCGTGTGGTGTGCGGACGGGAGGGGGCGAATGCGGTGCATATGGCAATGGGGATCTACGCCTCGCATGTTGCCGGCAAGCCGCTTGCGCTCCCGCTGAAAGATTCGCGACATCCGTTACTCGTCGGGTCGTAGCCGGTAAAGAGCGTCACCGTGCGCTCTTTTTTTATGGGTGGTATGAAGAGTGTACTTGTGTTATATTGCGCATACTATGCGTCAAGAAAATGTCGTCTCCGACAAAATGAAAAGCGGCGTATTTGTCATCGCCGAAATCGGGAAGAATTTTATTCAGACCGAAGATGAACGGCCGGTAGCGGAGTATCTTGAAAATGCCAAAGCGCTGGTGCGCGCCGCAAAACTGGCAGGCGCGGATGCGGTAAAATTTCAGAGGCATACGGTTGAGGACGAACAGCTTGATATCAAGGTGACCTCGCCGCATTTTAAGGGAGCTGACCGCTATTCATGGGTGACGCGCAACACGAAGGCAACGCCGTTTAATGAGTTTTGGAAGCCGTTGAAACGGTATTGCGACGACGAGGGAATCATATTTTTCTCCACGCCGATGTCGCGCGGAGCGGCGCAAAAATTACTCCCGCTTGACCAGCCGATCTGGAAAGTGGGTTCGGGGGATATTCTGGATTTTGTCATGCTTGAGTATCTCGCGGCAACCAAAAAACCGATCATCATGTCGGCGGGTATGTCCACATTGGAAGAATTGGACATGTCCATAAATTTTCTTAAAAAACGGAACGCCGAAATCATCCTCCTCCACTGCGTGTCAAAATATCCGTGTCCGCCCGAAGAGCTCCATCTGGCGACGATCGGATTTTTTCAAAAAAGGTATCCGGAGTTGACGATCGGATTCTCCGACCACTCCATAGGCATTGATTCGGCGCTAGCCGCCGTGGTCATAGGCGCACAAGTAATCGAAAAGCACTTTTCATTGCGTCGCGATTTGTACGGCGCGGATCACAAGGTCTCCATGACGTCGGATGAGTTGGCGCAATTAGTCGGCGGTATTCGCGAGTTTGAAAAAAATCCGGCAATCGCGCGTGCCTACCTCTCCAAAGAAATTGTGCAAAAAGGAATGGGAACCGCGGAAAAAGTATTGCAAGAAGACGAGGCGGTGTTTCGACCGTTTTTCCGCAAGGCGCTTATGGCGGGACGCGATATGCCGGCCGGTACGGTGCTCGACATGAATGATATATACGCGATGCGCCCCCAACAATTCGCCGGCGGTTTGCCGTCCGAACGATATGAAATGGTGCTCGGCAAAAAACTCTCCCGTCCGCTGAAAAAATTTGATCCGATTACAGCAGATATTTTGACGGGATAGTCATAGTCGTCTATACTCACGACATGGTAAAGAAACAGATGACAATTGATGACTTGGCGGTCATGGTGCAGAAGGGGTTTCATGAAACGCACGCAATCATGGCGACGAAGGATGATCTGCGACTTCTGTTTGATCAGATTGAGAATGTTCGCGCTGACGTGCACGACATAAAAATAACGCTTGGTGCGTTAGTGCGTACTGTTGCCGCCCACGAAAATGAGATGGCCGATATCCGCGTTCGGATTGCTCGCATTGAACGGCGAGCGGGAATTAAATCGTAATCTCTCGTTTAAAAACGAGCTGGGAGTCCGGAGGGTTACTTCCGGGATTTTTGTTCCATAGAGAAACTTTGTGGCATCATAGGGTGTTTCAGTGCTTGTATCCAAGACAGAATTGCTTGGAATGAGTACCTTTTATAATAGCAAGGGGTGAGTACGTGAGCAGGCATATCGTATTTGTGGGACGGGATATTGCGACGTATCTCGGGGGTGATCCGATAGTCGAGTTGCTCCGGCAGGATGGCTATGAAGTAAGGACATTCTTCGGGAGAGGGAAGCCATTAATGGCTGCACAGATTGATCTCAGGGTGGCGGTGGATAATGCTGATGCGGTTTGGGTTGGTATGTCGTCATCTGCCATGCTTGCTGAACCCGAAATCATTGCCATTAAGGAAGCGCAAGAGCGTGGTACTCCCTACTTTCTCTACGCCGACACGTATAACTGCTGGGGACGCTCGTGGTTTGCGTTTGCGCGCGAAAAGGCGGCCGGCGTGTTCGTGCTTAACGATGAGGAGGCAGTAAAGGCGCGACAAATCTTTCCTTCATCGGTTCCCATTATTGTGTCGGGCAATCCCGATGAGGAGAGATGGTGTTTTCCGGAGATCTCTCGCGATGGGGTACGTGCTCGGCTCGGTGTCCCTGACGGCCACTTCATGATTCTTGCGGCTGGTACCAAAAGCGTGCCGATTACCTCGTACCTTTGGATGAGCGTGATACAGGCACTGCACGGTACGGGGTTTATAGAAGAGGGGAATGTGGCACATATTTTTCTCGCGCCGCATCCCGGAGACGAGACGGTGCAGAAGGGACTTGCGGTGTATCAAGACATCGTTGATTTTAGTGGCGGGATAGACGTGCGTTTCATCCATCCCGATGAGATGAGAACGCCGGACATGGTTGCCGGAGCGGATCTTGTTATAGGTTCTGCATCCAGCATCGCTCGCCAAGCCTCGTATCTGCAGATTCCCGCGATTGAGTTCTTTTCAGAAATCGCTCTTGCTCGATTGGAGACGACGAATAACGGTTCGCGTTTGTGGGAACCGTGTGAGTTGGGAATTACCTATGGGATCTATGGCGAACTGGACGGGCTCGCCTGTGCCATATATGATCTTCTTTTGCATACGGATGAGATTGAGGCGTTGCGAGCAGTCCAGCGCCGGAAGTGTCCTCCTCCGAAAGAGCGCGGCGCGGCGGCGAAAACAATGGCGGCGGCTCTCCTCGCGGCGATATAATTAAAAAAGGAGGCAAACCCTCCGCATTGGCATATGTGCCGATGCGGATTTTTTTTGTTCCGTTGACGGCACGCGCGGTATTCTGTACCATGGCTCCATATGAAGACATTCGAAAAAGCTCTCTTGTGGACGGTGAAGATAGCGCTCTGGATCATTCCCGTTCTGCCGTTCTATGTGACACCCTCACTCCTCTTTCCGTTTATAACCGGTAAGAATTTTGCGTTCCGTATTCTGGTGGAGCTTGCTTTTGCCGCGTGGATCGGGCTTATCGCCGCATGGCCGGAATATCGCCCGAAGCCGACCCTGCTCTTTAAAGCGATTACGATATTCGTGGGGATTGTGTTCCTGGCTGATATTTTTTCACCCAATCCTCTGCGCTCGCTTTTTTCAAATTACGAGCGGATGGAGGGGTTCATGATGATCGGGCATCTGTACCTCTACTATCTCATGCTCTCCACCGTCTTTAAGACGCGCCGCGACTGGCTGGTTTTCTTCCATGTTTCGCTCGGTGCGAGCCTGGCGGTTTCGTCCGTCGGCGCTTTACAGAAATACTGTCAGAATGTCGCGGAGCATCTTGCGTCCTGTAAGCAGTGGGCGAGTGTTCTCCAGTCCATTAATGTACCGCTGACCTCCACTCAAGGAGGGTTCCGTGTTGACGCCACCATCGGTAATCCGACCTACTTCGCCGCGTATCTTCTCTTCCATCTTTGGATAGCGCTTCTCCTGGTACGCGAGTATTGGAAAAAAACATGGCGCGCCGCTTTGTATGGCGCCGTCTTTCTTTTTGAACTCTTTGTAATATATCTTACCGCAACCCGCGGTGTGACTCTCGCGCTCGTTGCCGTGGTTCCTCTGCTGTTTCTCGTTGTTGCGCTCAATATGCGCCGTGCGCTTCCTCGTGCATCCG
>OBEQ010831313.1_pt1 | contig 11836 bp, 14 predicted proteins | sample 1670901 | NCBI WGS metagenome assembly OBEQ01 (sample SAMEA104232315, study PRJEB22302) | groundwater metagenome | biome: forest; feature: aquifer; material: groundwater | place: USA | collected 2011-08-07 | depth 5.4 m | reverse complement strand
CTATAAAATTTATGAACAATCCTACGAATATGGTCAGGTGATTCCCAGTTATCAGACCCTCTGGGGTTTTTATGCCTATGTTTAGATGATGAAGAACGTCCAGAAGTATTCCTACTCCTTCTAATGCTGTGCCCCATAAACTTATTTTTATTCCCTTTTTTAAATTCATTTTATTTCTTTCTTAAATTCTTCTATCAGGGAAAGATCAGCCGGGTCAACATTATATTCTTTGGCAATATAGTAAGAAACCCAATCGGCCAATTGTAGGGAAGAAAATATTTTAGTGAAGACATCATCTCCTGTAAGTTCTATCGATTCTACGTTTAATTTTTGTTTTTGGAACAGTTGAGTCAATACCTCCATTCTTTTTAAGATTCTAGGATTGTCGGCCCTATCTTTCAAGAAGATAAAATAGAAATTTTGAGAAAGAAGCTTGGATACTTTGTTTGGATGAAAACCAAGCATCTCATTGTGGTTTAATTCCGGAAAAACGTTTGAAAAAGAAGGTTTTTTTGCTGTTTCGTTTATTTTAATTTTCCAAGTATAAGCAATCGGGCCATTCTTTCTTGAAGAGTAAACAACAGGTATAAATCCTTTTAATCTGTTTGCTAATTCTTTGCCATTTTCCTCTTGATCAGGAAGCTTAATCTTGGAAATCACATCTAATGTCTCGTCCCGCTTTAAAACCTTCAATAGAGCCCTTAAATTAAGCCCCAGAGCCATGCGGGGCTGAAGACCCCAGTTCGGCATCTCTACATATGGAATTGAGTTTTCTCGGGCAAGTTCAAGTAGTTTACCGCCAATAGAAACCGCTACCATGGAAAGATTTTTGCTTAAAGCTAATTTAAAAGCATCCAAAACTTCCTCTGTGTTTCCAGAATAAGAATTTAAAATTATTAAACTATTTTGTAGTACTTTATCTGGTAGATCTGGAAGGCCATAGTCTCGATGAATTAAAATGTCTAGTTCCGGATTGGAAATTCTTAATAGATCCGGTCCCAAAGCAGACCCTCCCATACCTACAAAAATAAATCTTTCAAGTTTGTTTAACTTATCGTCACCTATCAATTCCGGCTGGTATTCAAACTGTTTAGATAAGTTTTTTATTGACTCATAAATATCCATTGATTAATTATATCAAAATTAAATAATAAAACAAAAACTATTTATTTAAACGAGAATTTTTCCTGCAAACTCTTGAAGAAATAGTTTTTTTCTAACTCTATGAAACTTACTAGTTTTGTGGAGTGGACAATCTTTATGAAATCCTTTTCTTTAAGGGGGAAAATATTTGAGCCATCGGCCATCAAAACAACATCGGCCCTTTCCCCGGTTTGAGTAATTGAAAGGAATCCCCTTTCTCTAGAACTGGAAATTTTTATCTGGATTGTTTTATTTTTCTTAACCACGATACTGGGAGAAGGAATATTGTGATCTAATAATTCTGTAACTATGAAACACTCTATGTCGGGCATTAGTATCGGACCATGAGCAGAGAGATTATATGCTGTTGAGCCGGTTGCGGTAGATATCAGTACACCGGTGCCTTTTATGTCCTGCATCTTATCGCCATTTATTTTAAGTTCCAACTCCACCATGCCAAGTAAATTTTGGATAGTTACCTCATTTAAAGCATTGGCCGTAAATATGATTTTATTATTTCTGACAACGTTTGACCGAAGTATCATTCTACGGGCGGTCCAGTAGTGACCTTTAAAGAATTTATCCAGTCCTGAAAAGAAATCAGCTTCTTCTCTTATTGAGGCCAAAAATCCAACCTGACCCAAATTTAGACCAAAAATTTTGGACCCGTTATTTTGATATTTTCTGGCCGCTTCAAGAATGGTTCCATCTCCTCCGAGCACGATTATTATTTCGGCATTCTTTTTAAGTATTTTAACTCTAGGATATTTTTTACCAAGCCATTGGGTTATCTTTTTTTTCCAAGCCAAAGCCACTTTATTTTCCGGTCGATATGAAAAACTAACTGTTGTGTTTTTGTCTGGCATATGTTGAGTGTAATATAGATGCTCTTGATGGTCAGTATTGACTACTTGAAGATAAAACTGTAAAATATTTCAAATAGTGCCTTAACAATGAGGTTAAAAATGGCTACTGCTATCGGGTTAACTGCAAAATGGTATATTGATTTTAACAGATTTGCCGGCGATCTCTATCCTGGTAGATATACTTATCCCTTTTGCCAAGACTTGGCGGAACTGTCAATGGAAATTGATTATCTGAGGCGAGAAAAACATTCTACAACTCTAGTCCATTACTATCAGCGTCCTGAATTTCATGAAATCGCTCACAAGCTTGGCGATTCTCTGGCATTAAGCGAATATGCCAAAGTTAATTGTTTACCAAGGGTTGATTTTGTTGGTGTGGCATTTATGGCTCAGACGGCCAAGATTATAACCCGAAATCAAACCAGATTTTTTATTGGTGATACTCCTCAAGTTTTAGGATGTTCTCTTGTGTTTGGAACCAATCATGCTTGGATAGAAAATTGGAAAAGAAACAACCCAGGAGGTGTACTGGTAACTTACATAAATAGTGATCTTTATACTAAGTCATTAAGTCCTTTTATTTCTACGTCTCGAAATACGGACAAGATCATAGCTTATGCCCTTAAAAATAATCCAGGAAAAAAGATCCTTGTATTACCGGATAAATTTCTGGCTCATGTTATGAAAGCACGAGCTCTGGAACTATTAAGAAAAGAAGGTATATCAGTTGATCCTTCACTGATTGAGGTCTATAACTATTCTTACAACGGATATAATGCCTCGTGTTATGTTCATGAAAAACTTGGCAACGACGCTGTTGATGTGGCCATGATGGAGAATCCGGATGCAGAACTGATGATTCATCCGGAGTGTGGATGCGCCTCTCACTGCTTGTTGAGGATGGAGGAAAGTTTGGAAATCCGCAAAAGGGCATTCTTTCTTTCTACTGAAGAGATGATAAAGCACGCACTAGCGTCGTCAGCTAGTAAATTCATTGTGGCAACAGAAATGGGATTACTCTACCAACTTCGCAAAAGACTGCCTGAGAAAACGTTTGTTTCTGTTGCGGTGAATCCGCCAGACGCCCAGTGTGATTTTATGAAGGCAAATACGCTTGATAAACTATTGGCTTCGTTGCGCGAAGATAAATTGGAAATTATTATTTGTGAAAAATGTCCAAAATGTCTTGACCCACGTCATCCATATGAAGACGATAGGGTTATTCATATCCCCCGCCAGATAGCTGATTTGGCACAACAAGGCATAGACAGGATGCTTACCATTCAATAGCAATATGACCACACCCGTGGTCTTTTTTATTTTTTATCTAAATTCAAGGCACACGAGTTCAGGCAAAATCGCTTACCACCCTTATCTTTCGGGCCATCGTCAAAAACATGACCGAGATGTGCTTCGCATCGTTTACAACGGACTTCAATGCGATTCATACCACCCCTATCATCAGGAACCAATTCTACGTTTTCTCTGTTTGTTGGTTCGGTAAAACTCGGCCAGCCTGTTCCTGAATCAAATTTTGTATCCGATGAAAATAGCTCCAGACCACAGTTAGAACATTTATACATACCCTTCCCATGTTCAGTTACATATTTTCCTGTAAAGGGTGCTTCCGTTCCGCCCTCCCTTGTCACATGAAAAGTCTCGGAGTCTAATTCTTTTCTCCAATCCTCATTTGTTTTGTAAATCTTATCCATATTAAGATTAAAAATCTAACTGTGGCGAGAGTTTATGTAAGCGTTGGTTTCGGATAGTTTTAATGAAGTTGTACCATTTCCTGTTCTTATGTAAAATTCTTCGTCGTTGTCATTTTTCAAATATGCAGGTTTTTGGCTAGGAAAAACACTTACGATACAACACTCTTTACCATCAACATGTGACCAATTTAACTTTACAAATTGTCTGAACTCAGCTCCAATCATACTATTGAAAATATTGGTAAAGTGGTTTTCAAATCCATCCGCGTCTTTCCTGACAAGAGAACTATAATCTAAAGCCAGTCCCACAACTGATTTTTTGTCATCAACTCCTATTACCAGGTGTCCGCCTTGAGAATTAAGAAATGCGGCAATAGTTTTCATGACTGATTTTTCAAGAACACGATTGACAGTATTTTGTCTTATATCCCAACGAAAAGTGCTTTTAAATTCTAGATTTTCATTTTCCTGTTTTTTTAACAAATCGAAAACGTCGGTTTTAATGCCAGTCGTTTCTGGAACATTTGAGCTCGAAATTCTGGCCTCCGCTACATGTTTTAATATAATATCAACGCATTCTTCCGGGTTCGGGACATTTTTTAACTGAATTTTTCTGTCCATATTGTTGCCAGTCAATTTTATCGTTCCATATTTAGTAAGTTTCCCCAGAGGACTTTGTCGATGACTTACCGAGGTTATATTTCCCAAAGGAATTTTTTCAAGTTTTCTATACAAAACCCCATCAGCATGAATAATTTCTCCCTTGCGAATGTGATAAGACTCTCTATACCACCTTAGAAATATAAACAACACCAGTAAAGTTTCAGTGGAAAATATAAACAACACTTCAGCAATGCGAAATGAGACAGCGTGAGAGATAATTAAGGAGCGATAAATTGCTGCATAGTTGGCAAGGGCGCTGACGAGAAAAAAGGTGATAATTGCTCCGATTTGAAGCAACATAAAACTCTTGACGATTACTATCGGACTTTTTTTGATGATAATCGGCTTTTCCATAACCCCAAAGCCCACCATTATTTGAGTTTTATTCTACCATCTATATCTCTTTAATAAAAGTGAGTTAGAAACTACCGAAATTGAACTTAGAGCCATAGCAACCGAAGCAAAAATTGGATTCAATAAAAGCCCAAAGAACGGATACAAGGCTCCCATGGCTACGGGAATTAGAATAATATTGTATCCAAAAGCCCAAAATAGATTCATTCTTATTGTTCTCATAGTTCTTTTGGACAATTGGATAGCTATCGCAACAGATTTTAAGTCTTTATTTATCAAGGTTATATCGGCCGCTTCAATTGCCACATCTGTTCCGCTTCCCATAGCTATGCCCACATTAGCTTGGGCTAAAGCAGGAGCATCATTAACACCGTCTCCGACCATAGCCACCACTTTGCCCTCTGCTTGAATCTTTTTTACCTCATCTTCTTTTTGTTCAGGCAACACTTCAGATAAAATTCTTATAATTCCAACTTGTTGTGCAATAGCACGTGCCGTTCTCTCATTGTCACCAGTTAGAAGAACTGATTCTATGCCAAGTTTCTTAAGAGCTTCTATTCCCCCCTTGGCACTTTCTTTAACTGTATCAGCAACAGCAATTAGGCCGATTAATTTATCATCAAGTCCAAGCATCATTACTGTTTTTCCACTTTCTTCTAGCCTATTAATTTCTGATTCGTGGGATCTTATTTCAATATTTTCTTTTTCCATCAATTTTTTATTTCCCAATACTATCTTTCTTGCCCCGCCCAAAGTCTGCCCCCTCTGTTGGCGGTCGCTCGGAGTGGCGTGCTTTAGCCGCCCCAGAATCTCTGTAGCAGAATTACTTTGTGCGGGGTTGCCATCTACAAAACCTTCTACTCCATGACCTGGAATTGCTTTGAACCCCAGAATAGTGACATTGGATATGTTTTGTTTTTCAGCTTCAGCAACGATACTTTCTGCTAAGGAATGTTCGGACCCCTTTTCAAGAGAAGAGGCTAATTCCAATATTTTATTCTTATTAAATTCCGATGTGGCAACAATATCAGTAACCTCCGGCTTGCCGTTAGTAAGCGTACCTGTTTTATCAAAGATTACAGTATTAATTTTATGGGCAATCTCTAAGCTTTCAGCATCTTTGATCAATATGCCATGTTCGGCTCCCTTACCGGTGCCAACCATAATGGCTGTAGGTGTTGCCAAGCCCATGGCACAGGGACAAGCAATTATCAAGACGGCGACGGTATTTAGAATGGCATATAGCAATGCTGGTTCCGGTCCGAAGTTGTACCATGCAACAAATGTGACAATGGACAACATAATAACAATCGGAACAAAGTAAGAAGAAACCAAATCAGCTAAACGTTGGATGGGGGCTTTACTACCCTGAGCTTCCTGAACTAATTTGATTATTTGAGCCAACATTGTATCTGAACCGATTTTTGTTGCTTTAAAAATAAAGGTTCCAGTTTTATTCATAGTCGCTCCAACAACAATATCCCCAGCCGTCTTATCTATGGGAATGCTTTCTCCTGTAAGCATGGATTCATCAATTGATAAATCCCCTTCTGTTATCATACCGTCTACTGGTATTTTTTCTCCAGGCCTTACTCTTATTAAATCCCCGATAATTACTTCGCTAATAGGGATATCTATTTCTTTGCCATCTCTTATGGTCCTTGCTGTTTTAGCCTGTAGTCCAATCAATTTTTTAATAGCTTCAGAGGTTCCGGCTTTGGCTTTGGCCTCAAAATAACGTCCGAGGAGAATTAAGCCGATGATAATTGTAGCCACGTCAAAATATGGCATTGGTTCAATGCCTATTCGTTCAACAACTTGTGGAAACGCGGTAACGAAAGCTGAATAACCATAAGCAACCGTAGTTCCGATGACAACAAGGGTGTCCATGTTTGCAGTTCGGTGTTTAAGTGCTGGAATAGCCGCTCTGTAAAAAACCCAGCCAGCCCGAAATTGAACAGGTGTTGCCGGAATTAATTGAACCCAAAAGTTTTTTAAGATTGCAGGAGCTGTATCCATTAAAGCCGGAAACCCTCCCCACAAAACAAGCAGACCCAGTCCCAAACTGATAACCACTCTTTTTCGCAAGTCATTTAACTCTTTTTGTTTTTCCGCACGCTCATGGTCTTCGGATTGGGATTCTTCTTGAAGTAACGCTTTATAACCAACATTTGCTACTGCTGAGACCAAGTCGTTATCAGTTATCTTATTTCCATCATACTCAACTGTAGCTTTTTCAGTCACCAAATTAACACTTGCCTCCGATACACCACTCATGTTTTTTAATGATTTTTCAATAATAAGCACACACGAAGCACAATGCATGCCCTTAATTGAGAAAGTTTTTTTAATGTGAGCCATGATGTTGGTTTGATTTTTCTTGAACAACAACTCCCCGGTTACTTTTTCCAAGAAAAAACCAATAAGTTAATACTATTCCTAAAACTCCTAAAATTGTTACGATTACTTTATCCATTAGTCAATTACATTAATTACCCCAGTATACATGCCCATAGAGCAACTAAACTTAATTGGGCCTGTATCTGTGGGAGTAAATTCAATTTCGTTAATTCCCTCTTTAAGACCGGTAAAGATATTAAATTTAGGGATCACAAAACTCGCTGAACAAGAGTAAAGGTTGGTCGCATTAACGAGCAATTTAACGGGGATACCAACTTTTACCGTGACATTATTTGGAGAATATCCATTACCATATTGTGTTATCCGTATTACTTGTTTCCCCTCTTCAAATGTTCCGCTTACATCATCCTGTTTTTGAGTACTTGGAAGGTTGAGGGTAATTCCTGTTAAATTGTAGCCATAAGAAATATTCAACAACCCCAAGGCTATGACTACCAATCCGGCAAATTTAAAGAAGTAGCTTTTAAGCCAGCCTTTTACAACCGATGTAATTCCGCCTACTCCCAAAAGTCCGGGCATCGTTCCCAAGGCAAACAGTCCCATGATTAAGCTTCCTCTGGTAAAACTACCGGTGCTTACAGCATATAACTGCATTGCTTGAGTAAAACCGCAGGGCAAAAAGAACGTTCCCACTCCTGACAAGAAAGAGCTCTTGTGGCTGTATTCTTTTGTTTCACGGTTTATACCGAAGAATCGTCTGATTCCTTTTGGTAAGGCAATGCCACCATTTAATCGGGGGAAAACTTCAGTAAGTTTTAATCCGAGAAGTAACATAACCATTCCTACCGCTACTATCAGTGCTCCTAAAACCGGACTTGAAAAACGAAATGCTGAACCGGCTAAACCGATTACCCCGCCCAAAAGCACATAAGAAATTATGCGCCCCGCATTAAAGAATAAATGTGGCCGAAATTTTTGAGCTGGCGTAGCTTCGGGATGCAAATCTGCATGTCGGGCAGATATACTAAGAACAATTCCGCCGACCAAGGCCATACAGGTAGAAATTCCGGCAGTTAAACCAATTAAAACAACCGCAACTAATCTCGGCGAGTTGCCAAACCCATAACTCAAGTTAAATACTCCCGATATTTTCATCAGGAAATAAATAAACAGCAAAACTCCACCGGCAAATAAAAGTTCTATATAGACCATTGAATCTCTAGACAAAAAAGATTTTTTTGGGTCTATGCCCATACTATATCCGGCATCCTCTACCGCTCTATGGATTTGTCCATCAGAAATGTTTTGTCCGTCGTAATAAACTTTAATAATGCCCTTGTTGTGATTAACATCCACCTTTTTAATTCCTGAAACTTTTGAGACGATGCTATCTTCCACGAGTATTTCACAGGAACGACAATGCATGCCCCTTACGTTATATATCTTCTTATTCATTTTGTATTTATTTGATCCACTTGGAACAAATGATTAGAGTTAACTAAAAAGATTTTCCCTGTTAAAAACGAGGGGGAAGAAAAACTTCCTCAAAATAAAGAGTTTCAAATAAAGACGATTTATTTATCAGTTGTATTTTTAAAAATATTACTGACGCAATTGTCGTTGAAACTAGAATAAAAAGATAAGTCATGAGAACGTGGCAGATTTGTTCAGAGCAATTATCATGAGAACTCAAAAGGGCCACTAATGGCGTAGCCATAAACAAAATTAAGAGTAAGAGTATTAAGAATTTAACCATTTATTATTCTTATACATTACCATAATTAAACTTATTCGTAAACAAATAAAAACCCCGCTATTGCGGGGCCAAGCTAACTCCTCCAAACTTTAATTCTATCTTCTGGAGATGTAAAAATACAAATCCAGGCCTCAATGCAGAGCTTGAGACATTTACCTTCTGACATCAGGACAGCGTTTAAACACACATCGTCGGTTCCTTCAAACGCGCAACCATCTTCAAGGCATGGGTCCCCACTATTTTTACATCTATCAGTGGCCTCTTTTTCTAGGACAGCACAAATATCAAGAAAAATTTTCCGTATTCTTGGTTCAAGCAAAGATACCAACGAGGCCTTGTCCAAATTGCCTTTTAGGGCAAAATCCATTAATTTTTCCGGAGTGCCAACAATATTGTCAAAAAAGTCATTGGCCACGATGTCATACATCCAAAGGTGTTGCGCCCAAGACGGCACTACATCATTTTGACCCGAAGTACAACGAAGAGCATTGTAATAAAAATTTCTGTTTTCTAAATTAAATATATATTCGAGACAATAATCATCTTTAACCGATTTTAGGTCTGAAAAAACTTGTCCATTTTTAGTAATAAAACAAGGAATAGTAGCTCCCATTCTTTACTCCTAAAATATCAACGAACCTGCCATAAAATAGCACCAATTAAGATAAGTGTCAATTTTTGTGATTTTATGATAAAATTCATGACACAACATGAAAAATCCAAAATTTCCAATGAGAATAAATCAGTATCTTGCATGGCAAAAACACTCTACGCGCAGGGGTGGAGATGAACTTGTCCAAAAAAGACAGGTTTTAATCAATGGAAGATTTGCAGAACTCGGAGATAAGGTAAATGAAAATGACATCGTTGAAGTATTAAAAAATAAGAAACCAAAAGGTTATCTTTATTTTGCTTACAACAAGCCAGTTGGGGAAACTACTGATACACCTATTTTCCTTAATAAAGATATATTTCCACTCGGTCGGCTGGACAAAGACTCCCACGGACTCATGCTTTTAACTAATGACGGGCGTGTTACTGACCGGCTTTTAAATCCCGAATACGCTCACGAAAAAGAATACATCGTAACGGTTAAAGAAAAATTGAGATCAAACTTCAAGCAAAAAATGGAAGAGGGTGTGGATATTGAGGGATACCTGACAAAAAAATGCAAAATTGAAATCCTAAATGATTTTAAATTTAAAATAACTTTGACCGAAGGTAAAAAACATCAAATAAGGAGAATGTGTGTCGCCCTTCACAATGAAGTCGGAGATCTCAAAAGAACAAGGATAATGAACTTAGAATTAGGCAAACTACCTTCCGGCAGTCACAGAGCCATAGGTGGTAAAGAGTTGGATATTTTTCTAAAAAATTTGGGGCTTTAACTATTGAAGTTTTTCGTCTATTTTTTTCTTGAATTCGTCAAAACTTGGTACTCCTACTATTTTTTCTCCAGCAACAAAGAATGTCGGGGTAGAATTAATACCTAAATCTTGGCCATCAGAACGGTCTTTGATGATAACATCTTGAAATTTATTCTGACTAACAGCATCAGTAAATACTTTTACATCTAAACCAATTTTTTGAGCATATCCCACGAACACTTCTAATGCTTTAGGATTTCCCGACCACTCATTTTGACCACTATACACCAAATCAAGCATTTCCCAGAATTTACCTTGGGCTCCTGCAGATTCAACCGCTTCTGCAGAAATCATGGCATTGGAGTGCTGAGGAAGTGGAAAATGTCTGAAAACAAAATTTACATTCGGGTTATTTTTGTATGTTTTAATAAGCTGTTGAATAATTGAGTTAGCGTATGCACAAGCCGGACACTGAAAATCTCCAAATTCAACAATGTTAACCTTAGCATCTTTTGTACCAGTCATATGACTAGAATCAAGAATCAACAAAGCAGGATCCGTAACAACTTGAGGGGTTCCATTGCTCGTCTTGTAAATCAGAAATGCAAATAAGGCGAAGAAAATAATACCAACACCGGAAATAATTTTAGTTTCTTTGGACATGTTTTTTGTGAATTAATAATGTGGCTGTGATTATGATAAAGGCAAAAAGTGCCAGAAGGGGTATGTCAAGAAAACCGAGTAAACTTATGTATCTGGTGACACAGGATATGCCAAAAGTACAGGGTGCCAATCTTTCTGACACAACATTGTAATACAATAAATTTTGATAAAAAGCCATAGCACCCCCCATGATACTCAATGGCAGGGCGTAATCATAAAAATGCTTGTCCTTTTTAATGATTCCAATGCCTATAATCAGCACCAAAGGATACATCACAATTCTTTGATACCAACAAAGAGAACAAGGGACAAGACCTAAAACATCACTGAAATATAAACTCCCCAACATTGAAACAACGGCTGTAATCCAGGCTATGTATAACGCATTTTCTTTAAAAAGTTTTGTCATGAATTTTTTATAACGACTGGTCGATTTTGAATCCTAGCCAAATTCCAATAGTTCCTCCGATTCCAGACAATATGGTTGATGACCATGAAAATGGACTAGCACCCCAAAAAACAGGTATAAATCCACCAATAGTTGTGCCCATAAACAATCCTATCCAAACAAATTTATTCATCTAACTATTTTAAATAAAGCAGTATCGAAAATGCTCCAAGCATAACTATAAAAAATATCGTCATCGTCCAAAAAAGAAGTGACAATGCATCTTTTTTATTTCCATCTAAATACCAAAGAGCGGGTCTGCCGAAAACAAAGAATCCAGTGAAAGCGGCTGAAAAAACAAAAAGCATGAGAATGGATATGGGGATAAGCACAGAGGGAGAATCACTCGATTCAAATTTAGGGGCATAAAACATAATTGAAGCAATTACCACAATATAAAGTGCGGTTACAAAGGCGTTTACTAAAGCTGTTTTTTTGATATTTTTCATAAAATTTAATTATACATCTTGTGCTGGTAAATAAAAACACCCGTTTAAGGTCTT
>OBEQ012246247.1_pt1 | contig 11837 bp, 11 predicted proteins | sample 1670901 | NCBI WGS metagenome assembly OBEQ01 (sample SAMEA104232315, study PRJEB22302) | groundwater metagenome | biome: forest; feature: aquifer; material: groundwater | place: USA | collected 2011-08-07 | depth 5.4 m | reverse complement strand
ATTTTCTGCCGCAACGGCAATGTCTTCGCAGATTTCTTTCGGGTCATCTTCATACGGGTCAACATTGCTTATAACAATAACATCTGCTTTCTTTGCCGAAATTTCTCCTAACATAGGTCTTTTGGCCTTATCTCTGCCACCGCCCTCTGCGCCAAGCAAAACGATGATGCGACCATCGTTTTCACTAACCAAATCTCTCGCTGTATCTAAAACTGCGTTCATCCCCTCTTTTTCATGCGCGTAGTCAACAAAAACTAAAAAATTTTGCCCTTCGCTGATTTTTTCCATCCGCCCGGGGATTATTTTAAGATTCGTAAATCCTTCCTGGATTTTATCGTAAGGAATATTAAAAATTTTTCCAATAACTACCGCCGGTAAAGCATTATACACGTTAAACTTTCCCAGAATATTTATTTTAAAATTTTCACTACCAACAGAAAATTCAAGGCCATGAGAAGTATTCTTAATAGTATGTGCGATAAAATCTGCCTTACTCTCAACTCCATGAGTAAACTTTTCATCCGCCCAAAAACTAAGGTAGTAATCCGAATGCTCGTTATCGGAATTAGCAATAATTATTTTTTTAACTTCTTTTCCCCCGATTATTTTACGGTTGCTATTTTTTAACGAAGCAAACAGTTTGCCTTTTGCCTCCTTGTATTTTAGAAAATCTCCTCCGTGCGCTTGTAAATGTTCTGGCGTTAAATTAGTAAAAATCGCAACATCATAAAAAATCCCGTAGTGCCGCCATTGTTTTATGCCTTCGGAAGTAGTTTCAACAATACAAAATTCGCACCCGGCGTCTTTCATTTGTTTTAACATGCTCTGCAAAATAAATCGGCCCGGCATTGTCATGTGGTATGTGTTTAAAAATTCCTTTTCGCCAACCCGTATATTGGCCGTTCCTACAAGCCCGGTTTTATATCCCCCGGCAGTTAAAACAGACCAGATAAAATTCGTAGCCGATGTTTTGCCCTTTGTCCCGGTAATACCGATAACAATCATTTTTTTTGACGGCAAACCATAATACAAGGCCGCCGAAGCCGCGAGTCCCAAATGATACAAAGAAATAAGTTTTTTCGGAATTAATTTTTTTACGTTAGATTTAAAAGCCATTTTCTTATATTATACAGATAATACCAAAATTGGTTTAACACAATATCGTAGGAATCGGAATGCTCAAAAATTTCTCCTCCGAACCTTTTTTTAAAAACAGAAATACCACCATAAGTTTCGTAACTGCTATGGTGACCCACGCCGCCGAAGTTATAAAAATCAAACGCAAGCCGTTTTGCTTCTCGTATTGATTCCCACTGGGCCAAGTGAGAAAACATTAAATTTTTTAAGTTATCGCTTGAGCCGCCGAAAATAAAATAAGCAGTTTTACCGTAAAGCAAGATTAGATTAACAAGTAAAATAGTATCATCGTATCTTGCAACTGCTAAAAAAGCATTATTTGGATTAAGAGTTTGAAAAATATTTTGATAGTAAATCTTCTGATGTAAGTTAAAGTGATCGCGTTTTGCGGTTTCCTCCATAAGCCGATAAAAATCTTCAAAATACTGTTCAAAGTTATCCTTTATGATTTCTACTTTTACGCCTTTTCTTGTCGCCAGATTAATATTATATTTGGTCTTAGGATGCATTTCACCCGTCAACTTTTCCTCTTTTTTATTTAAATCAAGAATCCAATCAAACTTTGGCTGAAAATAAAAAGAATGATACGCGTAACCGGGAATTTTTTTAAAAACTTTAGAAAAAACTTCTTCAGTTTTTGGGAAGATATCGAATCTAACAAAAATAACATTTTCTTCTTTACTAATTTCAGTTAATTTTTTATGAAATTCTTTTAAAAAATCTGCTTGCCCTTTGTAACCCTGACGAAGAACTGGCCCGTGGGGAATATATAAAATATTTTTTGACAGCGGCAAAGAGTATGTTATAACCTGAAAAAACCCTGTTATTTCTTCTCCTTGTTTTATTTCAAATCTTCTGACATTGTGCCCCGCCATTTCCTGCCATGCGCCATAGATAAAACTTTGAGTAAAGGGCGTGTCCTCTCGTATGGTCAAAGGATTAAATTCAATTCCTTTTGTAATTTCTTTAAAGTCCAACATGTTTAATTTATTTTTGCATTTGCAAAAATTATAATAATTCTTTTATGGTTAAAATATGCTTGCATGGTATGAGAATCTTTTTATTAGTCCGCACAACTACCACACTGCATCCAACCACATTAGCTTTTACTGATTTTAGTATTTTTACTATCTGATTAATGCTCTCGCCAGTAGTAAATACGTCATCAACAATCCAAACTTTATCTCCTGCTTTGGGTATATAACCGTCAATCCATACATTTCTACCGTGAGTCTTCGGTTTTTCTCTAACCATTGTCAGTTTTAAATTATATTTTTCTGCTAACGCTCCGGCTAATGGCAATCCGCCGTAACCGCCTGCGGCGATACAATCTACTCTCTTATCCATTTTTTCTCTCATTAATTTACATAACAAGACGAGAACATTGGGATAGCCGTAGGCTTTTTTAATATCTATATACATAGCAGAATTTCCGGCATGTTTTAACGCAACTTGTTCATATCTTACAACACCAACCGCCCGTAACATACCGGTTAATTTTTTTATGTTCTTACTTACCATGACACTTTTTGATGTGCTATACAAATGGGAAGTTATATTTCTAATTTTAATTTCGGCCATTTTTCGAGCCATTTTTTCTTTTTCATTCTTTCAACAACAACATTTTTTACATTGCCTTTATCAATAAAAGCTGGGCTTGGCCTGATAACTAAGTTTACCAAATCTCCTATCCCATATGGAGCTATCAACTTTAACTTTCCATTTTCCGTTTTCACGCCAATGCATGTTGCCGTCTCTGGCCACTTTGAAACAGCGTCTTCAGAAGAAGCGTACGGTGGTGGTTTAATCGTATACCATTTATGGGCATATGCTTCGTTGACTACTTCCCAATTTAAGCCAGTTTCTGTTTCAAGCTCTTCAGATAATTTCTTATCAGCGTCTTCATTATTACCGTGTGGATCAAAATAGATTAAATCAATGTCATTTGTATCAACTTTTTCATTCTGGTATCCGTGTAGATAATCCCAAACTTTATTCCTGACAAATCCTGCTCCTATTAACCAATCGGGAAGATTTAACTTTTCTGCGGTATACAATACATTAGTCATCCACTTATCCTCACTTATTAAATTCAAAATATCTCGCTCCGTCACAATTATTTTTTATTAGATATTAACCATTTATGCTCTGTCGTTTCCAAAAATCCACATCGTTTAAACTTTTTACCGCTGCCACAGGGGCAAGGATCATTCCGATTCGCTGTGCCCTGTAGTGAGCTTCGCTCAACTGGCACATTTGATGCAACATGTTTTTTATTCGCCAAAGGAGAGGCAACTTTAAAAATCGTCATGACAACCTGGAATTCAAAGTTAGTCAGCAAATCTTTAAACAGTTTTTGGCTTTCATTTTTATATTCAACCAAAGGATCCCGTTGTCCGTACGCGCGTAAGCGAACGCTGTCACGCAAGTATTCCATGTCTTCCAGGTGATTCGTCCAAAGATTATCCAGGACATTAAGCATTACTAATTTTTCAATTTGCTTCATTGTGTCAGTTCCGAATTCTTTTTCTTTCCGGCTATAAATAGTTTCGGCTACATGTTGATAATAATTAATAACTTTTTCTCTATCGTGATTTGCTAATAAAAATTCTTTATCGTTATCCTCAAGCGGCAAAATGGATTTTAAATTCTCAAAAATTTCTTCTCTGTCCTCTTGTTTTTCTTCCCCGACGCTCAGATGAAAATTAATAATATTGCCAACTTGATTTTTTATAAGCTCGACTATTTCCGAGAAAGAACCGGATAAAATACCTTGGCGTTTTTTATAAATCAGAGACCTGTGCTGGTTCATAACGTCGTCATACTCTAACACATGCTTTCTCGCGTCAAAATTAAAACCTTCAATTTTACTTTGAGCTGATTCAATGGCTTTAGAAATCAAGCTGTTTTCAATAGGTTGATCTTCAGGAATATTGAGAGTTTCCATTAAACTCTTAATTCTTCCGCCGCCGAAAATTTTTAATAAACTGTCCTCTAACGATACAAAAAATTGAGAAGAGCCTGGATCGCCTTGCCTGCCAGAGCGCCCCCGTAACTGGTCGTCTATTCTTCGAGCGTCGTGACGTTCGGTACCGATAACATGAAGACCACCGAGCTCCTGAACTTTTTTTGCTTCTTCAGGATTTTGGGGATTGCCCCCAAGAATAATATCAACTCCGCGACCCGCCATATTTGTCGCCACAGTAACAGAACCTTGCCTTCCGGCTTGAGCATGAATAATTGCTTCCCGTTCATGTTGTTTGGCATTTAACACTTCGTGCTGTATGCCGCTATGAGAAAGCATATGGGAAAGTTTTTCGTTATTTTCAATAGAAATGGTGCCTATCAAAACCGGCTGGCCTTTTTCGTGTCTTTCTTTAACTTCGCTAACTACGGCTTTTAATTTAGCTATCTCGGTTTTATAAATCCGATCAGGCAAGTTTTTACGGATCATCGGTTTATTTGTCGGAACAATGACAACGCCAAGATTGTAAACCTTATGAAGTTCTTCAGCCGAGGTCGCTGCTGTACCAGTCATACCCGCGAGTTTATCGTAAAGCCGAAAAAAATTCTGGAACGTAATCGTAGCAAGTGTCTTTGATTCTTGCTGAACTTTAACTCCTTCCTTGGCTTCAACGGCTTGATGAAGACCGTCAGAATAACGGCGGCCAGCTAAAAGCCGTCCGGTAAACTCGTCAACGATAATGACTTCACGCCCATCAGCCACGATGTAATCTTTTTCTTTATGAAATAAAGCATGGGCTTTTAGGGCTTGCTCCAAATGATGAACGTAGCGAGATCCTTTTTCATCATACATATTTCCTATACCGAGTATCTTCTCTACTTTATTTAAACCAGAATCCGTTATAACAACGGTACGCATTTTTAAATCGACCGTATAATCTTCATTCTCGTTAAGGCGCGGCACAATTCTTGAAAAAGTTTCGTACAGTTTCGGGGACTCGGCATCCGGCATAGAAATAATCAAAGGCGTCCGCGCTTCGTCAATTAAAATACTGTCAACTTCGTCGACAATGGCAAAATGCCGTTCCGGACTAATAACTTGTGACAAGTCAACAATCAGATTATCCCGCAAATAATCAAAACCGAACTCCGTGTTAGTGCCGTAAACCACATCGCAACTATATACTTCTTTTTTGGTAGCCGGCCTTAAAAATTCGTGAACCACCTTAAAAGATCCTTGCGTATCTCTTAGTTGGTCGTTTTGATTTAAATTTTTTGCATATTTGGAATCGTATACATAACTGCCTTCGGAATTAATGCATCCGACCGTTAAACCCAAAAAATCATATATTTGCCCCATCCAGACCGCATCCCGCCTTGCCAGATAATCATTTACGGTAACAATATGGACACGACTATGTAAAGCGTTTACATATGCCGGCAATGTAGCAGTTAACGTTTTGCCTTCGCCAGTTGCCATTTGAGCTATTTTCCCTTGGTGAAGAGCGAGACCCCCTACCAGTTGAACGTCAAAATGCCTCTGGCCGAGAGTTCTTTTTGCCGTTTCTCTTACTACTCCGAAAGCTTCACAAATCAAATCATCCAGGTTTTCGCCTTTAGATAACCGACTTTTAAATTCCTCGGTTTTACTTTTTAATTCTGAGTCAGAAAGCCCGATAAAAGATTCTTCGAGAGAGTTTATTTTTTGAGTGATAGGGCCAACTCCATTAAGATACCTTTTATTTGCATCTCCAAAAATTTTAGATAAAATGCTCATTTTAACCATAAGATTTTACAGTAAATTAAGGAAAAAGTAAATCCCGCTTAAAAAGCGGGATTAAGAAATAATTTCTTTTATTAATTTAACGCCGAGGTCAACGGTGGCATCATAAGGCTGAACTAATCTTTGCCACCATGTTAATGGATTAATTTCAACAATGTCCGCGGCTATTAGATTTGGTAAAACAATTTTAAACTGTTTAACCAAGCTTATGATTTCGCTATCCGTAAAGCCGCCGGGACTTGGACAGCCAGTGCCGGGAGCAAAAACACCGGATACAACATCAATATCAATGGATAGATACACTGCGTCCAATCTTCGGAGTTTTTCTAATGCTAAAACCATCCCATGATCGTTAATCGTAAAACGATCAATATTAAGTGGAAATTCACAGGGGCCGTATTTAAGAGAATCCATTACGTAATATTTTATTCCTTGTTTATCCAAAAATCTTTTCTCTTCTTTTTCTATTTGGCGCAAACCGATAACTAAAACGTTTTCCGGAGAAACCCAATTTCCTCTTAAAAGCCACCGCAACCAGTCGGAGTGAATTGGCCAACCAGCCTTATCACAACAATCCGGATGGGCGTCTAAGAGAACTAAACCAGTATTTTTTCTTCTGTTCATTTGCGCTATGGCTGAATATGTAGACGCAGTTATGCTGTGAGAACCTCCGAGAAACAAAATTTTTTCTGGAGAACCGCCCTGGGAGATAGCTGTTTGGTAAAGACTTGAAACCATACCGGAAACTTCTTCGTCCATATTATCCCACCCATCAACACTATTATGCAGCCAAAAAAATTCTAAACGAATATCTTTCCACAAGACACCCTGCCAATCTGAAACGTTGTTATCAGCAATAAAAATACTTTGTCTTTTGAACTCTTTTTGAAGAGCGTTTGGAGCGCGTCTCGCGCCAACTGGCGTTGCTAAATTTAAAGGACCAAAACCGCCACCATAGGGAACCTTAACAATCATCCATTGTTTTTGTACCATCTTCACCCTTTCGTGGAAGAAACAACGGTAACGGTTAGTCGGAATTATTCCATCAAAATTATATCGGAGTCAAATTTGCCCTTATTCTCCTCTTATAATTTTTTTAAAAAGCCGGCCACCTTTTTTATTAAAAGAAATATTTTTTTCCTTATTGGTTTTAATTTCTTTTTGAAGTTCGTCTTTAGCCTTGTCAATTGCCACTCGCAGGTCCCACTCTATGGCAGAAGCCCTTATTAATCGCCCGGGCATTCTTAAGTTAACTTCAGCTCTAAAAACATCGCCTTTCTGGTGGTGTTTGGTTGTCTTAGACAAGTCAACATCAGCAAAAATACTTTCATCTGACGGCAAAAATTTATCTAAAGAATTTAACTTACCTTCAAGATAAGTTTTAATGGCCTGCGTTAGGGAAAAATTTTTTGTTTTTAAGTTAATTTTCATAGCAGTAGTTGATTCGGCTCTTAAAGGGACCCGGGAGAGACCAACCCCAATTCAAATGTTTTTAAGTGGGTTGCCAGTAAACACCGAATCCCTTGAAAAGTCGAATCCGTAAATTACTCTTAAATATTAACCTGCGAGTTAAAATTTAGCAATAATTAAAACCCCTGTTATGGGGGCAAAAGTTTCAAAAAAGCTCTTAAAAAGCTCAAAACCCCGTAGAACGGGGCTTTGCGCCAACATTGAATCGATTACTCTTTCGAGAAACCCACTTATCCACACTATAGCATATATAAAAATTTTTGTAAACCCCTACAATAAGTAAATATGAGGGTAAACCCTTAAAGAGAAATCACCTTCCAGAAACCGCTTTGGTTTTTTATCAGTTCCAGTTCGGTAGCAGTTTGGCCAGTTTCGTCTGAAATTTCAAAGGAGTAATGATTCTCATTATTCAATTTTCCCGACTTAATACCTTTTAAGTCTTTTATCAGATCTCCCAAGAGTTTAGTGTTATCAAGTCTTGATAAATCTTCTGAAACGGTTTCTCTGTTTAGAGGTATAAAATATTTAGCCGCTAATGTTAAGTCATTGTTTTCAAGGGCCGTTATAAGCATTGATAAGGTTTCTTGCGGCGTTTCCCCCCCCAAATCTCCGAATGTATCAGTCATTGTCTCGCTTGCCGCAATATTAGTTTGAGAAGTACCCTGATTTTTAATGGTAATTTTATCCCCACTCAAAAACCAAAGACCTAAAAAGCCCGAGGCAAGTACTATGATGAGAATAATAAAACTTCTTATGATACTTTTGGAGGAAGCCATGGACTTATAAAAATAAAGATTGTTATTAACATAATACCGGCAATAATGTCTCGTATTATAATTCTTTTAATTCTTAAACCATCAGTTACGGATTTTTTAAAATACTCCCGGTAAATGTCGAGAACGACCCCGAAAATCACCGCCAGTATTCCACTTAAAATAAAAAAAGAGAATGGCATAAAAGAAATGCTCCAGATAAGTTCGCAGAAACCTAAAACAAAAAACAAGGAAACCACAAACACTTGCTTTTTGTTTTTTAACCTTATCAGTTCTCCCTCCCGGTAAAAGGACAGAAAAATCTGCCAAAACGTTACAAAAATCAAAAAGATTAAGATCACAATTCCGCTAAAAAAACTGATGGCTTGATAAAAAATAAGATACCAAACGAAGCTCGCGGCTAAAAATATCCAAACTGGTAAAATAATCGATATAAGTTGAAAAGAAATTTTGGTCATGATTTTTCAGCCAAAGTAACCTCTAAATTCATAGTTTTACCTGCCTGCGCAGGCAGGTCGTTACGCCAAATTTTCATTTTTATGTTATCACCTACAGAATAAAGGTTTATACGGGAAATAAGAGGATGATCCAAATCTATTTTGCGATCGCCGAACTCAAGAATAATATCTCCTTCTTTTAAACCGGCTTTAGCGGCGGGAGAATCAGGTAATACTGCGGGTTCATTATTATCGCCCTTAGTCACTAAAACGCCGTAATCAAAAGGCAGTTTTTTGGAATCTTGAACGGATGATGTAATTGCAATATATCTTACTCCGAGAAATGGAGTCTTTATTTTTCCAAAATTAATAATATCGCTTATAATTCTTTTTACCTGGTTAATAGGAATGGCAAAACCGATACTTTGAGCCCCGGAAACCATGGCTGTATTAATACCCACAACTTCGCCTTTCAGATTAAGAAGAGGGCCACCGGAGTTGCCTGGATTAATTGAAGCATCTGTTTGGATAACGTCATAAATAGTTTCAGTTAATCCACCACCGCTCGCCGTTATGCTTCGAGAAAGGCCCGAAATAACGCCAACGCTCGCCGTATTTCTAAATTCCCCGAGCGCGTTGCCAATGACAATAGATGTTTGGCCTACGGTAACTTCATCAGAGTTGCCAAGTTTAATTGCCGACAAACGGGGAGCGTCAATTTTTAAAATAGCAACGTCAGCAATTGAATCCCTTGCTAATACCTTTGCGGAATATTTTTTTCCGTCGTTAGTAAAAACGGTGTACTCGGCTTTCGTATCGGAAACGACGTGTTTATTGGTTAAAATCAGGCCGTCGCTCGAAACAACAAAACCGCTGCCGCCGCCGACGTCTTCTTTTTTAAATCCCTTTTGGCGAAGCTGGGGAATTTGAACGTCGCCGAAAAATTGACGGAAAAACGGATCATTGCCAAATGGGTTAACGTAATATTGCTCAACAATGGGAACGTCTTTAGAAACCACAATGCTTACCACCGCCGGAGATGCCATCTTAATAGCATTAACAATCTGCGATTCATATCCTGAAGGGGTATACGTTTCGGTATTTTTTAAATTAAGATTGTTATGTTGGTAAAATTGATTAAAAAAAGGAAGGTTTTGTAAAAAATCTGAAAAAGCAGCTTGCTTGCCAAGTGGCAAATAATAAACGCTTAAAGGAACCACAAAAAAAACCGTAATCAAGCTTGATACTACCGCAACTAAAATGAGTTCGCTTAAAGAATAACTTTTCATTCTATGATACTATATACTATTTTATAATTTTTAATTTTTTAGACAAGTTTCCCATGATGTTAGCTAGTTTTTTTATTTCTTTTTCGTTACTATATTTTCCTAAAGTAATCCTAATGCTTTCATTCGCTTGTGCATTATTTAAACCAATAGCTTTTAATGTATGAGAAACTTCAGAGGCTCTCGAAGAACAAGCGGAGCCAGCTGAAACGGCAAACCCCGCGAGATCAAGTGCCACAAGCATGGTTTCGTTATGTACGCCGGGAAATCTTATATTTATATTATTCGGCAACCGATTTAAAACAGTTCCGTTTACTTTTATGTCGCTGTTATAGGTAATAATATTATGTAACAACTTGTTTCGCAAGTTAAGAATAAGTTTAGCGTATTTTTCGCGGTTTTTAAAGACTAACTCAACTGCCTTGGCTAAACCTACGATGTAGGGCACATTGAGAGTTCCAGAACGCATTCCAAATTCCTGGCCTCCGCCTGAAATAATCGGAGTAAGCGATGTATTTTTTCTTACAAATAACGCGCCGATGCCCTTGGGTCCGTAAATTTTGTGACCTGAAAACGTCAGTAAATCGACTTTTAGCCAGTCGGGACGGCATTCAAGATAATTAAAGGCCTGAACGGCATCCGTATGAAAATATATTTTCGGTAAACTTTCTTCTCGTCTTTTTACATTTATTTTTTCAATGAGTTTTCCGATTTCTTTAATCGGTTGAATAGTTCCTATCTCATTGCTTGCGTATATAATAGTAATAAGAAGAGTATTTTTTTTAATACTATACTCCAAATCGGAAATATTCATAAAACCATCTTTATCAACTTTAAGATAGGTAACTTCATGTCCGGCTTTTTCAAGCTCTTTTAGCGGTTCGTTGATGGATTCATGCTCTATGTTCGTAGTAATAAAATGTTTTTTCTCTCTTTTCACCTGTCCCGTGTCACTTATCACTAATCCTCGAATCGCTAAATTATTAGCTTCCGTTGCTGAACCGGTAAAAATAATCTCATTAAAATCACACTGTAAAAATTTTGCGATCTTTTCTCTCGCCTCATCTACTGCGGCAATTGCTTCCTGGCCAAAACGATGAATTGAAGAAGGATTGCCGAATGTATCAGAAAAATAAGGCGCCATCGCCTTCAAAACCTCTTTGTCAATCGGTGTCGTTGCCGCATAATCAAAATAGATCTTTTTCATTAATATATCGTTAAATTTATTTTATCCACACCTTATCCACTTTTCACTCGGTGTCGGACACCGGATAACTTAAATGGCTTTTATAATCATTATTTTATACAACAAAAAATCTTGAAATGCAAGATTTGACATCAAATTGATATATTACTATACTTTATAAAAAATTCGTTCATTAAATCTCTACCCCTTATTAATATAAGGGTTTTTATTTTGCAAAAGTATTAAAATCGAGTTTAAAAAATATTTCAGTTTAACGTAGCGTTTTTTTCTTTGATTTCCTGTTCGGCTAAAATTTTCCAGTCGCGGCCGGCACAAATTTCGTGATACGCGCAAAATTCGCACGTCCAATTAATCCCCCATTTTCCCCTTTCCGCATCGTATAGAACAGGCGCCGGGATCGGCGGCAGTTCATCTTTTTTCCAGGAAGAATTTAAAATTTCAAGCTGTTCAATAATAGGCTTGATAGCTTCCTCTGAATAATTTAGGGGAATTATTAATCTGTTTAAATCATCACGAGATACATAAATCAGGCGCCCTTCAATATTTGAAAAATCAATATGAGGCATTTCTTTATGCCCGTAATTTCTTAGCCGCCACAAATAAAACAGTGTTTGCAGTTTATGTTGTGGTTGGGGTTCCCTGCTTTTCAGTTTATATTTAAAACTAAAAGAATTTGTTGATTTTATTTCATATAGCACCGGGCGGCCGCCTTCGTTTAAAATCTAATCTACTTTACCAGAGGCTTCATATTCCGGAGCTTCTATCCGTAATTGTTCGGAT
>OBEQ010478187.1_pt1 | contig 11837 bp, 10 predicted proteins | sample 1670901 | NCBI WGS metagenome assembly OBEQ01 (sample SAMEA104232315, study PRJEB22302) | groundwater metagenome | biome: forest; feature: aquifer; material: groundwater | place: USA | collected 2011-08-07 | depth 5.4 m | reverse complement strand
TGATCAGTTAAACGATGCCAGGAATATGCTTCGCCAGAGATTTGCGAAATGCACGATCCCTCTTCAGGCGCCATTCCCGGGACTGCGCACTACTGCGATCCCCGGCACGTTCGGCATAAATTATCCGCCATTGCCGGCCACGGGTGGAACGTGCGCCGGCACCTGCATTATGCTCGGCCAGACGGCGTTCCATATCCGTCGTACAGCCAACATATGTCCGCACACCATTGGCATTGCTACTGCCAAGGACGTACACAAAATAGGATTGGATTACGTCTGATATTTTAGGATCTCCCATTAAGCCGGGTTGACGCTTGGGTCTCCGGCGGCGCGCAACAGGAACGGAAAATGAATAAAAGCGCCAAACTTTTTCTGACCGGATTGCCAAACCTGTTTCGGAGCCGGATTGCATTAAATAATTAACCAGCAAAATCAATATCTTGCTGGTGGGTGATGCAGGATTCGAACCTGCGACCCGCTGATTAAGAGTCAGCTGCTCTACCAACTGAGCTAATCACCCTTTATAGAACGAGCGGTGCGTATAACAAAGCCCGGCCGAACTGTCCATCATAACCAATAGGCGGATAATTTGTGGGGTCAATCAGGCGCCGGTGTGCGATCGAGAAAGGCCGCACATTCCCCGATATTCTGCACATGCAGACCAAGCATATGGGTTAAATCAGTACGTAAACCGCCATCGTCAAGCTGCGGGATCATTTCTTGAAGTTTGCGCACGACCCAATCCTGACCGCGATTGAGAAAACCAAGCCGCGCCTCCAGCCCCTGCTTTGCCAACACCTTTTCCAGAAAATTACCAGTAAGTGTCGAGGGCGCGCCACCCAACCGCGTCACCCAGCCCATCAGCATGCCACAACACCAGGCTTCGTCGCGGCGCACCTGTTCAATCAGTGCTTCGGCGGGGCCGCCCGCATACTCGTGCCGGAAAACCGTAGCAGCCTTCGCACCAGCGCGTTCTGCTTCCAGCAGCGCATTGAGAGAATCGCATAATGCTGAATTATCAGGCTTGTTCATACGACGCCTCCATCAAAAGAACATTCCGGGCTTTTCAGGTATAGGCACCCCGCGATGCACGGATGCACTCAACACCAGGCCAAACCCGAATAACAGGGTCAGCATGGCAGTTCCGCCATAAGAAACAAATGGCAATGGAACGCCAACCACCGGGATCAGCCCCATGACCATGGCCATGTTTATAAATACATACAGAAAGAAATTCAGAGTTACCCCAAGCACAATCAACCTGCCAAATTGATGGCGTACACGCATGGAAATCACATAGCCATAGGCAATCACCATGCCAAACAGGCAGATCAGAATTATTGCGCCGATCATGCCCATCTCTTCTGCAAACATGGTAAAAATAAAATCCGTCTGCATTTCCGGCAGAAAGTCCAGATGGCTTTGCGTGCCTCCCATATAGCCCTTGCCAAACATCCCGCCGGAACCAAAGGCGATTTTCGATTGCATAATGTGATACCCTGTCCCAAGCGGATCCTGCTCTGGATTAAGGAATGTCAGCACCCGGTTTTTTTGGTAATCGCGTAAAAAACCCCACGCAATGGGCAGCGCCGCCATTACAGAAGCTATAGCTGCGGCGAAATATATCCAGGAAACACCCGCAAGAAACATCAATCCACCCGCGCCCGCAGACAGGAGCAATGCCGTACCCAGATCAGGCTGGCGCATGACCAGCGCAACAGGCGCAATCAACAGCGCCAGCGGCAACAGTAACGATGCAGGACGCGATATGCGCCCAGGATTCATGCCATGAAAATAACGGGCATAGACCATGACCAGGGCGATCTTCATAATTTCCGATGGCTGCAATTGCAGGAAACCCAGATCGATCCAGCGCTGGGCGCCCATGCCTATCTCGCCGGCGATCTCAACCCAGATCAGCAGCACAAGACCGAGACCATAGATTGGATATGCCAGACGCATCCAGTGGCGGATATCAATCATCGCCACCGTAAGCATCATCATAACGCCCACGGTAAATCGCAGCAAATGCATCCCAGCCCAAGGTGTCCATCCGCGCCCCGCTGAATACAGCACCGCCGCCCCCACACAGGCGATCACACTTAGCATGACAACCAGCGGCCAGTTTAAGCGGCTGATTTTCATCCGCAGCGTCAGCGACGACGACGCCCGCGTCGTGTTGGCAGAGCCGATAGCGGATTCAAGCGCCATGGTGATTATCAAACATCATGTGGGCGGGTTCAAGGATTGCCGCCAATTATCCGGCAGTGTAACCCATTCGCATCTGTTGATGTTGCTTACCGTGACATCGGGTGACGGCAGGGCGGGTTCAGATATGCAGCCACCCGCGATACCGATCAGGTTCTTGAAAATATCGCTAGTCCCAAACAACGTGGTTCCGCATGCAGCGCAGAACCAGCGTTTTTGATGACCTGCGCTGGTTAGCTCGTACAACAGCGAGCTACCTTCAGACTGCATCACCTCACGGCTTTTGAAATAACAGTTCCAGCCAAAAGCAGACCCCGTACGCCGCTTGCAGTTGGTGCAGCGACACACGGCATTAATGACGGGTTCGCCGGTAATGACGACCGAACAGGCTTCACAGCAGCATTTGGCTTTGTACTTCATTCGTCATTGCCCGGTTTATGTTTGCAGGATGATTTCAGATCGAAGTGCGCCCTTCTGGTGTCATTGCGAGCGACCCGCTGCGCCAGCGCCTGCGCAGCGAGAGCGTGGCAATCTAGAGTCTCACGGAAAGGCCTGTGTTTGTGACTCTGGATTGCCACGTTTCGCTCGCAAAGACGATGCGAAAGGAGGCAGTTCAACATAAAATCATCAACCTCCAATAACAATCTTAACAACCAACCACTCAAAAATGGATCACCCTGCCATAGGCGTCCAACACGCTTTCATGCATCATTTCGCTTAATGTGGGATGCGGGAAGATGGTGTGCATCAGTTCGGATTCTGTCGTCTCAAGGGTTTTTGCTACACAATAGCCCTGAATCAGCTCGGTGACTTCCGCGCCTATCATGTGCGCGCCCAGCAGTTCACCGGTTTTGGCGTCGAACACGGTTTTCACCAGGCCTTCTGTGTCGCCCAACGCGATGGCCTTGCCGTTTCCGGCGAATGGAAAGCGGCCTACGCGCACTTCATGGCCCGCAGCCCTGGCTGCGGCTTCGGTCAATCCCACGCTGGCGACCTGGGGCATGCAATAGGTGCAGCCAGGAATATTCAGCTTTTCCATCGGATGCAGGCCTTTTACGCCCGCGATACGCTCGGCGCAGATTACGCCTTCGTGGCTGGCCTTGTGCGCAAGCCAGGGCGGCCCGGCAAGATCGCCGACGGCATAGACGCCGGGCACGCCGGTTTCGCACCATTCATTGACCACCACATGGGTTTTTTCCACCTTGACGCCTACGGCTTCGAGACCAAGATTTTCCACATTTCCGGCAATACCGACCGCCATGATGACGCGCGCAACGGTGAGCGATTCCATCTTGCCGCCGCCCAGATCAATGCTGGCGGTGACAGTGTTCGCGCCGCGCGTCAGGCTCTTCACGCTGGCGCCGGTATGAATTTTCATGCCCTGTTTTTCAAACGCCTTGCGGGCCAGCGCGGAAATTTCCGCATCCTCCACGGGCAAAACGCGGTCCAGCACCTCGACCACCGTCACATCGCTGCCCATGGTGCGATAGAAGCTGGCGAATTCAATACCGATGGCGCCCGATCCCACTACCAGCAGTGACGGTGGAATAGCTTCAGGCGTCATGGCTTCGCGATACGACCAGACCAGTTTGCCATCCGTTTCCAGTCCCGGCATTTGCCGCGCCCGCGCGCCGGTGGCCAGAATAATATTTTTCGCCACGACTTCCTGCACGGGTTTGCCATTCGCGCTGACGGTAATTTTGCCCTTTCCCGCCAGCGCGGCCACGCCCTCAATCACGGTGACTTTATTTTTTTTCAGCAGATGTTTGACGCCGCCATTCAAACGCGTCGCCACGTCGCGGCTGCGCTTGACGATTTTGGCCGCATCAAAGCGCACATTATCCGCCGCCAGTCCGAACGCATCCAGATGTTGCGCCAGATGATAGACTTCCGCCGAACGCAACAGCGCCTTGGTCGGGATGCAGCCCCAGTTCAGGCAGACGCCACCCAGCTGATCACGCTCAATAATCGCAACCGACAGGCCCAGTTGCGCTGCCCGGATCGCCGCCACATAACCGCCCGGCCCTGATCCGATCACCACTGCGTCATATGAATTTTCAGCCATCAGTTGCACCGGCATAAATTGACCGTCATCGCGAGCCGCGAAGCGGCGTGGCGATGACGTAAAACAGATGTCACTGCCATTCTCATAACAACATGGTCAGGGGATTTTCGATAAACCCCTTGAACACGTTGAGAAACTGCGCACCCAACACGCCATCGACAACCCGATGATCGCAGGACAGCGTACAGCTCATTTGTGTGGCGATGGCCAGTGCACCGTTCTTTACCACCGGACGCTGCTCGCCTGCGCCGACAGCAAGGATCATGCTATGCGGTGGATTAATGACAGCAGAAAATTCCTTGATGCCGAACATGCCCAGATTGGAGATGGAAAAAGTGCCGCCTTCATATTCATCCGGTTTCAGCTTGCGCCCCCGCGCGCGTTCCGCCAAATCGCGCATGGCATTGGAAATTTCCGCCAGCCCCTTGGCATCGGCGTGGCGGATGATCGGCGTGATCAGCCCGCCATCAATGGAAACCGCAACACCGATATCCGCATGTTTATGGCGCAGCAAGCCGGCATCGGTCCAGGACGCATGGGCCTCCGGCACCCGGCGCAATGCCAGGGCAGAAGCGCGAATAATGAAATCATTGACGCTGAGTTTATAACCATCGTCGCCTTTTGGCGCGCGGGCATTCAGCTTTTCGCGCATTTCCAGTAACGCATCCAGTTCGCATTCGATGGTCAGATAGAAATGCGGAATGGTGCTTTTGGATTGGGTCAACCGCCGGGCAATGGTCTTGCGCATCGGCGTGTGCGGTACGATTTCGTAGGAGCCTTCTGCAAACAATGCCAGCTCGTTGGCAGCGGTCTTTGCTGCAACCGGCGCAACGGCGGCCATGGGTGGCGCCCCTTCCAGATCGCGCTTGATGATGCGGCCATGCGGGCCGCTTCCGGTGATCCGCGCCAGATCAAGTCCTTTTTGCGCCGCAAGGCGCTTCGCCAAAGGACTGGCGATAATCCTGGCGTTTGATTTCGTTCCGGGTACGGATGGCTGTTGTGGAACGGCTGGCATGGCAGACTTGGCGGCAGGGGCCATAGCGGGCATTGCCTTTGCGGCAACCACGGGCGCCGCAGCCGGTGTGAAATTCGCCAGCGCAGCCTTATCCTCACCCGCTTCCAGAAGCACTGCAATCGGCGCGTTTATCTTGATGGCTTCCTGACCTTCGCTGACCAGCAGCCTTCCGACAATACCATCATCGATGGATTCATATTCCATGGTCGCCTTGTCAGTCTCGATCTCGGCGATGATGTCACCCGCTCTCACGCTATCGCCTTCTTTGACAAACCATTTCGCAAGCTTGCCTTCTTCCATGGTGGGCGACAATGCGGGCATGGTGATGGTAATCATGCGTGATCCTGGCGGTAACACACGGCTTTCACCGCAGCGGCGATATCTTCGGGTTGCGGCAGCGCCAGTCTTTCCAGATTGGCGGCATAGGGCATCGGCACATCCTTGCCGCATACCCGAATGACCGGCGCATCCAGATCATCAAAGGCATGCTCCATAATGCTGGCGGCGATTTCCGCGCCAATACCGGATTGCGGCCAGCCTTCTTCAACGGCAACGCAGCGATTGGTGCGCCGCACCGACGCCAGCACCGTTTCCATATCCATGGGGCGCAGTGTGCGCAGATCGATCACCTCTACGTCAATGCCTTCTGCGGCCAATATCTCCGCCGCCTCAAGAGATTTTCCCACGCCAATCGAAAAAGATACAATTGTTGCATCACGCCCAGGGCGGATAATATGCGCCTTGCCAATGGGCAGAACGAAATCATCCAGAACCGGCACATCGAAACTGCGGCCATACAGCTTTTCGTTTTCAAGAAACACAACCGGGTTTGGATTGCGGATCGCCGCCTTCAGCAATCCCTTTGCCGAAGCCGCATCATAAGGCGCAACCACAATCAACCCCGGAACCTGCGAATACCAGGCCGCATAGCATTGCGAATGCTGCGCAGCCACCCGCGCCGCCGCGCCATTGGGCCCGCGAAATACAATCGGAGCACCCAACTGTCCGCCAGACATGTACAAGGTTTTGGCTGCGGAGTTAATGATATGATCGATGGCCTGCATGGCAAAATTAAACGTCATAAACTCGATAATAGGATGCAGTCCGGCCAAAGCCGCTCCGACACCAATACCGGCAAAACCATGTTCCGTAATTGGTGTATCCACAACTCGCCTGGGGCCGAACTCCGCCAGCAGGCCCTGACTGACCTTATAGGCGCCTTCGTACTGCGCAACCTCCTCGCCCATCAAAAACACATTGTCATCACGGCGCATTTCTTCCGCCATGGCGTCACGCAAAGCTTCGCGTACAGTCATGCTGACGAATTTGGTTCCCGCTGGGACTTCCGGTTCAGCAACCTTCGCTGATGCTGCCGCCATCGGCTTTGCCATAGCTGGCGCGTGTAATGGCGTAGCCGCAGGGGCATGTGCAACAGGCGCCCTCACGGCAAACCCATCCAGCGCAGCCGCCGCTTCGCCCTCCTGTAATATCAGCGCAATGGGCGTATTGATTTTGATGCCTTCCGCGCCATCAGGAAACAGCAGACGGCCGATAACGCCATCATCCACGGACTCATATTCCATCGTTGCCTTATCGGTTTCGATTTCAGCAATGATGTCACCTGGCTGGATCCTGCCACCCTCCTTGACCAGCCACTTAACAAGCTTGCCTTCCTCCATGGTGGGCGACAGGGCAGGCATTAGCAACTGGATGGGCATTCTGTATCGGCTCCGTTACGGCGTTATTTCAGCGCAATATGCCGGTGAACAATTCCGCCGGATCCGGCTCAGGACTGGCCTGGGCAAATTCTGCGGCCTCGGCCACAATGGCTTTGACCTCCCGGTCAATTTCTTTCAGACCCGCCTCATCGATCAAGCCTTCAGCCAATAATCTGGCGCGCGCCTTGTCGATAGGATCCTGTTCGGCGCGAACCTTCTGCACTTCTTCAGTAGTGCGGTATTTGGCCGGGTCGGACATAGAATGCCCGCGATAGCGGTAGGTCATCATTTCCAGAATGATTGGCCCTTTGCCAGAACGGCAATGCTCCAATGCTTCCAGCGCCGCCTCACGTACGGTCAGCACGTCCATCCCGTCCACCTTGCGTCCGGGAATGGCAAAGCTTTCACCCCGCCGGTGCAGATCGGGCATCGCACTGGAGCGTTCAACCGAGGTGCCCATTGCGTAGTGATTATTTTCGATTACATAGATTACCGGCAGCCGCCACAGCTCGGCCATATTGAAGCTTTCGTAGACCTGCCCCTGATTACTGGCGCCATCGCCAAAATAGGCCATGGCAACAGCACCATTACCGCGATAGGCATTGGCGAAGGCAAGGCCCGTGCCGAGCGACACCTGCGCCCCCACAATCCCGTGCCCGCCATAGAAATTCTTCTCGATGCTGAACATATGCATTGAGCCACCCTTGCCTCTGGATAGCCCCCCGGCACGCCCGGTCAGTTCCGCCATCACGCCCTTCGGGTCCAGCCCCATGGCCAGCATATGGCCATGATCCCGGTACGCCGTAATCATCTGATCGCCTTCCTGCGAGGCGGCCTGCATCCCGACAACCACGGCTTCCTGTCCGATATACAGATGGCAGAAGCCGCCGATCAGGCCCATGCCATACATTTGACCCGCTCTTTCCTCGAACCTGCGGATCAGGAGCATTTCACGGTATAATTGCGGCAGGATTTGCAGCCCGGACTGTGACTGCGCCTTTTGCGGCGCAGCATTGGCGGGTTTCTTGGCAGATGCGGCAGCCATCCCAGACCTATGCTCCTTCAGATATCTTCATAATCCGCTATACAGAACCAGAATTAATCTGCAAATCATCAATAAATCATTGAAATGACAGATTAATTAAATGATCAATCGGGCTTTACCCCATCCTTGGGCTGTTGATCCAGATAGATTACCCGGTCATTGGGATGGGCAAAGCCCAGAACGTCCCGGGCCCTTTCTTCCAGCAAGTCAGGATCCAGGCTTTGTGAGCGTAGCAGCGACACCCGATGTTCCAGGCTTTCGCGTGCGCGAATGGTCTGGTCATACTCCGTTTGCAGCGATCCGATATACTGGCCATAGCGCAAATAGGTGATCAGACCATGATCCCCCTGGATAGCGTGATAGCCAAAATAAACCACGGCGCAGGCACAAATCACCGGCACCGCCGCATGGCGTAATCTTCGACGCATTTCATAACGCAGATCCATACAGCGACAGAATCACACTCTTGCGCCCCCGGTCAAGCGTATGCTGTCAGGTAAATTTACATGCTATAGTTGGCAGGCCAAGTTTGAGGATCAATATTATGGCTTTTCAACAACACCAGCGCGCTGTTTTGTCGCGGCTTCAGAAAGATATCCCGGAAGCCGTAAAGTCCAGCGCCCTGCTGCGGCTGGCGCAAGGCCAGACGGATATGGCGGCAAACGAATTTACCGGAGTTTACCTGCCCCTGGCGTCTCTGATCCATCGGCGTATTGGCGCCCTTCAAACTATCCGGGCGCAAAGCGCTGAAGCGCTAGGGGCGGCCCCTGTCACTACCCCTTTTATCATTGGGCTAGCGGGCAGCGTTGCAGTTGGAAAAAGCACCGCCGCAAAACTCCTGCAATACGCCCTGGCTGCCTGGCCGGAACACCCGGATGTAGCGCTGGTGACCAGTGATGGCTTTTTGTTTCCAAACGACGAACTGGAACAACGCGGCTTAGTGGAGCGCAAAGGTTTTCCCGAGAGTTTCGATGGTAACCGGCTGGTCGATTTCCTTTTGCGCCTTAAATCCGGGGAGAAAGAGGTGACTGCGCCGCTGTATTCCCACGTTACGTATGACGTCATGCCCGGCCAGGGACTAGTGGTCCAATCCCCAGATATCGTCATAGTCGAAGGCATTAACGTTTTACAACCGCACCTGCCCGATGGGGGCAAAGATCATTTGTTCGCTTCGGATTTTTTTGATTATTCTATTTATATGCATGCGGATGAAATCTTGATCAAGCAGTGGTACACGGAGCGATTTCTGGCTCTGACCGAAGCAGCCGCTAACGATTCCCAGTCATTTTATTCCCGCTTTGTGCCCTTAACCGCCGGGCAGCGCCTTGCGGTCGCAGATTTCGTGTGGACAACGATTAATGGCAAGAACCTGAATGATCATATTCTGCCAACCCGGCTTCGCGCCGATCTGATCCTGTACAAGGGGCCGGACCATGTGATCACGCACATCGAGATACGGAATCGTTAGCGCGAAAAGCCCTAAAAATTATGCTTAACAATTTGATTCACAATTGAAATTTATGAATCAAACCGCCTCTCTCCCATTAACGAAATATTGCCTTTTCAGGCATATCTTAACGTCTGTTCCATCAGGGACTGTAATGAATTTGCTGGGGCGCCAAACGAATAAGAGGAATTGGCGCGACCAACGGGAGCAGCTTGTGAGTTTGGGGAATAAATCATCAGATCATTTAGCGCCGGAGCTTGCTGTCGCCGTCAGACTAATCACAGCTGCGGCTGATTTTGCCTGTCTGTGTCAGGATGGCAAAATCATCTTGATGAATAACGCGGCTTTACACCTTCTTGGCAAGGAACGCGCCGAAACAAGCAGCCTGACCGGACAGCATTTCAATACGCTTGTGCATGAGGCCGATAGCTGGACCTTGAATTCCTGGTGGTGCAGTCCCGTAGATAACTCGGCGCCCGGACTTGGCGCACGCAGCCATTGCCGGCTGGGAACACCCGAAACAGGATGGCGTAATCTGGAGCTGACCTGCGCCTATCATTGGGCCTGCGACCGTCAATATGAGATTATTTTGGGGCGCAACACTTCTGTCCTGCCTGCCCCTGTTTCCATGCAAGATTCCAAGGGCGGCACGCAGCCGCGTGCTGAGATCCTAAAACATGCGGCTGTGCTGCGCCGCGAACGCGTCAAACGCAAATGGGCCGAACGTAATGTCCGCCGGCTTGCCTATCAGGACCATCTGACCGGTTTGATCAATCGCGCCTATTTCCAGGTGCGGCTGAAAAATACGCTGCGCCATTCAGACCGGTTTGAACGCGCAGTTGTGCTGCTGGTCATCGATCTCGATCATTTCAAGGATATCAATGACAGGATAGGCTCTGCCGCTGGTGATCTGGTTCTGCAGCAGGCGGGGAAACGGATCAGGCAATGCATGCGGGCGACGGATACAGTTGCGCGGCTGGGCGGTGATGAGTTTGCCGTGCTGGTCAGCAACACCAAAGCCGTCAAGATTATCGACAATTTGGCGCAGAAAATTATAGCGGCCCTGGCCGAACCTTTTACTGTTGATGGGCCGTCACTGAATATCAGCTGTTGCATCGGGGCCTCTCTGTATCCCACTGACAGTCAGAACGCGGAAACATTGCTGAAAAACGCTCAACTGGCGCTTACCAGCGCCAAACAGGAGGGGCCAGGCCGATATCAGGTGTTTGACGCCGCCCTGAATGAACAGGTAAGGCTGCGCAGACAGCTTGAGGATGAGTTGAGCAACGCGATAACCAATGATCAGCTGGTGCTGCATTATCAGCCGCAGGTTGATATCAATACCGGCGAAGTGTGCGGTGTTGAAGCTTTGATACGCTGGCAGCATCCCGAACGTGGCATGATACCACCCGTGATGTTTGTACCCATTGCCGAAGCTTCCGGACTTATCTTTCCAATGACCGAATGGGTAGTGAAGACGGCCTGCGCCGGTCTTAAGCGTTGTATTGATATTGGCCTTGATATTGAACGGGTGTCCGTCAATCTGTCGGCGAATTTGCTGCTGCATAAAGATTTGATCGGCATGATCAGCCGGATATTGAAAGAGACGGGATTGCCGGCCAAACGCCTTGAGGTGGAAATCACCGAAAGCATGGTCATGGACGACATTGAAAAATCAAGCGTCACACTTAATGCCCTGTATTTACTGGGCGTCGGCCTGGCGCTGGATGATTTTGGAACAGGCTATTCGTCGCTGACCTATTTGCGCCAGTTTCCCCTCAGTACACTGAAGATCGATCGTTCCTTCATCACGGAGATGTCCGCGAATTCAGAAGACATCGCCATTGTCCGCGCCGTTATTGCACTGGCGCACAGCCTTCATTTGCAGGTCATTGCCGAAGGCGTCGAGGAAGAAAAACAGCTGAATATTCTGAAACAGGAAGGGTGCGATCAGGTGCAGGGCTATTATTACAGCCGCCCGCTCTCACTGGACAATTTGATTGGCTGGTGCACTGCCCGCAAAATTTCCCGCCGGGTACAGCAGTCACAGGATGAAGATATCCGTTTCGCCGGCTAGCCTATCACCGCCTGCGCCATCGCCCGCACCGCAGCGGGCGTCATCCCCTGCTCCCGGAAATGCCGGAGACTTAATGCGTCATGGCGCTTGGCAAGCCGTTTGCCCGCTTCATCGGCCGCCAGTGCATGATGCAAATATTCCGGCACGGATAATTTCAGCACCGCTTGTAACAAACGTTGAATATGGGTTGCAAAAAACAGATCGAGGCCACGGGTGATGCAGATAATTTTTTGCGCCGCATCGTCCACCACCACTGCCAGAT
>OBEQ011948561.1_pt1 | contig 11842 bp, 4 predicted proteins | sample 1670901 | NCBI WGS metagenome assembly OBEQ01 (sample SAMEA104232315, study PRJEB22302) | groundwater metagenome | biome: forest; feature: aquifer; material: groundwater | place: USA | collected 2011-08-07 | depth 5.4 m | reverse complement strand
TTCTTTGTTGAATACCCTTTCCTCAGGTATTCTGCTTTCACGAGCTGTTCCACACGTCCATAACAGGCATTGGCGATTCCAGACCTGTCTTTCCAGAACGCTTGGCGTATTTGGTTGTAAGCCAAATAGTGGTGCTCGTGAGCGAACTTAAAAATTGCTACATCACGGTCTGTCAGTTGAACCGGCTCAATTATTTTTGACGCCGGACGGGGGCCATTTTCGGGGCCCTCTGGCCCTGACTTTTCATGGTCATGAAGTTCATCCATCAAAATACCTCCTCCCAAAAATACTTCTAAAACCTGGTGAGGAGGAATCATGCCGACAGCGAAGGGGGAAGAATTTATCCTCCCCCTTGAGCCTTGCCGCCCGATTACCTCGCTAAATTTCTGGCCGCAGAGAGCGTTTGATTGAACCGACCCCAAAGGTCGTTCATAAGCATCCGCCTTTCACGACTCGCTTGATAATCATCCGCCGGTCTTTCGCCGGACACCCGTGGACGATAAGGCTGGGCATTGCGGGTACTTGGCATTACGGGAATCAGAAGATTCCGAACTGGCTTTTCCTCATTCCACATCCCACGCCAAGAAGCCCGAGCAAAATTAGAACCCCGGTCCATTAAAGTGACAGTGGTTAAGGCCACAAAAAGCACAAAACCAAGACTGACTCCCGCACCGGTTAAAGTTCTGAATCTTGCCCAAACATTTCTGGAAATAGTTCTCATATTCACAGAAGTTTTACGTTCTCCTATAATCTCGAGTTCTCTTCGCATCGCTCGTTCTCCTTTTCTTTGTCTATGTCTATGGCTTTAGGTCCATTAATGAATAGCACCAGGTTTAGGGCTGGTTGTTTAACACACTTATTTTAATTGTTCTCTCAAAGTATTGGGCAAAACAGCCCTGTTTAGGATCAAGGACTTGGACATTTGAGAGAATTATCTTTTAAAAAATATATTCATTATTGGATATGTTTCTTCTTACTTTTGGGGATAATCGCACCTGGGCATGCCATGCTCAACCGTTCGACTACGGTACCGAGACTTAATTATATGTCGAGGGACTGTAGTCGAACGGTTGGTACAGGTGAAAAACAGTGTAGGGGCAAAATAAAAGGCATGCGCGGGTGCGAAACAAGAACAATTCCAACAAGATTGAAATGTATTTTGGAGTCAGACGGCGGAAGCTTTCAAATTGAGCGGAACGCAGGAATTTGAGGGGTCATGCGGGGGAAGCGGAGCTCTCAAGTGAAAACTCCAGCTGCGGTAACGCGTTACTTTACAGACACTGCAATATTTTCTACCCAGTGGTATTGCGAGAAAGTACTCTTCTTTGCACAAATTGCACCAATAGATATAGACGATCTGATCGTTTGGCTGACTGCTGAATTCGGTTCCTTGAAACACGACTTCATTTTCACATTTGCTGCAAATCAGCTTGCGAGGCGCATGGTTCCAATACGCTTGTGACTCTTCGAACAACACTTGAGAGCATGCCGGATTTGAACAACGTGCGAGCCCAAACCCTTCTCTCAAATCTTGTTTTCTTGTTAGCAGTTTCTCTTTTTGTGCTTGTGATTCCATAGCTCTTTCGATTTACCTCCTTCCTAATACTCAAGTTGTAGTTACAGTTTAGTTTAATGGGTTCGTTTTATTTATGTTTATGTACATAATCAAATTCTTGTAAAATAAATCCTGCTGTATAGAATACATACAGGAATTGATGTCTAGCTCTTTCTTAAGCTAATTTTTATTTGGCGTTTGGCAACGCGTCTTTCGCGAAAGCAGCCATATGCTTTTGCGAGGTATTATAAAAATAAAAAACCAGTCACAAGACCATCCTGCCGTGCGCCGTGCCTTTAGGGGCAACGGTGCGCGAGTAGGTCTGGTTTACCGTGACTGGTTTTCTGGGCCGAAAGTGTGCCTTGCCCTGTTTTTTACTTGGAGAAGTAAAGGCACATTGTGAAGGAAATCCGTTTAGTGTTATCGCTGGTTCATTTCATCCAATCTTTCACTTCACTTGAATGGGCTCTTCAATTGTTACTTTTCGGGTCATTCCGTATCGCAAGCGGCTGACGATTTTCTGTTTTGGAATGGTTGCGGCTTTTCCGTTCAAAACTTCAATCGCAATCTTACCCATTTTCACAAGGTTAAAGATGTCTTGAAGACTGATCTTCGGACTTTTTGTTTTCATGATTTTTTTCACCACCTTTCTTTCCTATCGACAATGGCGTTTATGAGGCCTTTTGCGACGAGAAAATCAATTAACTCTCCCCTTCCGCAAGGCTTCTGAATGAATCCGTCGGCCCCTTGTTCGAGCATTTCCTTTTCAAGATGCTCGTATGCGGAAACCATGCAGATAACGGCTTCCTTTCTTTCCGCTTTCATAATTCTGAGTAAGTCAGGGCCTTGAAGTTGTGGACTGCTTCCATCAATACCAATGTCTAAAAAAACCACATCGGGACGAAAGCTCCGGAAAGACGCCAATGCTTCCTCGCTTCCGCCAAAATCCTGTATTTCAAAATAATCATCTAGGACCATGCGGAACGCGTCCCTAATTTCGTCAATGTCATCAACGATTAAAAGCCTTTTCCTCCCTTCCTTTGATTTCTTTTTAGCGTCATATTCCATCACTGTTCTTCCGTTCATGGTTAAAACTCCTTTCTGTTCCAATCTTATGCTGCGCGGGCAAGCATCTGGTTTACCTGGTCAAAGCGGCTCAAGAACTCAAGGTCAAATTGAGCGCGGGATTTTCCGGTAAAAATGAATCCTCCATCCGGGCTGTATGTTCCGATTGATTGGAGAAGCTTTTCAATTTTTAATTGGTCTTCCTGCGTTAACTGCGACTTCAAGCGTTTATGGAGAATCGCTGCAAGAAAGAGCTTCCGTCCGTCAATCACTTCATCTGGCTTGGTTGATTTCACGAGAATGTCTTGATTCCCGTCCCAGAGCTTGAGATTGCCTTCGTAAGCCACCCTGATGGACCGATCATCCAAGAAGGGTTTGATTGACGCAAAGTTCTCATGCCTGATCGGAACATTTCTCACTTGAATGATTCCTTTGATTTCTGAAGTGATTTGAAAAGCTTGCTCAATATCTGAGACCGTAAACGACGGATTTAAATTGATGATGGTAATTTGAAGTCGTTTCAGTAGGTCATCCGGGAGCAGACGGCGAAACTCTTTCACGCTCTCCATAAATCCAATTCCTTTGACGCTTAGCTTTCCGTCCGACTTCTCAATGAACGTTTCAGCGTCGAGATCGATTGCCAGAGGAGATTCTTCGAGAAGTGAACGAATAAATTGAACGTTATCCGCTTTGAACCCTTTTTCTCTAGTGACCGCGGCTGAAACAAGATTCACTTGAGCATCGACAATGGACGCCTCTGGCTGATTCAAATTCTTTGCCCGAATCATCTCTATAGCCGCGCGTGAAGCATCCCGAAATTCGAGTGCTGCACTTAAGACTTGAAGGGGACTTATCGCTTGAGTGTCACCGATGGCGCCCAGTGATTCAATCGCACCAAGGCGTTGGGTAATGCTCGGATTTCTAAAAGTCTGGATGAGAGCAGGTACAGCCGGTTTTCCGATGTGGACGAGTTCACGCACAGCATTTTCACGTCTTTGAATCACGGGTTCTTTTGAATAGAGCACTTTTCTAAGTTCAGACCGCGGCCCCATAGGTGAGGGCGACTTGACGCGTCTGCCGATGGGTACCTGCCCTCCAGCAGAACCATCTTTTTCTTCATCTTCACTTCCCGTGCTCATGACAAGATGTGGATAATTCTTAAACTCATTAAACCCTTGCCTTGGGATGGGGAGATTCTTCGGAATGGCGTTGATTTCGTCATTGTAGAAAGGCGCTCCTGGAAGAATGGGAAGCGCAAAACTCTTTTGATTGTCACTTGCCTGCTGGGACATGTATAAGGCAAGTTTATTCTCTGGTTTCTGCGGTCCAAAGCCTGTGTGCTTATCAATATGAAGCATGGACAAGATTCTTGGATGCCTTCTAAGGCTAATGGGAAGTCCATCTTCAAGGGGCTTTATGATTAAGTAACCGCTTTGTGGATTCTCTCCTGCAAGTTCTGAGACGGTTCTGACGATTCTTTCAAGACTACGATTTTCAAATGGATTGGGCGGGGGTAATAAAGGCATGCGTCTACTAAAATCAGGCATGGGTGGAAGGGTTTTATCGTAATAAGCAATCACCCTTATTTTCTTTTGATCAGGCTGGTCAATGTTAAATTCATGGACTTGTCTTAAAATCTCAAGATAAAGGTCTGGCCTTTTAAACTCTCGTGGAAGAAACGGAGGGAACCTGGATTCAATCATACGGATAAGCTCAGGTGACACATTTCCCCGTCTTAAAAACTCATCCACCAATGCTTGTGAAGCGGTCGGAAAATCAAGGTGAATCTGAGTGATCTTCTTTTGTTCTAAGAGTTCACGGATAATTTTCCCAAGGTCTTTTAAAATCCAGGGTGTAGGCCCGTTATAATTCCAAAGGATTAAATTCTGTCCTTTGTTTATTCTTGAAATGACATACTGAGCAATATCCGTATCTTGATGTTCTCTTAGATAATCCGTTACTTTAAAGACATCTTCCATATCGCTAAAGTCATTAACGCCGCCTTCCGGCTGGTGAGGATAAAGAAAATCATCATCACTCGGAGGTGGCGGAAACATTCTGAGTTCTGAACGTGCGGATGATTCGGTGATTCTGAGAAGCCATTCTGTGAGTAACACGAAATGCTCAAGTTTTACACTATCCTGCGGAACATGGCCTGAGGCGTGATCATAATTTGCCCGAAGGTGAACCATACGCACACCTGAACGCTCAAATGCTTGTTCGTCGCCACCACTGGGCGCAAATTCTGCCGGCTGGTGTTTGACAAACGAAGCGCCAACTCCAAACATTCCAGATTGAATACCGGAAGCAAGCGCTTCCCACACCACTTGTCCGACCCCCGTCCCAACCTCATGCACGCTTTCACGGAGAGCTCTCGAATCGTCAAAATTAATGAATTTCACGGCGAGCGGTAGAACGTTCTCGCTGGGTGGACCACCCCGGTAATGGCGCTGTGATTCCTTATCAAGCAGCGGGCCGTCAATTGGGACTAGAAAATCAAGGTCTTTCAAAATCTCCGGGTGATGATCCACAATGTCTCTTGCACCAACGAAGCCCCTTTCTTCTTCAACAGTAAAAATGATACGAATCTGAGGATGCGGAATATTCTTTTCCTTCATGGTCAGAAGCACTTCCATGATGGCGGCAACCCCAAGAGCATCATCAAGACCCGCATTGCCTCTATTGCCCTCGACCATGAGAATGCCGTGTCGCATGCTCACGTCTGAAGTGTTATGAGTCGTTCTGTCGATGTGGGCATTTAAACCAATTTTCTTAACGGAACCTTGATAATCAGCAGTGATGGGAATATCCCAGATGAGATTGAGCGGTTTTTGAAGGCGCGGCAATTTGACTTCGTGTCCGCCTAGTTGGGTGAGTTCGAGAAGGAGGCGGTCTCTAAAAGTTTTCTCCCGGCCGCTTCCGCTCGGAATCTGGAGGTACTCACGCAGACGTTTCGTGAGGCGAGCCGTGTCGATCCTTAGACCTTTCTTTACTTGAAGGCTTTCAATCTCCGCCGTAAGAACATTCTTCTTTGCTTCCAAAGCATCTGTTTCCTCTTTGAGAGTCGCGAGCGTCTCACTAAAGTCAGATACCTGCCCTGCAATAAACTCAAGCCTTCTTGCTAAATCAATTTGCTCTGCCTTGAGGATTCCAATTGATTTTTGAAGTCGTTCCGATTCAGCTTGTCTTTCGTGAATGGTACGCTCAATCCCAGAGACCTCTTCCCTTTTTGAAGATACTTGTTCATCCAGCGTTCTAATTTGATTTTGAAGGCGCCCGGTTTCACCTGCAAGCTCTGTCTTCTTGTTTGAAAGCGATTCGTTTTCCCTTTGAAGTCGAGCAATGGTTTGTCCAAGCGATTCGTTTTCACCCATCAAACGGGCTTCTTCATCTTTTAAGCCATTGATTTTTGCCTGGACGGCTGCAAGTTCTGGAGTGGTTTCGCCAAGCTCCTTTACTTTGGCTTCAAGTTTTGCAATCTCACCCGCTGCCCAGGATTCTTTATCCGCTACAAATTGAGCAATTTCGAGGAGTCTTGCTCTGCCTGACTCAATTTTTTCAGTTTGCACACCAAGATTTGTTTCCACCTCACGAACACTTGCCTGAAGTCTTGCGATATTCTCCTGAAGTTCTTTCTCTCTTGCTTTGAGACTTCTCAATGTCTTAATTCTTTGCCTTGCTTGTTCTCTGAGATGAGCAACTCGCTTCTTTCTTTCACTTTCTAATTCCGCGGTTCTTCCAGTTTCAGTGAGCGGAAGAGCAACGCTTGGTTCTGTCAGTTGAATAGGTTTTGTTTGGACTTTTTCTTCTGAGACAGCAAGGATGGGAGCCTCTGTTGCTTTTGGCTCATCCAGTGCCTCCCACAAAACTTGGAGCGATCCCAAAATGCCTGTTTGAAGTGACTCGTAATAAGCTAGGAGTTCTGTACTGATTTCTTGAAGGGCGGGAAGATTGAAAGCGTTTGCTTCAGAATCCATTTCCAAGATGGCTTTCTGAAGGGTTCTGACGAGCTCTTCCTTAATGCGGTCAATAGCACCCGCTAGTTCTTTAGGTTTTGTATCAATGGAAAGTGCTCTCGTTCTAAGAATTGCTTCCCGTGAGTTTTGAAGGAGGTCATCCGCTTTTGCTTTGAGGATTGTTTTTGTTTTCTCTGCCCGATCGCGCATCTTCTTTTGAAAAGAAGCATGAAGCAAATCATCAGCTTGTTTGATTTCAGCTTCAATTTCTGCAAGAAGAGTCTCTGCTTCACTCAGATGGACTTGGAACCCGGGCAGGTCTTTAAACTCACCTAGGTCTTCTCGAATGGATTTTGCTCGCTCAGCCAATTCCTTTCCCATTTGTTCTCTGATTGCTAAAAACTGTTCAACAAGTTCTTTTGGAGTGGATGAGGAATTAAGCGAGTTGACCTGCTCCCCAAATAACGAGGCTCCCTCCCGAAGTTTATTCTTCAGTTGCTCCGCTTCTCTTTTGACCCGGGCAAACTTCTCTAAGAGTTTCCTCTCTTTTTCTTTCTCAAATGCTGCTTCGATGTTTTGTAAGACTTGTGCGCCAAAGCCAACCGCACCTGCATGAAGCGCAGGCCGCGTTCTTGGTAGATCAACTTTGGGTGGTTGAGCTTCCCTCTCTTGTGGTTTCTTGATTTCATAGACACCATGATCTGGCGTTTCAATCGTGATGGAATCTTTTTCGATTTTGAAAATGCTTCCCTTTGGGATTTGGAGAGGTTCATCCATCCAGGGGAGTTTGATTTCACCAGAGTCCGTCATTGTGAATGAATCGGTTTCATTAGAGATTTCAAATGCTTTCTGGTCATGGTCGTATTTCACGAGACCCTTTTCACCTACTGTGATTTGAGCCAGTTTTGCGCCTGTGAAAGTAATCTTGAATAAAGCGGGGAGAACGAATTTGTAACCTGCAAGCGAAAATAGGGATGTTGGATTTAACACTCCCAAGAGTCCTACGGCAGTTAAAATTTCAATCGCACCATCATTCAGAGAGCCTTCTACTTTTGTTCTTTGGGGCGTAAGCGCTTTGAAGGATTCCTCCCCTTCATTCTTTTCTACTTCGGTTCTCGGTGGCATTGTGATTTGGATGCCGTCTTTTCTTATGAGAACAACAGGCTTTGGTTCTGCTGCCGTTTTATTTCTGAGCTCTGAGCGATAAACTGCCCTCAAAAGAAGCTCTCCTTTTGATTCATTGTGCCTGACTGGAAGCGGGTGATTCCACCTGGGAGAAAACGTTTCAAGATATTGATTCCGGTAGGCCCAGCCGTCCCAGAGTCCAAGTTCTTTTAGGTGGTCAAAGCCGCTTACTTTTTCCACGTATATGGGCGCTGTTGGATAAAGAGGATCGAGAATTTGGTAAAGCTGATAGAAGTTTGATACGAACCGGCTCATGAAGACTTCGGTGAAATCTTGTTCCTTTGCCCAATTTGAAATGGCATGGACCACGCTTTCTGAAAGTGGTTTCAGTGTTCCCTTCTTTAATGACCAGGGTGAAATTTGAATCGCATCGATCACGATAACGGGCTTTCCCTCTCGTGATTTTGCAACGATCACATAAATATTTCCAATCCATTTGCCGTTTACGACCACTTTGAAATTTAAAAATCCCGGGTCAAATAAGAATTGGGGAATGGTTTCAAAAAATGCGGTGCCTTCTGTAAAGGAGGTACAGTCGCAGGACACATCCCCTCGATACAAGTCCTCTGCCGTTCTCGTTGAGAGCTCAAGATAAGCATTTGACCGGCCTTTCAGTGGAATCCGGGCGCCGGGTTCGTCAAAGGTTTCTTTTATGCCAATCTGCCCCGTTTCATCCTTGAAGCGTCTGTAGAAATCGGTTCCCTTGATAAACGTGAACACAGAGTCATGGTCTTTTAATACTTGCAGAGCTTTTTGGATCGCTTCGATTTGGATTTTCCCTTGCCTTTCCCAAACTGGTTTGACAACCCCGAAGCGGTCTTTCAAAGCTTCCGGGACTTTTGCCAGAACAAGAGCGAGGTTGGTGTTCAGTTCATGGAGAAGCGCTTGAAGCTCTGGTTTCGTATAAAAATAGGAAAGCGGGACGGCTAGCGGTATATCCGTGTGTCTGTCGTCCATGGTGATCCGTTTGATGATTTCCCAAATGAGATAAATGAAAAAGAGCGCCCCTCCCAAGACTGTGATTACCAAAAGACCGCTTGAGAGAGCATCTTGGGCAAGCATGGGCTGCGTAAACGTGCGAAGCTCAGACCGGGCGTGACCGTTTAATCTTGCTTCAAGCGTCTGAAGCCTCGATTCATTCTCTCTGATTTTTCCTTGAAGCTCCCCCAGCTCAAGACCGATCCGGTCAACGGCAACTTGCACTTCCTCGTGTTCAGACCTCAAAGCGTCTTCAACTGCCCGCTTTCGCTCCCTTCTTGCTTTATCAATCTTTTCTTCAAGGATGGATTTTGCTCTTTTTCTTTCGGTTTCGATTTCTCTGAGACGTTTTCCTTCTTCCCGGATTCGAGACACCGTTTCATGGATTCTGTAGGCTTGAATTTTGACTCGCTCTAGCTCATGGTCTTTTTGTTTAGGGGAAATGAGAAACCCAGAGACTGATCTAAAACCTGAAGTGGCTTCACCGCCGAAGTTTTGGACGTATTCTTCGTGAAGGCCAAATTCAGCGAAGTAACCGTTGCCGCCCGCTTTTCTTAACGTAAATGACTTCGCTTCCTCTTTTGAGAATTCCTTTGCCGCTGTTTTCAGGGGAGAGCCGACGTCCTCTCTTTGGGACGCTGTGTTTGAGAGAATGACGCCATCAAGGCCCGCTTCACCCGCCCAAAGCGCAATCGCTTCAAAGAACCGGTTCGCCATCTGTTTCTTTTGTTCTGAGGTCATCGAGTGAGCGGGGCTGACTGAAAGCATATCTATAAATAAATAGGTTTTACCATCTTTGTCTTTTGCGATGAGTGAGTAGATATTTCCAATCCAGCGATTGTTCTCAATAATCTTAAAAAGGAAGAAGGCGGGGTCTGGAACCGTTGCCATTGTTTCATCAAACTTGCCTATGGTTCCTTCTTCCGCATGCCTTGCGGTGCAATCGGATGAAACGCAGCCTCTAAAGAAATCGACAAAGGTTTTGCCTGAAAGATAAAACTGCATAACCCCTTTACGTCCTGCGGTTTCTTCGTATTCCAAACGCTCAATCTTGGAATCAATGAGTTTGGCTATCAGGGCGTAGAGTTTCGAGTTTTGAGAGACATGGTTTTGGTTCTTTAATGCGGTTCTGATTCCTTTCCAGTATGAAGCAGCTTTTCTTGAAGCGCTTACCCCGCCAAGATCCCGCGCGGCTTCTTCAAAGGAAAGAATCTCAAGTGCTTTTACAAATAAATTAGCTCGCTCAGGCTCAGGAACCAGATCCCAGCTAGAAATTTTCTGGATGAAAAGTGTGGTCACTTTCCTCACCGATTTCTCATCGAGCGCTTCATCAAGGGGTTTTCCTTTCAGAATTTCCCGCTTGGGGCCAATAAAGTTGTCATAAAGACTCGGGTATTTCGTGCGAAGCACCTTAATAAGATCCTTTGCCGCTTGAAGTGTGCTCGTGATGGGAGACATCTCAGGTTCGAGAGAGGAGTCCTTTACGTCCTGGCTGTCATAGGCAACTCTGAATTTTTCCTCAGGTCTATTGAATCCGGGCATCAAGTCTTTGGTATCCTCTAGAAATTCCAGATAGTAAGGCGGGTGTTCAGCTTCATAGTAGGTATAGAGCCCGTCACGCCCCATTTTGGAAATCATTCGGCTGAGTGTATGGCTTCCAAATTCGCTTCTGATCCGGGATTCATCCCCGACTGCTCTTGTAAATTCATCGAGTGAGACAGGTTCGTTTAGGTCAGTGAGAGTTCCCGGAAGTCCGAGCTTTGCCAGTTTTATCCCGTCATCGTATTTGAGTGCTGTTTTGATTCTTTCTTCAATGGGAAGATGCTTTGGGGTAAGAAGTCCTACGATAAAACTTTCTGTCAGGCTTGAGACGGCACCCCTTTTTCTTTCATAGACCGCGAGAGCTTCCGGGAGTTCGCTTAAATCTCCATCATCGTCCAGCATGGAACGTGCTCTTACCACATGGTCAATATCACGGATGACAACGGAAAGTGAACGTTCTGGAACTTTAAGGAGAAACTCAACCCACCTTTTAATTCCCCAATCATCTTCAAGGAATAGTCTCACAGCATGGTCAAACTCTTGGTAACGTTTGGTTTTTTGAAGTCCCGCTCTTTTCTCTAGCTTTGCAATTTGATCAAGAACTTTTTCATCACCGCGTGTTTTGAGAAGTTCCCTTACTTCGTCTTTCAGTTCCTCATGCTCAATCGCATATTTCATTTCCTCATGGCGGCCCTGAAGGAGAGGACTGCTGAGAAGCCTTTTCGTTTTCTCGTTTTCGTTTCTTTGTTTCCAGGATTCAAAGATTTTAAGGAGAAGCGTGGTGTCAAATTCAGCAAATACTTTGGCTGCGTCTTTTACCATTGAATCTGAAAGCTCAGTTGCCTTTGCTACATCAAAATGTAGTGCTTTCTTAAGTTTCCAGGGAAATATAATGAGTCGAATAAGGAAAAAGATAATTTCTTTCGTGAGAACTACAGGCATTGAAAGCAAAGCTACAAGACCTATGTGAAGAAATGGAGTCACAAAGATCTCAACGATCCAAAGAAGTCCTGTGACCGTAATTGAGGACGTTTCCTTCTTGCCAAGCTGCTCAAACTCCCATGTATAGAGTTTGATTTCATCCCAGTTCCAATTGTGATACGCCATCCAAAGAAGGAATCCGCCCCAGACCCAACCGAGAAAGAATGTGGGCAAGAGTTTCACAACCGCAACAGACATGCTATTCCTGAAATCAGGTTTCTTGAAACGGATGAGGTTGGGTAGCGCTTCCGTAACTTTGAATGACGCTTTGTTTAATTTGGTTCTTGCATGGGAAAGCCATAAGAGACTTGCGAATGTCTTCACGGTAACTGCCGCAACCGATAAAACCAAAAGACCCAGAGCATACGGCCATGCAGTGGACATAAAATCGACTGCTCTTTGCCAGTGTTCCGAAGTTAGTCCCGTGCGAAGTTCAGAACGTGAGAGTCTTTCCTGAAGTTCTGCCTCTCGTCTCTCAAGAGTTTCAATTTCGCTTTGGACTTTTGTAAGAAGCGATGCTTTTGTGGTTTTTGCTTTGTTGAGAGCTTTTAAAACAACTTCTTCTTTTTCATTTTTAATT
>OBEQ010696118.1_pt1 | contig 11843 bp, 9 predicted proteins | sample 1670901 | NCBI WGS metagenome assembly OBEQ01 (sample SAMEA104232315, study PRJEB22302) | groundwater metagenome | biome: forest; feature: aquifer; material: groundwater | place: USA | collected 2011-08-07 | depth 5.4 m | reverse complement strand
TTTAAAGGAGAAATTCGCTGGGATAAAACTAAGCCCGACGGCCAAATGAGAAGAATGGTTGACGCAACGTTGGCTAAAAAAGAATTCAGTTTCCAGGCAAAAACAGATTTTGAAGAAGGATTAAGAAAAACCATTGAGTGGTACTCAAGCCAAAATTAAAAACCGCATAATGCGGTTTTTGTTTTACAGAGCTTTTTCTATCTCGCCGCAAAGCATGTGAATAATTGCCAAATGAACTTCTTGGATCAAGGCCGTATTTTCGGCCGGGACAAGAATTGCCACGTCAACTAGATCGACAAGATTTTTTGTTTTGATACTAAACAACCCTATTCTTTTAGCCCGCTTCTTTTCTGCCATTTTAAAAGCTTCCAGAATATTCTGCGAGTGGCCGTCATTCTTTACATCGCTCGTGGTTAAACCGATAACAACATCGCCCTTATCAGCCAAGGCTTCAATCTGCCTTGAAAAAACAGAATCAAAACCAAAATCATTGCTTTGAGCGGTTAAAATTGAGCTGTCTGTGGTTAGGGCAATTGCCGGCAGAGCTCGCCTTTTTTTCTCAAATTGGCAAACCAACTCTGCGGCGAAATGCTGGGCTTCGGCCGCCGAGCCGCCATTTCCGAAAATAAGAATCTTGTTGCCTGTGCCTATGGCTTTCAGTAAAACATCCCTCGTCCTCAAAAAACTTTTAACCAGTTCCCTGTTTTTTGACAACTTATTATATATTTCAGCACGAATTTTAAAACCTTCTACAAATAAATCTTGCATAAAATTTTATCCTTCTTGTCGTGTAAAACCTTTAGTTTCTTATATCATATACAATGGCAAAAAACAATCAACTTGGCGCATTAAAAAAGTTCGACCTAAGTCGAACTTTTTACTAATCCTAATTTCCTGAGAGCTTTGAAAGTTGCAATGACAGACTTCCCATCTACTCTTTCTCTGTCAATTAGTTTGAGCCAGTCGTCAAGATGAACCAGAACTACTCCCAAATATTCATTCTCGTCTAAATTCTGCTTTTCAACGACTATCGGATCGATTTCAACGCCTATAAAAGAATAGTTTCTTGAATTAAATTGCCGAGCAACCGGCGTCGTTCCGGTTGAACCAAGAGATATAACGTCTTTAAGCATTACTCCACTTTCCTCTTCAAATTCTTTTTTTGCGCGAATGGACGGATTTTCTCCGGGCTCGATCATACCGCCTGGCAGGTCAAGGATTACTTCTTCACAACCATGCATAAACTCGGCGCAAACAACAACCAAATTACCAGGCAAAAGAGTAAAAACAACAGACCCGCTGTACCCTACGGAACGGAACCCTCTAAAAAACTTACCCTTGGGGTCAACAAAGGTGGCAACCTCTATCTTTGGCAAATATTTTAAATTTCTTTTTTCTTCTAAGCTAAGCTCCTGTTTCAAATAATCCGAAACAGACATTGGGTTATCTGACGTTCTCCATTTAACAATTCCTATGGATTTTAATACATCAAAAACATTATCGGCGCTAGCTATTGGCAGTCCGTATTTTGTTTTCAAGTTGTTCTCCTGTTTTTCAAATACCATTCACAGGTTTTCCGAATACCATTTTCCAGTTCCGTCTTATGGTGCCAGCCAAAAGCATGACATCTTGAAGAATCCAAAAGCTTTCTAGGCATGCCGTTCGGCTTAGAAATATCCCAATTAATTTTTCCTTTGTATCCGACTATGCCGGCAATTAGTCTTGTTAAATCAACAATCGAGATTTCTTCTCCGGTACCTACATTCAAGAACATACGACCAGTCGCGTTATCTTTCGCACTCGGATTAAAGTTATTCATCATAAATATTGCAGCATCGGCGGCATCATCAACATACATGAATTCCCTCAGAGGCGAACCGCTACCTAGAAAAGTAACCTCACGCAGACCGTCTTCTTTAGCTTGGTGCAATTCATGAATTACTGCAGGAATAACATGAGCCCTATCGCCACTGAAATGATCATCGGGACCATACAAACTGGCGAGAACAAGCGAATAAAATTTGGTTCCATATTGAGCATTGTAACTCTGACACAATTTCATTCCCGCAATCTTAGCAATCGCATAAGCCTCGTTGGTCGGTTCCAATGGACCAGTCATCAAACATTCTTCCTGCATCGGCTGGAGACATTCTCTGGGATAACAGCAATTGGCGCCGAAAAATAAAAGTTTTATAACACCAACCTTATAAGCCGCATGCATCACATTTTGCTGAATAAGTAAGTTCTCTTCCAAAAAATCAACTGGGTATTTAATGTTTCCAGCGATATTACCAACTTTAGCTGCCGCTAGAAAAACATAGTCGGGACGGGTTGTTTTGAAAAACATTTCAACAGAATGCCGGTCCAAAAGATTAAGATCTAATCTGGATGGTGCAGACAAACTGTAACCACGTTGGCCGAGCCGTTTGACAAGAGCAGAGCCCAACAAACCGGTATGGCCAGCAATATAAATGCGGGAACCTCTATTCATAGTTTCTCTTTAAAATGCCCATATTTGACAATCTTTTAAGAGCCAGAAACCGTATCTTATCTTTAAGTCTTTCAGCACTTATTAGAACTCCCTTGTAAAATTACTGGATGGACTATCGCATACTTAAATGCAATAGTCCATCCGTGTTGATAAAACTAATTTGACACCTTTTGATACTTTTTGATACTTTTACTAATATGGCTATCGACCCTAATGAAATATACACAACCCAAGAAACACAAGATATTCTAAAAATATCTAACAGTACCGTGAAACGCCTTCTCAAGAATGGCCTTCTTAGAGCCAACAAGGTGGGTGGACAATACCGGATTTTAGGTAAGGAAATATTAAAGACCGTCTCGCCGACCGTCGAAAGAAAAGCTGTCCAAACCTACCAAAGATTAAAGAAAAAAGTAAAAAGAAAAATAAAAAATTGGTAACAAAAAATGAAAACTGTAGATAAAATAGGCGGCGTGATCAGCTTATTCCGCAAAGCATTCAAGAGGCACACAAAAAAATTAATTTTAATGACCATCCTTGGTTTTGTCGGAGGATTTTTCGGCGGCATAGGCATAGGAGTGATAATCCCTTTGTTTTACATCATTACAAATCAGTCCGGCGCCGGAACCGATTCCATCTCCAAAATCATTTCCAAAGCTTTCGCCTATGTCCACCTGACTCCATCTTTGCCAACCATAATAACGCTGATGATTTTTCTCTTTGCGGCCAAAGCGGTGTTTTTATATATCGCAAATTATTTAAGTTCAAGAATCCATGTTGATTATGAATTGGAAACAAGAGAAAGGTTATTTAAAAAAACCCTGGAAACCGATTGGCCATATTTGATGAATCAAAAGATTGGCTATCTTGACAGTGTCCTGATGAACGATGTCGGCGGCATTTCCGGCGCCCTAAACAGTTTAAGCGCCTCGATTTTAATTGGAACCAGTTTAATAACCTACGCCATCATCGCCATTAATATATCTGTTCCCATAACCCTAACCACTCTCGGCTTAGGCCTAGTTTTGTTTATATCCCTCAAACCTATTTTTTATAAAGTCAGAAAATTGACCAAAAAAACTTCGGACACGATCAAAGAAGTTTCCCACCACATCAATCAGCACATTATCGGCGGAAAAACAATCAAGTCTATGTCATTAGAAAAAAATGTCTTGGAACAGGGTGTCCATTATTTTGAAGACTTAAAAGATATCAGAATGAAACAGTATAAATATAGCCTATTATTCAACACTTTTCTTGAGCCTATAAGCCTGCTATTTATAATCATAATATTCCTAACCTCATACAGGAATCCGGCGTTCAATATTGTAACTTTCGTGGCCATAATTTACCTTGTCCAAAAAATGTTTACCTTCGTTCAATCAATTCAAGGCAAATTCAACACCATCAACGAATCCCTACCCTTAATAAATGTTCTGGTAAATTATGAAAGGGAACTGGATAAAAATCAGGAATTTAAAGGTGGTAATAAAAAATTTAAATTTGACAAAACGCTTAAATTCCAAAATGTCACATTTGAATATTACAACGGCCAAAAAATAATCAATTCCCTGAACCTCTCAATCGACAAGGGAGAAATAGTGGGAGTCGTGGGTCCTTCCGGGGCTGGTAAAACAACAATCATCGATCTTGCTCTGCGTCTTTTGCGTCCCGGCCAGGGAGAAATAATGATAGACGGCCTAAATGTGGATGAAATCGATCAAAAATCATGGCGCAATAGTATTGGCTACGTATCGCAGGACATTTTTTTGCTCAACGATACGATTGAAAACAATATACGATTTTATAATAATTCTCTGAACCATAAGGACATAGTTGAAGCGTCTAAATCGGCCAATATTTATGATTTTACAGAAACGCTGCCCGATAAATTCCAAACCCTAGTCGGTGAACGAGGCGTCCATCTTTCCGGAGGCCAGCGTCAGAGAATCGTTCTGGCCAGAATTTTGGCCAGAAAACCTCAAATACTTGTTCTTGATGAAGCAACCAGCGCTCTCGACAATGAGTCGGAATATAAAATTCAGGAAGCAATAAAAAATTTGCGGGGTAAGCTGACAATACTCATCGTCGCCCACAGATTAAGCACGGTAATGAATTCGGATAAGATTTTGGTTTTAAAAGATGGTATTATTGCCGAAGAAGGCAGTCCCCAAGAATTACTCAGTAATGAACAGTCGTATTTTTATAAAAATTATAATATCGATAAAAACTAGTGAGCATTTACTTTTACTTAATTTGGGGAATTGCGGCATCTTTAGGCACTGCCTTTGCCATAAGTACAAGAGGGGTTCTTTACCATACGCCTGATACCGACAATGAACTGATGGCCTATGCCGCCGCTCAATCTGATAAATGGCACTGGCCATCGGATGTGCATAAATACGGTGCCGGAAAAACCAGAATGAAAGATGTTTCAATTCTGCTTCTGGCTATATTTCAAAAAATTACTGGGGACAAAGAATCTGATTATCCCTATACCATCATGACCGGAATTTCCGTATCAATCTGTGGGATATTAGTTTACTTAATTACCGCAAACTATTTTAATCCGACAATCGGATTGTTTGCCGGACTTTTGTATCTGTGTTCTTTTTGGCCCTGGCAAGTTTCACTGTATGGGGGTCATGCAAACATTGCGAATCTTTTTTTTGTCCTTTCTATTTCTGCGCTTCAGTGGCCAATGATAAGCTCCGTCTCCGCAACACTAAGTTTTGCTATTGCAGGGGCGCTGTTCTGTTTCTCATTATTTTCTTCGCCATCATCATATAAATGTTCTGCCACCTTCTTCATTGCTGCTACCTATACACGATTTACATTGCTTCAGCATGCTGGTGTATCAATCCATCTATACTCATACCTATCCACACCGACAACCAGTATCCTGATGTTATTTTTGCCACTCGCAGTTTTAGTTGCCTGGACGTTGCTCTGGTTCAATCAAAAACAGCTCGTCGTCAAATTATATTACAAAAAAATATCAAAACCATTTGACCAAATCATCACCGGCCAGAATATGTTCCCACTAGAATACTATTTCCCGATTATACGAGATAAATTAAAAACCGTTGCCCAGGTTGTGGGGGTATTGATTATCTTGTTTTTGATCGTTTTGAATTTTATTGGACTTGAATTTTTAATCTCCCTCTCGATCGGATTTATGTCTGTGTTTATGTTCCTAACCCTTCCTAATATTAGACAAAATACTATAAGTTATATTAATTATCTTTTAGTATCCCCACGCAAAACACACTTTAGAAATTATATTAGCTACTATGCCAAGCAGGGCATAACGATTGCCAATAATATGCGCGGAGCAGGATTAAAATGGGTACCCCGTATGTTAGTAAAATTTATTCCATTTCATCTCTTTCTTTTTGCATTAAGTGGAATATATCTTATAACAAACGCCCTGATTCATCACCGAATAGATAATCTCCTCCTAACTTGTCTCCTCGCACTCGTTTCTCTCTCGCCTATAATTTCTGCGGAATTTACCAGAGCCCCACAAGCATCGCGTCTCTATTCTTCGGGGTTAATTACCATGACAATATTTATTTCTTATGCCATGTCCCAAGCACAATCCTTGCTACATGAGTATTGGTATTTACTTGTTCTTTATCTTATCACGATCATATCTTGGAATATGTTCGTGTTTATATCTGATGTTTATCCGGCTAGAATGGCAACCAGAAATTTATTATATGAAATCCGGCGTCGAAAAATAAGGGATATTTATACCTATCAAACGAACTATAATAAAAGTTTCGTAATGGCCATTCCAGGTATGGCTATTTCAAGTTATCTTCCGCCTAGATATATTAAGCCGCCATTTAATGTCCACTTCATTCAGAGTCTAATTGATGTTATTGACGGTTGGATTGCAATTCCCCCAACCAGTTCTAAGGGTTTAACCATGAGCTGTGAACCGGAAGCGTTAGCCGGTGACTACACTAAAGATAACATCCTTAATACTCTCATAAAAAATCATGATTTGGATAAAATTGCTGCCGCACGTTTTCCAACTTATAGCACCAGCAAAATTTGGATTAATGAGGACGACATAACCAGTTGGCAAAGCCTGATCAGACATGAAATCGGATCGGACGATTTATATCGTGGTTACGGCTGGCTTGTTCACAGCGACACTCTTAAACCGTTAATACAACCTGCAATATGAAAATGATTTTCTCCAAAAAAATCCTATCGGCAGTCGACAAGACCAAGAGAATAGCCTTAGCGGGATTAGCCAAGAAAAATCAGAAACAGCAAACATATCCGATTGTTAAAAAAGATCTACTATGTATTCCCCGTTGTCCCTTCTGCCAAAGCTCTCGTTTAAAACATCTTGCCGAAGTCTCACTAATCTCGGGCTTGTTGTTTTTCCGCACCAGTGTCTGCCAGAATTGCGTTTTTGTTTTCCGGTCAATTTCACCTTCATTTGCCTGGTTCAAAAAATGCTGGCGGATGATTGACAATGGCAAACTGGAAGTTTTTAATCCGGAAGCCGAAAAATATAAAAAGTTTCGTTATCAGGAATATCTGGCCATAGTTAAAAAATATCTGAGCCGAGGATCAGCTCTTGAAATCGGTGGCGGCTACGGAACCGGCACCAAGCTTTTCCAGCAAGCCGGATTTGATATGGAAGTTATTGAATCTGAGGTAAGCAAAGCCCGTTACATTCAAGAACATCTTGGAATTCCGGTAGTTGACGACGACATTTTCCACTTTTTAAATTCAACTAACAAAAAATATAACCTTATCCTATTCTCTAATTGTCTTGAACACTTAGATCATCCGATTGCCGTAATGAAAAAACTGAAACAGATTCTAAAGCCTGGAGGAGTTGTGCTTGTAGCCGTGCCTATTTTATGGGATTACGTAATCTGGACCGATGCTTTATATTTAACCCACAAAGTCAATTTCAGTCAGGAACACCTGTTGGCTCTTTCCGTTAATTCTAGTTTTGAAACGCTTGAAATGAAAAATGTCCCCTATGTTTTTGATAATTCACAAGAAATTCTTTTGATCCTTAGGGCCGCAGCCAGGCCCTCGCCTATTTCTCTAAAACTGACATCTCGCCAACAAAAAGAACTCGTAAACGAAATTGCAGGATTGTATCACTCCAAACTTCCATTTTCTTCCAAACTGGTAAAAAACGTCATTAAATACCAAGTACCCCATATTGACCAATTTTTTCAAACTGTTAACTTGGAAAACAAGATTATCATACCACCGCACTCACAGAAAGGATTCATAAAAATAATCCCAAAATACACTAAAAAATAATGATTATCACCAGGACACCTTATCGCATATCATTTTTTGGAGGAGGCACTGATCACCCCGTTTGGTATGAAAAAAACGGCGGAGCCGTGCTCTCAACCTCAATTGACAAATACTGTTACATCAGCTGCCGTTTTCTACCGCCCTTTTTCAAACATAAACACCGGATTGTTTATTCCCAACAAGAAAATGTAAACAATATCAATGAGATAGACCACCCTTCAGTGAGAGAGTGCATGAGATATACCAAACAAAAACATGGCTTAGAAATACACCACGACGGAGATTTGCCATCTATGTCAGGGCTAGGTTCCAGCTCATCCTTTACTGTGGGTTTGCTTCAAGCTCTCTATGGATTAAAAGGTGAGCTAAAAAACAAGCGCCAACTCGCTTTGACCGCTATTCATGTAGAGCAAAAAATGATTAAAGAAAGCGTCGGTTCACAAGATCAGACAATTGCTGCGTTCGGCGGATTTAATAGAATAGATTTTGGCGGAAATAAAAAAATAGCAGTAACCCCAATTACAATACCCACTCAAAGGTTAGATGATTTTCAAAACCACTTGCTTCTATTTTTTACTGATTTTTCTCGAAAGGCATCAGAAATAGAAGCCGAGAAATTAAAAAAATTTAAAAATAAAGACATCGAGCTTCAAACAATGACTGCCATGGTCGGGGAAGGGATCAATATTCTTAAAAGTAAAGATGACCTTAATAAATTCGGCCAACTCTTGGATCAAGGCTGGAAATTAAAACGTGGCCTAGCTTCGGTTGTAAGTAACGATAAGATTGACGCGATATATGAAGCCGGCCTTAAAGCCGGCGCCAGCGGAGGCAAATTACTCGGCGCCGGCGGAGGAGGATTCATGCTATTTTTAGCACCCCCAGAGAGACATAAAAAAATAAAAGAAAAACTTAAAAAGTTTTTGAATGTCCCCTTCCGGATAGAATATTCCGGCAGTCAAATTGTCTACTACTCTCCCACGATCCTGACTTAGTCTGGCAGTTGATGAAAAACACGGGGTTGACATGGGTCTTAAAATACCTTAGATTATCGTCAGAGTAATTTAAAGAAAAAGGAGACCGACTTGTCAAAATTACTTCTAGGTCTTTACCAAAAAATGTATCTCATCCGCGAAGCGGAAGCTCAAATACGCAGAGAGTACCCAAAAGACGAAATGAAAACTCCGATGCACATGTCGCTTGGTGAAGAAGCGATTGCCGCCGGCGTTTGCCAGGCTTTGCCCGCAAACAGCCATCTTTATGGCACTTATCGGAGCCATGCTCTTTATCTAGCCTGGACAGGAGAGACCGATAAATTTTTTGCTGAACTATATGGCAAAGCCACTGGCACTGCCGGAGGCAAGGCCGGGTCAATGCATCTTGCATCGCCAGAACACGGCCTGATGGCTACATCAGCCGTTGTCGGCACTACCATTCCCTTGGCTTTGGGCGACGCATTTGCCGCCAGATATAATAATTCAGATCATATTACCGCCGTTTTCTTCGGGGACGGAGCAGCCGATGAGGGTGTCTTCTGGGAAAGTTTAAATGCTGCCTGTTTGTTTCAATTACCGATATTATTTGTCTGTGAAGACAATGACCTTGCTATTCACATCAGCAAGCGTCAGCGGCGGGGATATGACTCCTTAACGGATATTGTCAAAAATTTCAGATGCAATGTTTTTAGTGGCAACGGCAATGATGTTGAGAAAGTATATTCTTTGGCTCTTGAAGCCGTTGATCTTATTGGAACAAGATGTCAGCCATCTCTGCTCTATCTTACCTATTACCGCGGCCTTGAACATGTTGGTGTGAATAAAGATTTTGATGCCGGATACCGGTCTGAACAGGAGTCGATTGAATGGTTTGAGAGAGATCCATTGACTGTTCTGAAAGAAAAAATTTGCGATATTTATTTGAAGGAAAAAGCCGCCGATATAGAGAGGGTCATCGACAACCAAGTACTTGAAAGTTGGATTCGAGCAAGAAATGCAAGTTTTCCAAATCCCCAAGAACTTACGAAAGGAGTCTTCCATGGAGAGTAAGAGAGTAATTTCTTATCGACAGGCAATAAACGAAGCTCTACGCCAGGAAATGGAAAGGGACGAGAAAGTGTTTGTATACGGCTTGGATGTAGACGATCATAAACGCACATTCGGTTCTGGCGAAGGACTTCTAGAACAGTTCGGAGCCAAGCGGTATTTTTCTACACCGCTTTCCGAGGATGCGATGATGGGCTTGGGCATCGGCGCGGCTATTAACGGCTTACGTCCAGTGAATGTCCATATCAGGGTAGATTTTCTTTTGCTGGCCATGAATCAGTTGGCAAATATGGCCGCATCTTTGCACTACGGTTCCAATGGAAAACTTTCGGTGCCACTGGTCATACGAGCTATTATCGGCCGAGGTTGGGGCCAAGGTTTCCAGCATTCAAAAACCATGCAAAGTGTTTTCGCCCACATACCTGGACTCAAGGTAGTCATGCCTACCACGCCTTACGACGCAAAAGGAATGCTTATTTCCGCGATCCGAGATAACAATCCAGTTCTGATTTTGGAACACCGACTTCTTTATTGGCAGGAAGGATTGGTGCCAGAAGAATCGTTTACGACGCCGCTGGGTAAAGCCGACGTCTTAATCCCGGGAAACGACATTACGATCGCGGCAACATCTTGGATGAATGTTGAAGCCTTTGCGGCCGCAAAAATAATGCAAAAAAGAGGAATCACTGTTGAGGTAATAGATATCCGGTCAATAGCGCCCCTGGATGATGAAACAATTGTCCAATCTGTACAGAAAACAGGCCAACTAATAGTCGCTGATTATGACTGGCTTCACTGTGGACTATCCGCCGAGATGGCCACCAGAGTTTACGAAAAATGTTTTCACTCCTTACGCTCCCCGATCGCCAGAGTAGGTTTTGCCCCCACTCTTTGTCCAACTACTCGCCCGCTAGAAAACCTTTTCTATCCGAGTGCTGAAACACTGGTCAGAATTATTGAACAAAAACTTGGTCTTGAAAAAGCCGATCTTTCAGACGAAGAGTTATACAGTTATGAGAACAAGTTTAAAGGACCTTTCTAAAAATATTTAAGCCGTCATACAATGACGGCTTTTATTGTTTTGTCAATATTGACTATAAATTTTAGAATTATATTATTTCACAAGTTTCTTAAAAATTGGAGAGTTGCTAATGGCTGAAAAATATAAATATCCCTTAGTCGCAGATACCATAGATGCTGAGGAGTTTAAGAAACTGGCAGAATGGATAGCAACCTGTCCCAGAGTAACTATGGGTCCGTTAACCAAACAATACGAGGAAAAATGGTCTGCCTGGCTAGGTAGGAAGTATTCAGTAGCTTGCAATTCCGGTTCATCGGCGAACCTCCTGATGGTTGCTGCTCTGCTTGAATCTGGCCGTCTCGAGAACAACAAAAAGGTAGTAGTTCCAAGCGCCTCTTGGGTTACCAGCATAGCGCCCTTCATTCAGCTCGGTTTCGAACCAATAATGTGCAACGCTGATCGGAATAACTTCGGCCTAGAACCAGAACACCTTGAGAGTCTCTTGAAAAAACATAATCCTTCAATTGTAATGATGGTCCATGTTCTAGGTGTACCGTGCGATATGGATCGGATAATGGCGCTAAAACAAAAATACGGCTTTATTCTTCTAGAAGATGCTTGCGCCGCGGCAGGTTCTTCCTATAAAGGTTTCAAAGTTGGCACCTTCGGCGACATAGCGAGCATTTCAACTTATTTCGGTCATCAATTTTCAACGATTGAAGGCGGGCTAGTCTCCACAGATGATGAAGAGTTAGATAACCTTTTATTACAACTTAGAAGCCACGGCTGGATACGCGGTTTAGATGAAGAGGCTCGCAAGGCTCTGCTCGATAAACATGGTATTGAAGATATTGGTACGGATTTTATTTTTACCTCGCCAGGATTTAATTTAAGATCGACTGATTTACAATCATTTATCGGCCTAGGCCAGATTGATAAAATGGACTGGCTGATAGAAAAAAGATTTGCTAATCACCTGCTC
>OBEQ010124031.1_pt1 | contig 11851 bp, 10 predicted proteins | sample 1670901 | NCBI WGS metagenome assembly OBEQ01 (sample SAMEA104232315, study PRJEB22302) | groundwater metagenome | biome: forest; feature: aquifer; material: groundwater | place: USA | collected 2011-08-07 | depth 5.4 m | reverse complement strand
TTATCTTCAATTAAAAACTAACCCTTATGCCCTAAACCCTGTTTTTGATGATCGGGGGAATGTCGGTAAACGCTATTACTCGCAAGACGAAATCGGCACGCCCTATTGCATCACAATTGATTATCAAACTTTAGAAGACGATACTGTAACAGTTAGAGATAGAGATACTACTAAGCAAGATAGGATAAAAATATCGGAATTAGTAAATAATATTAAAAACAGAATAGAAAATTACAATCATGATTAAATACAAAAAAGAAATTTGGCCAAATGGTTTGCGAACAATTTACGCGCCCATGACCGGCACTCAAACCGTGACGATTTTGGTGTTGGTGGGCACGGGTTCCAGATACGAGACCAAAAACATCAACGGCATTTCTCATTTTTTGGAGCACATGTTTTTTAAGGGCACCGAAAAGAGAAAAGGCAAATCGCAAATTGCCCACGAACTAGACGCGGTGGGCGCGGCTTACAACGCTTTTACCGATAAAGAATTAACGGGTTACTGGGTCAAGACCGATGCCAAACATGCCGATCTGGCCTTTAATGTGGTCTCCGATATTTTTTTAAACTCCACCATTCCGGCCGAAGAAATAGAAAAAGAACGAGGCGTGATTATCGGCGAGATAGACATGTACGAAGATACGCCTACGCGCAAGATCGGGGATTTGTTTGAGGCCTTGTTATACGGCGATCAGCCAGTGGGTTGGGATATCGCCGGCCGCAAAGAAGTGATTCGTTCTATCAAACGACAGGACTTTGTGGATTATTTGGCTAAGTATTATAAATCCAAAAATGTGGTGGTGGCGGTGGCCGGGAACATTGCTCTGGCCGATGCCAAGGCCAAAGTTAAAAAATATTTTAAAACCATCGCGTCGGGCGCGGCGCCTAAACCCTTGCCTTGTAAAGAGTCGCAAGCCAATCCCAAAATAAAATTAAGTTATAAAGACACCGATCAGGCGCATTTGGTTTTGGGCGCGCGGGCCTATGATTTGTTTGATCCTCGGCGCTGGCCGCTGGTGCTACTTGCCACAATTTTGGGCGGCAGTATGTCTTCGCGGCTCTTTATTAAAATTCGCGACGAATTGGGTTTGGGTTATTACATTCGGGCTTCGGCATCACTTTCAACCGATCACGGTTATTTTGATGTCAGCGCCGGAGTTGATAAAAATCGCCTGGAAGAAGCGGTGACGGCCATAATGGCGGAGTTAAGAAAAGTAAAAAAAGAAGGTGTGACCGAATCGGAGTTTAAAAAAGCCAAGGACTATATTAAAGGCACTACTTTACTGGGGTTGGAATCGTCGGATGAAGTGGCTTCGTTTTTCGGCTTGCAGGAAGTGGTGGCTCATAAGATTTTGACATTAGAAGAGAAGTTCAGTATGATTGATAAGGTTAAGATTGGGGATATCAAAAAGGCGGCCGAAGATATTTTTCAAAACAACAAAGTCAATCTGGCTATTATCGGCCCGGTAAAAGACGAAAAACCCTTTCTAAAACTCCTAAAATTTTAATTTGAATCAAGATAAAAAATCACATTTGGATATCAGTATTACTTCGGAAGCCCTATTCCGCGGTCTTTTTATTATTTTGGGTTTGGTAATTCTTTACTTAATTCGGGATGTTTTGGTGATTTTGCTGTTGTCGGTAATTATCGCGGCGGCGGTGTCGCCCGCGGCCAGTTATCTTCAAAAAAAAGGCCTGCCTCGGACTTTGGCTGTTTTTGCGATTTATTTTTTGGCTTTTGTGGTGCTAGCCGCTATTCTTTATTTTATTCTGTCGCCGCTCTCCAATGAACTGGACGACCTTTCTTTGGTCTTTCCAATTTACTTTGACAAAGTTCAATCGGCTTTCCAAGATCTGCGCGCCGCCGCGCCGCAGTACGAACAATTGTTAATCAGCATTCAAAATCAACTCGGTGTAATAAGCAATAATCTGGCGCATCTTTCCGGCAATATCTTTGGCGCCACCAGCCGTCTTTTTGGCGGAGTAATCTCGGCAATTTTTGTGATAGTGATTTCTTTTTATCTTTCGGCGCAGGAGCACGGCATTAGTATATTCCTTCGCTCTATAACTCCGCGCGAACATCAAGGTTATATTTTAGGTCTATGGTCTCGAGCCCAACACAAACTGGGCCGGTGGTTTCAGGTGCAACTGGTCTCCAGCGCTATTGTGGGTGGGTTAGTGTTTATTGGTCTTTCTATCTTTGGCATCAAACATAGTGTGTTGTTATCTTTGTTGGCTGGAGTAACGGAAATTATTCCTTTTGTGGGCCCGATACTGGCGGCCATTCCAGCGATACTTTTTGGCTTGTTAAAATCGCCGGTGGTGGCGTTGTGGACTTTAGTGGTCTACACCATCATTCACCAAATAGAAAATCATATTATTGTGCCCCAACTGACCAATCGCGCCGTGGGCTTGAATCCGGTGGTGGTTATTATCGCTTTGCTTATCGGCAGTGAACTCATGGGTATTCGGGGAATTATTTTGGGCGTGCCACTGGCTGTTATTATTGTGGAGATAATAAAGGACTTCGGTCACCATCATGAGTCAAATTCTTAAATAAATTAGGTTAATTTTCTAACTATCTTTAGAGCGACTTCAAGGAGGTTCCATGATTTATTAAAAAAGAGGGAGGATGTTTGCGACTAATCTTGCTTGGGCAAGATTAGTCCCTTGCAGGAGCGAAAACTGGTTTGCTAGATAATTTTTATGGGTAAAATTTTTGTTTTAGCTACTCCCATCGGCAATTTAAAAGATATTACCGCGCGAGGCCTCGAAGTTTTAAGAGAGGCCGATTTTATTTTAGCCGAAGATACTCGGGTGGTTTCAAAACTGCTTAGTCATTACGACATAAAAAAGCCGATGATTTCTTTTTTTGAACATTCGCCTAAATCCAAAACAGAAGAAATAATTAAATTATTAAAAGAAGGCCGGAATTTGGTTTTGTTAAGCGATGCCGGCACGCCCAATTTGTCGGATCCGGGTTATTCATTAATAGACGCCGTTTGGGAAAAGTTCGGCTCAAACATTCAAATTATTCCAATACCTGGGCCGAGTTCTCTGACCGCCTTGATAAGCATCAGCCATTTTCCCTTAAACGAATTTGTTTTCTTGGGCTTTCCGCCTTCCAAGAAAGGCCGAGAAAAGTTTTTTAGTCAAGTGACCAACGAATCTCGTCCAGTCATTCTGTTTGAATCCACCCACCGTATTTTAAAAACTCTGGAAGCGCTGACAAAGGGTAACCCTTCGCGGGAAATGATTTTAGCCAAAGAACTCACCAAGGTTTTTGAAAGAACTTGGCGGAACAGCGTAGAAAATGTTTATAATGAACTTAGCCATCTGCCCAAAGAAAACCTCAAGGGAGAATTTATAATAGCATTAAAATGAACAAGTTTTACATCACTACTGCGATTCCTTATGTAAACGCCAAGCCTCATCTGGGCTTTGCTTTAGAATTGATTCAGGCCGATGTTTTAGCGCGCTATCATCGCGTCAAAGGCGATGAAGTTTTCTTTTTAACCGGAACTGACGAAAATGCTTTCAAAAATCTTTTAGCTGCTCGGGAACAAAATATAGAAGTGCATAAATTGATTGATCAAAATGCACAAAGTTTTAAGGAATTGCGGAAAGTTTTGGGTTTGTCTTGGGATGATTTTATTCGTACCACCGAGGAGCGGCATATTAAAGGAACTCAAAAATTCTGGCTGGCCTGCCAAAAGGATATTTATAAGAAAAAATATTCCGGGACTTATTGCAATGGCTGTGAAGAATTTAAGATGGAGAAAGATTTAATAATGGGCCATTGCACGGAGCATCCCGATAAGCCGCTTGAGCGTGTTGAAGAGGAAAATTATTTTTTTCGTTTGTCGGTTTATCAAAAACAAATTGAAGCGCTTGTGGAATCCGGAACTTTAAAAATTATTCCCGAAACGCGCCGTCACGAAGTCCTTTCCTTCGTTAAGCAAGGTTTGGAAGATTTTAGCATTTCTAGATCGTGCCAGCGCGCTCCTGATGTGGGTATTCCTGTTCCCGGAGACGATAGCCAAACTGTTTATGTTTGGTTTGACGCTCTAACTAACTACATTACTGCTCTGGGTTATGCCGAGGATTCAGAAAAATTTAAAAAATATTGGCAAGAAAACAAAAATATTACGCATGTTATTGGTAAGGGCGTGAGTCGTTTCCACGCGGTTTATTGGCCGGCGATGTTACTTTCAGCAGGACTAAATCTTCCCCAACAAATTTTTGTGCACGGCTATGTTACTGTGGAGGGTAAAAAAATATCTAAATCTTTGGGTAATATAATTGATCCTGTGGAATTGGTTAAAAAGTATGGTGTTGATCCGGTTCGCTATTATTTGCTGCGCGAAATTCCCTCGGCCGAAGACGGGGATTTTAACATCAGTAAGTTTGAAGAGCGTTACCTTAGTGATTTGGCCAATGGCTTGGGCAATTTAGTGGCTCGCGTGGCGACTTTGGGCGAAAAAATCAGTCCGATAAAGTTTGATTTTGTCGCCGATATTGATTTGGAAATTAAAAAGGTTTGCAATGATTTTTATAAAGAATATGAGTCCGCTTTAGAAGGAATAAAGTTACATAAGGCCTTGGCCAGCGCCTGGGGTCTGATATCTTTCGCTGATAAATATATCAATGACACTAAACTCTGGGAAATTAAAGACGCCGAAATTTTTAGGAAAACCTTGGCCAATGCCGGCTATTTGCTGGGTGTGGTTTTGAATTTGGTGGAGCCGTTTTTGCCCCAAACAGGAGAAAAAATAAGGCAGCAAGTTTGGTTTAATGTTTCCGATGACAACGGCCAAACGGTTATTAATTTTAAAAAAGGCGAAAATTTATTTCCAAGGTTAAATTAGTTTTTCAAAATATTGTCACTTTCGCTCCTCAAGGAGAAGCTCTTTATCCTCCCTCTCGGTAATAAATTATTGAACCTCCTTGAAGTCGCTCAAATGACAATATTTTTATTAGTTTCATGATTCAAGTTTTATGTTTAAAGTTCCAAGATTCATAGACGCGCATACTCATGTTCAGTTCGCGGCTTACAAAGATGATGCCGACGAAGTTATTAAGAGGTCTTTAGGCGCCGATATTTGGCTGGTCAATGTGGGCACCCAACAGGAGACCTCGCAACAAGCGATTACATTTGCCGAAAAGTATCCTCACGGTGTTTATGCCACCGTGGGTTTGCATCCGGTTCACACCGATAAATCGTTTCACGATAAAGAAGAACTAGGTGAAGAAGGCGCGGCCTTTACCAGCCGGGGTGAAATTTTTGATTTTAGTTATTATAAAAATTTGTCGGCCAATCCCAAGGTGGTTGCGATAGGAGAGTGCGGTTTGGATTATTATCATATTAAAGATGAAACAGCTAGGAAAAAACAAAAAGCGGCGTTTGTTCAGCAAATAGAACTGGCGGCGGCGGTTAAAAAACCAATAATGATCCATTGCCGCGAGGCCTTTGATGATCTTATAGAAGTTCTAAAAGATAGCAGTTCCAAACTTCAAACAACTCCAGGTATTATCCATTTTTTTAGTGGAAATTTAACTCAAGCCACCCGTCTTTTAGATATGGGATTTTATTTTACTTTTGGCGGCGTGGTAACTTTCGCGCGCGATTATGATGAGATAATAAAAACAGTTCCTATAAATAGAATCATGCTGGAAACCGACGCGCCCTATATTACGCCCGCCCCTTATCGCGGTAAGCGCAACGAACCGTTTTTCGTTGTTGAAGTTGCTAAAAAACTAGCCGAAATAAAAGGCGTTGGTCTTGAAGAGGTCTCCCACCACACCGTAGAAAACACCCGCGCGGTTTTTGGGATTTAAAAATTTGCGCTCTTAAGTAGGGGTTGATATATTTTCTAGATAGATTATGAAGTACGATCACTCAAAAATAGAATCCAAGTGGCAGAAAGTTTGGCTGAAAGAAGGTGTTTATGAACCTGATCTCAAAAGCGCGAAAAACCCGTTCTATAACCTAATGATGTTTCCGTATCCTTCGGCCGAGGGTTTGCATGTGGGTAATATGTACGCCTTTGTTGGCGCGGATATTTATGGCCGTTTAAAAAGAATGCAGGGCTATGATGTTTTTGAACCGATTGGACTAGATGGTTTTGGCATCCATTCAGAAAACTATGCCATAAAAATCGGTCAGCACCCCGCCGATCAGGCCAAAATTTCGGAAAAAAACTTTTACCGTCAGTTAGGCCTGATCGGCAATGGTTTTGCTTGGAATGAAAAACTGGAGACCTACGATCCCGAATATTATAAATGGACCCAGTGGATTTTTATTCAGCTTTATAAAAAAAGTTTAGCTTATCGCAAAAAGGCCTCGGTAAATTGGTGCCCATCATGTCTGACTGTTTTGGCGGACGAGCAGGTGATTGGTGGTGAGTGTGAAAGATGTGGCGCTAAGGTTATTAAAAAAGAACTGGAGCAATGGTTTTTCAAAATAACAGATTACGCCGATAGGTTGCTAGAGGGTTTGGAAAAAATTGATTGGAGCGAGAAAGTAAAAATCGCGCAAAGAAATTGGATCGGAAAGTCGGAGGGCGCTTCCATTAAATTTGATCTAGTTAACATACCGGGCCAGGAAGATAAAAAACATTTTGTGGAAGTTTTTACTACGCGGCCCGACACAATTTTTGGCGCCACTTTTATAGTTGTTTCGCCCGAACTGGCCCAGTTTTGGCTGGATATTGGCTGGCAAGCGCCGAGTGATGTCAAAGAGTATATTAAAAATAATATAACCCCGACGCCTCATGAGGGTCGGGGTCCAGAAAAAACAGGTATTTTTTCGGGAATTTTGGCTGTTAACCCCGCCAACAATGAAAATATTCCTGTATGGGTGGCCGATTATGTTTTAGGTGGAGTTGGCACCGGCGCCATTATGGCCGTGCCGGCGCACGATGCGCGTGATTTTGAGTTCGCCAAAAAATTCAACTTACCGATAATCGAGGTCGTCAAATCCCCCAAGCCGGGCTTAGGCAAGGCATACGAGGAAAAAGGGGCTTTAGTCAATTCCGGAAAATTTAATGGCATGGATTCGGAAAAGGTCAAGTGGGAAATAACCAAATTTGTCGGAGGAGAAAGAAAAACACAATATCGCTTGCGCGATTGGCTGATTTCTCGCCAGCGTTATTGGGGGCCGCCGATTCCCATGATTTACTGCGCCGCTTGCGCGGCGCGCGCGGATCAAACGCGGAATAATACGCGGATTGACGCGGATAGATCCATGGCGGGTTGGCGGCCGGTACCAGAAAAAGATCTGCCGGTTAAGTTGCCATATATTAAAAATTTCCGGCCGACTGGCACGGATCAATCACCTTTGGCTTCGGATGAAAATTTTTACAAAGTTAAATGTCCCAAGTGTGGTGGAGTAGCCCGCCGAGAAACTGATGTATCAGACACCTTCCTTGATTCGGCTTGGTACTACATTGGCTATTTAGCCAAATCTCAAATCTCGCCATTTTCTAATCCACTAAATAAAAACTGGCTACCAGTGGATATGTATATCGGTGGCGCCGAGCATTCGGTATTGCATTTATTATATGTGCGGTTTCTAGCTATGGTGTTTCACGATCTAGAATTGGTTCAATTTGACGAGCCATTTCCAAAATTTAGAGCCCACGGTTTAATTATCAAAGACGGCTCCAAAATGTCTAAATCCAAAGGCAATGTTATCAATCCCGATGAATATATAAATAAATATGGCGCCGATGCTTTAAGAATGTATCTGATGTTTTTGGGGCCGTTTGACCAGGGCGGGGATTTTCGGGACAGCGGCATAAAAGGGCTAACCAGGTTTTTGGAGAGGGTCTGGAAAATATCTCAAATTTCAAATTTTAAACCTGCCCGTCCGGCAGGCGGGTCTCAAAAACAAAATTCTAATGTCCAAAAGATATTACATAAAACGATCAAAAAAGTTACGGAAGATATAGAAAATCTTCAATACAACACGGCCATTTCGGCACTGATGATTTTGTTAAATGAGTTTGAAAATAGTCATGAGCCGATTTCGGATGGAGATAAAAAAATATTTTTACAATTATTAGCCCCGTTTGCGCCACATCTCACGGAAGAAATATGGCGAGAGATTCTAAAAAATAAAAAATCAATTCATGTTTCGGTTTGGCCCGAGCACGATGTCAAAATGATAAAAGAAGATATTATTGATTTAGTGATTCAGATAAATGGCAAAACCCGGGCGGTTATAAAAATAGACGTGGGAGTGAATCAACAGCAGGCCGAAAAATTAGCCAGATCAGACGAAAATATTTCTAAATATTTATTAGGCGCTGTTAAGAAGGTAATTTTTGTTGAGAATAGATTAATCAATTTTGTGGTGTGAAGATTTTAGACATAAAAAATACTTTCTCCTATGATTTGGCTTCCAAAGAAGCGGCGCTGACTTTGTTTAAGGGCGGAACGGTGGTGTATCCCACAGATACTTTGTACGCTTTGGGCGCCAACGCCTTGGACCTGAATGCTGTTCGCAGAATTTTTGCCGTAAAAAAGCGCCCCGATAAAAAACCCTTGCCGATTATGGTAAGTTCAATCGCTATGGCTAAAGAGATTGCTTTTGTGGACGATCATCACGAAAAAATTCTAAAATCTTTTTGGCCGGGGCCGTACACTTTTATTTTAAAGAAGAAAAGTTATGTTTCTTATCTCTTAACGGCCGGCCATAATACTATTGCCTTAAGAATGCCGGATCATCCCTTCTGCCAAAAGTTTATAGCTGATTTTGAACGGCCGATTATTGTAACCTCGGCCAATATTTCTGGAGAAATTCCTCATTCAGAAGCCAAGACAATTGCCCAAAGATTCAGCCAAGAAAACATTCAGCCGGATTTGGTGATTGACGCCGGTGGTTTGCCGGAAGCCAACTCTTCCACCATAATTGATTTAAGCGGCAGTATGCCTAAAGTGTTAAGAATAAACCCGACCAATAAGGAGAATTTGATGAAAATTTTAAAGGCGATGCAGATATAGCTTAATATCAGTTTTTGCTCGCAAGGGAGGGACTAATCTTCTTTAAAGAAGGTTAGTCCTATATCCTCCCTATTTTAATTAAATCGAACCTCCTTGAGTTCGTTAAACTGATTCCTTACAATACTGATGAAAGAAATACAAAAATTAAAAAAACTTTGGAAATTGGAAGAACAGCGTCAGCGCGATTTTATTTCTTTAATTCCATCCGAAAACTTTGCTTCTAAACTGGTTAGGGAGGCCATGGGTTCGGTTTTAGCCAACAAATATTCCGAGGGCTACCCGGGCAAACGCTACTATCCCGGCAATGTTTATTACGATGAAATCGAAACAGAATGCCAGCAATTGGCTTTAAGGGTCTTTGGTCTTTCTGGTAAAAAATGGGCGGCCAATGTTCAGCCCTATTCCGGTTCGCCGGCCAATTTGGCAGTTTATATGGCCCTAATGAAGCCCGGCGATACGCTATTGGGCATGAAACTAAGCGCGGGCGGACATCTAACTCATGGCCATAAAGTTAGCGCCACTGGCCTTATTTTTAAGTCGGTTCAGTATGGGGTGAACGAAAGAGGTTTAATTGATTACGCCGAGGTGGAACGGCTAGCCGAATTGCATCGGCCTAAAGTTATTGTCTGCGGCAGCACCGCTTATCCCCGAAAAATTGATTTTAAAAAGTTTTCTGAAATTGCCAAAAAAGTCGGCGCTTATATGTTGGCCGATATTTCGCATATTGCCGGACTGGTGGCCACCCAAAATCATGCTAGCTGTTTTCCGTGGTGCGACGCGGCGGTTTTTACCACCCATAAAAATTTTAGAGGCCCGCGGGGCGCGGTTATAATTTCTAAAAAAGAGATTGCCGATAAAATAGATCGCGCGATTTTTCCGACTCTGCAAGGCGGTCCGCACAACAATCAAATTTTGGCCAAGGCCATTGCTTTGGCCCAGGCCTTAGGTCCAAATTACAAAAAAGAGCAGGATCAAGTGATCAAAAATGCGAAAGTTTTGTCGGAGGGATTGATCGGACTGGGCTATCAGCTCTACACCGGCGGCACGGATAACCATTTGATGCTTTTGGATTTGTCTAAGAGTGGATTAGAGGCCTCGGAAGCCGAAAAAAAACTGGAAGCCGTGGGAATTTTAGCTAACCGCAATTCTTTGCCTCACGATGATAAACCCTTCAAGCCCTCGGGCATTCGGCTAGGCACGCCCAGTGTGACGGCGCGGGGCCTGAAAGAGAAAGATATGGAAAAAATCGCGAACTTGATAGATCAGGCCTTAAAAAATAAAGAAAAACCGGCTATAATTAAACAAGAAATAAAAAAACTAGCCAATAAATTTATTTTTCATGGATAATTTTTTGTTCGCCTCGGTTTATAGCGTGGCTTTTACGGGTGTCTGGACAGACACTCTGATTATTCTTTTCGCGGCTTATTGGGAGGTAGTTGTGGCGGCGGTCTTGCTGATATATTTGTGGTCACCTCTAAAGCGGGTTGATCTTAATGCCCGGGCCAAGAAAGTCGGTTGGGCTTTGTTCTCGGCCATCGTGGCCCGGTTTGGCGTAACCGAATTGATTCGTTTTTTATATCCTAGAGAGCGGCCTTTTGTGGCCAATGGTTTGGACGCGCTCATAAATCAAAATCCCTTAGAATCATCTTTTCCTTCGGGCCACGCCACCTTTTTTATGGCCTTGGCGGTGTATTTGATTTTAGCCGGCAATAAAAAACTGGGCTGGTTTATTTTGGTTTCGGCTGTGGCCATAGGCCTGGCTCGGGTGGCCGCCGGAGTTCATTGGCCCAGCGATGTTATGGCTGGCTGGCTTATCGGCGCCGCGATAAGTTTTGTTATTTTTAAAATCGCCACAGAATCTGAAAGTAAAAAATAACTTTATTTATTGGGCCTTAAGTTTATTAAAGTAATCCCAGTCAAAATTCCAGGGGTCGGTTTTGCGGCCGGACGCGGCTTGGTTGTGGCCCTCCACGATTTTAATAGGATATCTCTTTTTTAATATAGTTATCAAGCGAGTTAAGGACTGATATTGGTTTTCGGTGGGTTTTTCGTTGGGGCTATTTATGAGTTCAATGCCAATGGAATTTAGGTTTAAATCCTCCCTGGTGGTTTTAGTTAAGCGGGCTTTTCTTCTGGTTTCATCCCAACCGGCGTGAAAGGCGATATTTTTTTCTAAAACCAGTTGATTGATAGCGCCATCGCGCTGAATAATAAAATGCGGCGCGACCCGATATCTTCTCATCATTTTTAGCACGCTGTTTAAACCAAATTTATCCTTATAATAAGGATTATAAACAGTATGAATAATAATAGTGTCTATAACCCGTTCGGTTTTGCTGGCGCGATAACCCCAATTCACCGGCATGGAGATTATTTTTATTTCGGGCTGATCTTGGGCGCCCGCAATTATCGGAGCAATTATTATCAAACCAACTAAAACTGCTTTAATAATTTTCATGTTTAAATAGTTACACCTGATTTTATCAGATTTGATTAAAATTAGGTATAATCTGTTAGTATTGATTTGAATCCATTTAAGTTTTAATATGGGTTTTATATATCATCTAATAATATGAATTACCATTCTTTGCCGATAGGCCCAGGTTATCCCGAATCATTTAATGTGGTGGTGGAAATTGCCAAGGGCGGCCACAACAAATACGAATACGATGAGACCTCTGGAGTTATAAAACTAGATCGGGTGTTGCCCTCGCCCATGTTTTATCCCGTGGATTATGGTTTTATTCCCGAAACGAAATCGGCCGACGGCGATTGTTTAGACGCGTTGGTGCTAACTGACAGCCCCACTTTCCCCGGGTGTGTTGTGGAGGCGCGGGCCATT
>OBEQ010533098.1_pt1 | contig 11852 bp, 11 predicted proteins | sample 1670901 | NCBI WGS metagenome assembly OBEQ01 (sample SAMEA104232315, study PRJEB22302) | groundwater metagenome | biome: forest; feature: aquifer; material: groundwater | place: USA | collected 2011-08-07 | depth 5.4 m | reverse complement strand
CACTTCGTCTTTATAGCTCATCACTTTGAAAACAGCTTTCAAAATCTCTGGCTTATTAGAGCGGATACTTCCCCCTCCTACTTCCAAACCGTTGCAGACTAAATCATATTGACTAGTTAAAATTTCTTCTACTTTTTCTCCTTTAATTAACCAGTCGATATGCTCCTCTTTCGGTTGGGAAAATGGATTATGGGTAAAAGTCCAATTACCGTTGTTAATTCCATATTTATCTTTTTCAAAAAATGGAAAATCAACTACCCAAGCATAAGCTAGAAGCCCCTCTTTCTTGTCGCTTTCACTTCTCAAATCAAATTTATCAGCGTCGAATTTACTCATTACTTCCTTATAAGTAAATATCGGAAATGGTTTTTCTTTAATTTTATATCCCAATGATTCGACAGCTGAAGTGATCATCTCTTCGTCCAATGTCATTACGTCCTTTTGATCTACAAAGCTCATTTCCAGATCAACCTGGCTATGCTCAAATCCTCTATCGGCTCTTAAATCCTCGTCGCGAATGGCTTTGGCAATTTGGAAATATCTTTCAAACCCGGCAATCATAAGAAGCTGCTTGTACTGCTGGGGGCTTTGCGGCAGAGCAAAAAACTTACCGGGCTGGAGTCGTGCCGGAACAATAAAATCCCTTGCTCCTTCAGGAGTGGCCTTGGTAAGAATTGGAGTTTCTATCTCAACAAAATTTTTCTTAAAAAGGAATTCCCTAATAAGCCGGATAAATTCGGAACGAAGCTTAATATTCTTCTGGAGGCGAGGGCGGCGAAGATCTAAATAGCGGTATTTAAGCCGCGATTCTTCGTCAATTTCATAACCGTCAGTATCTAAGGGGAAGGGTGGAGTTTCTGCTTCGGCTAAAACTTGGAGTTCACTGACCTGCACTTCGAGTTCCCCGGTTTCAAGATCGAGATTAATCATGTCGGCTGGGCGTTTAGCAACTGTGCCTTTCGCCTGAATTACCCATTCGGGGCGGAGCTTATCTGCCTGCTTTCGTAGCTTTTCATCTTTAACAGAAAAGACGAGCTGAACAATCCCCTTTCTGTCTCTTAAATCAATAAAAATAAGCTTGCCGTGGTCGCGCCTCGCATCCACCCATCCGTAGAGCTCAACTTCTTGGTCTACCTTTTTTACTACTTCACTCGATAATATCCGCATAAATTTATCTTGAAGTATAGTAAATTTCCGGATAAACGGCTATTCTGCCGTCTCTGATTTTTAACTGGACGGTACCATTTTCGTCGGTTCGGTAAATGGCGCTCCCGAATGATCTTAAGCGGTTAAGAGTTACTTCTGTCGGATGCCCGTAGCGATTCTTCTGCCCTACTTCGATTACTGAAATTAGGGGACTAGCGGCAGCAAGAAAATTAGCTCCGGTAGCGTATTTCGACCCGTGATGCCCGACCTTCAACACGTCAACATTTAATTTACTAACCCCTTTTGATGATAGTAAATAGTTTTCGGTTGGGAAGCCGGCATCGCCAGTGTAGAGAGCTTTTATGCCTTCACTTTCCAGTTTTAAAACAATGCAGGTATCGTTTAACTCTTTACTAGCCAGCAATCCGTCGCTTGGAGCTAAAATTTCCAGTTGGTTGCCTTTATATTTAATTACGTTTCCCTCTTTCACTAAAACTATAGGGATTTTCTTCTGCTTTAAAAGGTTTTCAAAATTTTTCCAAGTTTCGGTCTCCCCCTCTCTGCCGGTGGTGATAAAAGCTCCGACTTTGTACCGCTCGAGGACATCAGAGAATCCGGCAAAGTAATCAGTTTGTGGATGCGTCATAACTAGTAGATCTAGGTAGCGGTCATTGGCTGGTAAGGTTTTGGCAAGTTCAAGTAGAACTGATTTGTCTGGTCCGCCGTCGATTAATATTTGAACTCCGCCCGGCAGCTCAATAAGCTCGCTGTCACCTTGACCGACATTTAAGAAATAGAGATTCAAGTCGCCTTTTGCGCCAGTTACAACTTGATGCCAGATAAAGAGATTAAAGCCAACTAAAAGCAAAAAGCTTAATGACCAATATCTCATAGCTCAAAATGAAGCTTGTGAATAAACCCATTACTAAAGATAGCTCATAAGAGGCAAAACCGAGAATTGCAGTGAGGAATCCGAAAAACATAGTGAGGGGAATAAAAGTGAGAATTAAGATATTAGCTAGTAGGGCCGTAGGCGAAAAATAACCGAAAGTGGTTAATAAAATCGGTGCAACGGCCACTTGAGCAGAAAGGGTTTGGAGCCCTGTATGCTTAAGTTCAAAAACACTCCCCTCTTTATCTTGCCATTCCAACTACCTTTCTAGATAAGGAAAAAGATAGACGATTCCCAAAAGCGCAGCGAAAGAAAGCTGGAATCCGACATCAGATACTAAAAGTTTTGGATTAAAGATGAGCATCAAGAAAGCAGTAATGGTGACGGCGTTTCTAAAGCTGTAAAGACGGCTCTGCCTTTGGGCTAGAAGAACGATCATTCCCATGATGCCGGCTCGAATGACTGAAGCTTCGGCGCCGGTCATAACGACGAATAGAGGAATAAGAAGTAAGCTCACATAAAAAGCCCACTGCTTCTTGAAAAATAGCCCGAGAATACCTGTTAGAGTTAATCCTATAATTGAAATGTTATAGCCGGAAAGAGCAACAATGTGAGTGGTGCCGCTTCGATTTAATTGTTTTTTGAATTCTGGGGTAAATTCAGCGCGCTCGCCGAGGAGAATACCTGACATTAGAGCCGCCTGCTGGGGCGCCAGGACAGCATTTAAATTGGCGATTAGCTTCTCCTTAAATTGAAATAACTTAGTTTTAATCAGGTTGCCGTTATTACGGCTTACGATACTCACTTCCGGAAAAGAAACGATATTCAAACGGCCGGTGGGTGATTTCATAATCTCTCCCTTTATCTCCAGTAAATCACCGTAATGAAAATTCCTAGTCGGTTGGGCGTATATCCGTGCTTCCCCTTCATATGGCGGCCGGAGTCGAACATCAATTTCCTCCGTCTTTAAGCCATGAGTCGGTTCCCTTACAACTTCTCCCTGGAAGACGACTTCCTTATTAAAAACCATGCTCTCCGATTGGAATGCAAGATAAAAGTGATAATAGAAAAACCCGAGAAAACTGCTGAAAATAAAGACAGCAACAAAGAACTTATTAAGTAAACTGACGATCGTTGATTTACTTAATAAAACCGGTAGCGTAAATCCTGAAACTACTGAGAGGATAAGAAATAGCCAAATATTAAATTCCAAGCTAGCAGCGCCAATGCCTAAGATAAAGAATAGCGCGGCATAAAAAGCTATATCATGAAGGCGCATAAATGGTTAAATCACAAGCACCAAACATTAAGTGAGAAACGATATCTAAGCGTTTGGGGCCTAAGTATTGGAATTTGTTTGAAATTTGTAATTTGTTATTTGGTGCTTCACTGATATGTGGGAGGGATTTCTTTAACGCCCGATTTTAAATTCACGAATCGAGCTAGAGCGTATAGAAGCGAGGAGAGGCGATTGAGATAAGACCGGAGCTCTGGATTCACTTCAATTTCCCCTATTTCCAGATATTTCACCACTTGCCTTTCGGCTCTACGTGAAACCGCGCGCGCGTAATCAAGAAGGGCTGAGAGCTCTGTTCCGCCAGGCAGAAAGAAAGTTGATATCGGGGACAATTCTTTTTCGATGCTATCTATAATACTCTCAACCGCATCAACTTTTTCTCGGGAGATAGCTTTATCTGCGCCGGCGATTGCGGCCTGAACTATAAAAAGGTTTTGCTGAACCTCTTCCAGAATATCCGACAAAGCTTGACCTCCGATCTTAATGTTAGTTTCTCGGGCTTTGGCTTTAGAGAAACCCAAAAGTGAATTTAGCTCATCAAGCGCGCCGAGGGCTTCCGCCCGCTCCCCGCTTTTAGAAAATCTGTCTTTTGAGCCAAAAAAATAAGTGTCCCCCTTATCGCCTTTGCGAGTATAGAGCATTGGATCATTATACTACTTCCCCCACTTGGGCCATTACCGCTTCAATCACCCTTTTGTCGCTAAGCATTTTATGGTGGCCATAAGTTTTAACTTGAATGTTCTTAGCTCCCTTCAAGTGGCAGCTTGATTCCGGCCAAACATGATTATCAAAAACTCCATAGATGGAGGTGATTTTGCCGTTGGCTTTCTTCTCTTTGTGAAGATCCTTGATAATATCGCTATCTGGAGATAGCTCTCTGACGGCTTTATGGGAGAAAAACTTGGTGATGGCGCTCCCAGCAAAAGGACTGGCTATGGTAATTAATCTCTTGGTCCTTTCGTCTTCGTTATAAAAAGTTAAAAGATATTTACCGATGAGCCCCCCTTTACTATGAGCAATAATGACAACCTCTTTTAAGTTCTTTTGCTCGATTAGTTCTCGCACTAATTTGGCGGCACGAGGAATTTCCGTTGAATTGTATTTTAAATGCTCAATAACATAGACAGGATGACCTTTTAATGACAGAGGGTCTGCTATCGCTTTCAGAAAATGCCATTTTTCAAATAACCCGGGAATGAGAATAATTGGAATTTTATCTTCTTCTATATAGCCCAGATAATGCTTTGGTGGTTCCCGAAAAATGAAGGTCTGACTTTGCCTATGAATAACGTAGATATAATCTCTCACCCAATGATCTGGCCTTTTAAGCATCTAGATTCTTTCGGCGTATTCCTTGGTTTCGGTGTTAATTCGAATGGTGTCCCCTTCTTCAATAAATAACGGAACGCTTACTTTTAAACCGCCCTCAATGGTTGCTGTTTTTTTTCCACCATCGGCAGTGTTGCCTCGAATGCCGGGTGGAGCTTCGATCACTTTATAGTCAGCCTTAATCGGCAACTCGATGTTAATAATCTCCTCCTTATCCTCTTCGACCTGTTTAAGGGCTGTTACTTCCATCTCCGGTTTAAGGAAAAGCGCTTTATCTCCCAGGGCTCCACGGCTTATAAAAAATCGATTGGCCGGTACGCTTCTCTCATGGAACCAATACTCACCTCGACGCTCATAGATAAATCTTGCCTGCATCTTGCGGATTTCAGATTCTTTAATTGAGTCGCCTACGCGGAAATTTCGTTCTAAGATGGTGCCGGTTTTGAGATTCCTAATTTTAGTTTGGACTACTGCCCCACCTCGGCCGATATGCGAGTGGCTACAAGATAAGACAATGTAAGGAGCGCCATCAACGGCTATAAAGCTTCCTTTTTTCAGCTCACTCGCTCCTAGCGCCATCTCCGGATTTCTCTAGTACTTCTTTTAATCTTGCTTTATCAATTGGTTTCCGATACTTGTCATTCTTTCTTGGCGGAGGTTGATTAGTAAGAATGGCCAAACGCTCTTCGCCGCGCCGTTCGCTCTTCTCGTCGATAATATTAGCTTCGCTATTCCATTCGCTCGCAATTTTCTTCTCCACAGTTGCTCGAGGGGTGCCGAAGTGCTGCCTGCTATTCTCAATAATTAAGTCGGCGAAAGACTCTTGAGGAAGAGGCCTTATGTCAGTTGTCTCGGCAGAGAAGGGTTTAGAGGCAACTCCATCTATCATTAAGCGGATATAAGTATTACGGTTTGGTAGATTAACTAGGTCACTGGCTTCGAATGTAGGAGCAAATTCCTTCTCCAAAAATTCAGCGTCTTCCGCGCCTGTTCGAAAAAGAATCATTGTTCCTACGTTTCCAAAAATCGCATCTCTCACTTTAGAGTCCTTGTAATCTCCTAACTGACCAATATACTGATGAGCCAAAACTAAACTCAAACGATATTTTCTTGCCTCTGATAAAACATTAACGAACGATTCCGTGGAAAAGTTCTGAAATTCATCAATATAGAGATAAAAGTCACGCCGTTCCGCTTCGGGCATATCAACCCGCTTCATAGCAGCCAATTGGAGTTTTGTAATAAGCATGGCACCTAGGAGTGCCGAGTTATCCTCACCGATTCTTCCCTTTGAGAGGTTAGCGAGTAGGATTTTACCTTCATCCATTACTTTCCGAAGATCTATAGAAGAATGCGGCTGGCCAAGAACATTTCTAATTAAGGGGTTGGAAACAAACTGACCGACTTTATTTTGAATGGCAGCAACAGCTTCAGTTTCTAGTCGCTGGGTGTAGCGGGCAAATTCATCCGTCCAAAAAGATTTAACAACCGGATCCTGAAGATTCTGAACTATTTTTGCCCGATACTCTCGATCGGAGAACATTCGCATGATTCCCAAGAGAGTGGAGTCAGGATACTCCAATAAGGCAAGCAGGGTATTGTTTAGGATATACTCCATTCTGGCCGACCAGACATCCGGCCAAACTTTTTTAAACACTCCCATAACTCCAGAGGCCACTAAGTGACGATGCTCGCCGGCCACAGTTTCAAGCGGGTTAAAGGCTATTGGGTAGTCGATGTCGGCAGGATTAAAGTAGATGACATCGTCAGTCCTTTCTTCAGGAATAAAATTAAGGATTTTTTCAACGAATTCACCATGAGGGTCAATAAGCCCCACTCCCCGACCGGAAGAAATATCGTCAATAATCATGTTCTCCATCATGCTTGTCTTACCAGTCCCAGTTTTTCCCACAACATAGATATGACGGCGACGGTCATCGGTCTTGATACCAAAATCAACTTGCCGATTACGGAAGTTAGTTCTCCCTAAAATAGTTGTATCCTTTTCCATTGCTGCCATTACGATAATTTTACTCCTCTACTATCGGTAAGTTAACAGGGGGCTCGCCTTTTCTTGTCTCAAGCACTCTTAACTTAGCGGCAGAAACCATCGCCATCGGCGGATGATAAACTGTTGCCAGTTCTTCGACGTTTAAAATTGAGGTTTTTAGCTTAAGCCCGAAGCGAAATGGAGGAGGTTGGGCAATATCTCGGTAGAGATAGTGTTCGTAGAGGAGCTTCTTTCTTCTCTGAAGATTAACCTTTCGGTTGAATAAACGGCTCACCTTGGTGATGATGGTGATTGTTTTCATGTTCGGCTTAAACGCATTGCGGTTTAGGGTAGCGAACTGATTAATCGCTCCGGCGATGGCCGTAACGTTCTCCCCGGTAAACTCGCTCTTCTTATCGACGTAGATAAATCGGAGAGTCGCATCAAAGGCCAGTTTAGACATTTTACCTTCTACGGCTTTGACTATGTCCTGCTTGCCGGGAGTTAATCTGTCTGGCACCGAAGGAGTGCTACCCCCTTCCGCCCATTCCGGGTGAGCCATGGGTGCTTTGAGTAAATTTCCTAGAAATTCTGTCATGGAATCTATAGCGAACAATTTCTTGCCGCCTCCGCCTTTTCCAGTAAGTTCGTCTACCGTTCCTTTGGCTTTAACGATCCACTCGGAGCCAACGGGGCGAGCCAGGAGCTGGAGCCAAACCAGTTCATCATCTCTTAGGTTAGAAATAACCTCAGTGATGGTGGCTAAAGGATCAATGCTCTTAGCTTCTCTTACTTCGCCTGGCCTATCGTACTGAAATTCAAATTCCAGGTAAGTTCTAATGGGATAAGCATCGTCTCGGGCAAGCACGTAATCAGTTCCCCAGATATCAATCTCCGCATTGGGAAGATCCCGCGGCAAGATGGCGGTATAGTCTTCAGTCTCTTCAATTTCTGCATCCGGATATTGGGAGAAAAAAGAGGCCTCAACAAGCTTTCGATATTTTTTCGGTGTACGAATATAGAAATGAACCCCTTGGGCAAAGCCGACAATCTCAAGAGAGATCCAATCTTCCACTTTGCCTTGAAACCAGCGCTCGCGCCGCTTGATTCCTTGACTGTAGGTGCCGTGGAGTGAAGCAAAAACCTGCTCCATCGATTTAATGGATTTTAAATTATCTTTGGGGATCCTCACCTCGAGGATTACCCATTCGATAGAGTTAATATACTGGTTGATTTTAGAGCTAAGCCACCATCCCCGCAAAACGATTATCATTGCCGCGGGGATTGGCAGCCACCAAAGATCTAGTAAAATTTCAGCCATGATTCGGTGAACTCATCACCGGTTTAAGGTGTAGGTCCCCCGCCCCACCAAAACAAAGCGGGGATCTTTAATCAGCTCGTTGTGAACTGTTGCCGGGGCCCGTTCCTTATTGCTTATTCTGTTCACTAATTCCGCAATCTCCCTGAAGTGAAGGGGCCGATCTTCCTTAACAAGCACTAAATGGGCCTTGTCTCGAACTGTTTTGGGATTGACCTCTGGCCAGTCGTCGGCACCTAAATCACCATAAGGACCAATCATGAATCTTTTGGAAATGGAAAGGTGATCCATAACTACTGTGTCCGGCAGGTTAAATTTCGAAGCGGCAGTTTTCAAGAACTTGTCGAAGTTGTGCTCTTTAGCCTTTAAAAGGTAGGAAACTAAGGTTTTGGCGGCATCATGCGCTTCAACTTTAGTGTACCAGCATGGATGCCATTCTTCATTGCCTTCGGTGATGGTGGGCTCGCCCACCACTCGCGCTAAAAAGTGAAGCTTGTGATTAAGCTCCTCTTCTCTTAAGGAATTTTTCTTAAGAAGAACAGTAAAATCGCGCGCAACCAAGTCGGCTCGCCGAAGACTACCCGCATCGTCCAGGTAGCTATGAATTAACTCCGAGAGCCGGATTAGCTCGGCATCATTTTCGAGTCGCTTCCTTATGGCTTTCAAGGCCGCAGCTTCTATCTGCCTTATCCGTTCTCGAGTGAGATTATACTCATTACCCAAATCAGCCAGAGTTCTTTTGCTGGGAACACCTAGGCAATAACGGTGTGAAATAATGGTTTTTGCCCGATCGTCCGGAACCTGAAGAGCGTCTTTAATCAACCGGTCGATGTCTATATTTCCTTTAATATTCATTTTGCCAAAAGGGTACCATTTCAAGGATATAATGTCAATTCTTACCCCTCCTCCCCCATAGGGCAAGGAGAGGGCTTCCCACAAGGATTGAGGAATATGTCCCAGCGATGATACCGATTAAGATTGTGAGTACAAAGAGTTTAGTTCCGGCAGGACCGAAGAAGTAAATAGCCAAAAGCACTAAAGCCACCGTGAGAGAGGTGTTAATGGAGCGGTGGAGAGTTTGCATAACGCTTTTATCAATGATTTCTCCAATTTTCATCTTATCTCTAAAAATGATCAGGTTTTCCCTGACTCGGTCAAAAACGACGATGGTATCGTGAACCGAGAAACCCATAACAAAGAGAAGAGCCACAACAAAGTTTGTGTCGGCGGTGGCGCCGATTAACTTCCCGAGAAGCGCAAAAATCCCGGCTGGAATAATAACGTCATGAACTAAGGTAATGAGAGTAATCACACCGTACTTCCAGGAGCTGACCGGATGAGAAACTTTTCTAAATGCAAAAGCAACGTAGAGAGAGATGCCAAGCATTACCAAGCCGATCGCCCAAACAGCTTTTCGCTTTAGTTCTTCAGAGATTACCGGGCTAATAGTTGAGAAGTCCTGACTTTCCACTCCTTCGCCGAATCTTTGCCTTAGCACTTGGAGATAATTTCCCCTATCGGTATCGCTAATTTCTTTGAAGGCAAGGGAATAACTTTGATTGGGAGCATCATATGAAATACCAACCTCCTCGACACCTAAATCCCGGCTAAATACTTCTCTTACCTGGGCGGAGTCAGCATTAGGAATTTTAATCTGCCAGAGGGAGCCGCTTGTAAAATCAATGCCCAACTTAAAGCCGAAAGTCGCAATGCCGACGGCGCTTAAAATCAGAATGACGGTTGAGCCGGCAAGAAAATAATTCTTGTGCTTTAGAATCCAATTCATGATTCGTTTTTAGTAAATAATCTCAACATTGTTCGGGTGACGAAGATGGCGGAAAACATGCTGGTTAAAACACCTAGCCCTAAAGTTAAGGCAAATCCTTTAACAAAACTAGAAGTAAGATAATAGAGAATGATGGTGGTGATGATGGTGCTCACATTAGAGTCCCTGATTGAGGGCCAGGCTCGACGGAATCCTTCTTCAATAGCGGCCGCTTTAGCCATCCCCTTTTTCAGCTCCTCTCTGGTTCGCTCAAAAATAAGGATATTAGCATCCACCGCCATACCGATAGAGAGGATAAAGCCGGCAATTCCGGCTAAGGTCAGGGTGAAATTCGGAATCACCTTAAAAAGCGCTAGAGTAAGAAAAGTGTAAATTACGAGAGCAAGAGAGGCGAAAATTCCCATCCGACGGTAATAAGCGATCATGAAAAGAATCACTACGAGGGCGCCGACAAGACCAGCAATGATTATTTTCCTTAAAGCGTCTTCAGCGGTGGTAGGGCTCACAGTCCGCTGATTCACCTGTTTAATCGGAGCCGAGAGGGCACCGGCATTGAAGCGCTCGACTAGAGTTTTTGCTTCCTTTAGGACTTGATCTTGAGAAGTTGCAGTGCCAAAAGTAATTTGGGCTGGGCCCTTAATCTCCTGCTGAACGACTGGGGCTTGGAGTAGGTTATTATCAACAAAAATCGCTAATGGCTTGCCAACATTCCGGGCTGTTATCTGCCGGAATAATTCCGTTCCTTGCTGGTTGAACTCAAAATCAACGAGCGGCCGATTTAAACTGTCGAATCCTAAAGTTGCTTTAACGAGATAACGACCGGTGAGAGTCGTCGGTTTGTAATCAATCTGGCTGTCTTTTTGAGCTGTCTCTCGAAAATCCAAAATGGGGGTGGCACCAATTTGTCTAATAGCCCCCTCTACGTCCTTTACGCCGGCGAGGTCAACGAGAAGCTGATAATTCTCGCCCTTCTTAGCAACTACTACTTTTGGTTCAGCCACACCGAAGAGATTAACTCTTCGTTCAATCACATCTTTTAAGCCATTTACCGCTTCATCCCGTTCCCCTTGAGGAATGCCGGTTAGGTCAACTTGATAAACGACGCTACTGCCACCAATCAAGTCCAGTCCTAAACGCCAAGGTAAAACTTTATCCCCAAATGGTTTGGGAGAAACAAAAAGAGCCGCCAGAACGGTCACGAAAATAATAGTTACAAAAATAAGTTGGCTCGCCTGCCTGGATTTCATAAATTAACTGACATGTGAAGCAAGAAACATGAAGTATGTAATTTGAAGACAGCTTAACAGGTTTTTGACTAAATTGGCAAATGGGAATATCTGTCCTAGAATGGCTTTTAGTACCAAGCACTTTTACGTAATAGTTATACACCTAACCTGTATTAAAAAGTGAAACGGACCACTGCCAGGTGGTCCGTTGAATTGATAGTTTCAGCGCTGGCACGCCATTTGAGGTGCGGCGAGATCAAACTGCGACAGGCTCGCTTGTGAGCTCCTCGAACGTGAGAGCGTCGACTCTCTCACTGGGTAGAGGAAGCGCGGATTCACTGGTCTGCCCGGCCAGTGCGCTGAATGGGTTCTCGTGCTCCTCGCAGGGCAGAAGAATCCTCTCATGCCCATGGTCGTTGACGAAGTACCAGCGGCTGCCGTACTTCACCCGGATACCGTTCTCACAACTGCCGAGTGGTGTTCGCACGGTTTTCAGCTCATAGAGCTTGCCGTCGTGGGTGAATTTGTCACCAATCTCGAGCTCGCGCAGTGGCATGAGTCCTGCCTTCTTGCCATCTGTCACGCGAGTGACTTTAGCATCGAGATCTAGCGCCACAGCATCCTCCCCTCAAATTGGATAAGAACTGGTCGGAATTTGCTTAATTCCAATCAGCACCATGCCACTTTAATGTGTTTCTGGCAAGTGAGTGAAGATGAGGCCATGAGGGAAATTATTATTTAATGTTTTAATATCTTGAAAATAGAGGTAAAAAATAGTAATTTACTAGGGCTTCCGCCCGTAGCTCAACTGGCAGAGCAGCAGCCTTTTAAGCTGACGGTTGAAGGTTCGATTCCTTCCGGGCGGACT
>OBEQ012533814.1_pt1 | contig 11853 bp, 13 predicted proteins | sample 1670901 | NCBI WGS metagenome assembly OBEQ01 (sample SAMEA104232315, study PRJEB22302) | groundwater metagenome | biome: forest; feature: aquifer; material: groundwater | place: USA | collected 2011-08-07 | depth 5.4 m | reverse complement strand
TACATAAAGAAGCAGCCGAGTTGTATCGCGAACTTAGTGAGGCGGGGGGGGATGTCTTGTGGGACGACCGCGACCTCCGCGCAGGTGAGAAATTTGCTGACAGCGATTTGCTAGGTATCCCTCTGCGAGTGGTCGTGTCGGAAAAAACGCTTGCGGCGGGGAAGTTTGAGTGTGTGCAGCGCACCAGTGGTAAAACTGAGCACAAAAGTATATCAGAGCTCATCGGGCATCTTACATGAGCAGATTTTTTTCGCTGAACCGGCTATTCTCGCTTGTCTCAAACGACGTCGGGATTGATTTAGGCACCGCCAACACGCTGGTGTACCTGCGCGGCAAAGGTATCGTCTTAACCGAGCCTTCGGTGGTGGCGCTCAACCAAAAAACCGGCCAGGTGGTGGCCGTGGGGGCTGCGGCCAAAGATATGCTCGGCCGCACGCCTGGACACCTTATTGCCGTGCGGCCACTTGTGGAGGGAGTGGTGTCCGACTTCGAGGCCACCGAGGAGATGCTTGCGTACTTGATTAGCCGCGCCCAAGGGGTCTCGCGACGTTTGCTCGGGCCACGCGCAGTTATCGGCGTGCCGGCCGGTATCACCAACGTCGAGATGCGCGCAGTCAAAGACGCCGCACAAAACGCCGGTGCACGCGAGGTATATATAGTAGAGGAACCTATAGCCGCGGCGCTTGGCGTGCGCCTACCAATACGCGAGGCAGTGGGAAGTATGATTGTCGACATCGGCGGCGGCACGGTCGACATCGCGGTGCTCTCGCTCGGTGGGATTGTCCGGGCAAAAAACTTGCGGGTGGCAGGAGACAGGCTTAACCAGGACATTATTTCCTACGTCCGTTCCGAATTTAAAATACTCATCGGCGAGAAAACGGCCGAAGAGGTAAAAATGGCAATCGGCTCGGTTATCGAGGGCGGGAGCCACGCCGAGGCTTTGGTGCGCGGCCGCGATTTAATCACCGGCTTACCGAGGGAAATTGTACTGACCGACTCGGACATCCGCGAAGCCATTTCGCAGTCAATCGACACCTTGGTCGAGTCGGTGCGCGAAGTGTTGGAAACTACACCTCCCGAGATACTCTCCGACATTATGCGCTCGGGGATTGCGCTTGTGGGCGGCGGAGCCCTGTTGAAAGGGCTCGACCAGCTGCTCTCACTCTGGCTTAAAGTGCCGGTGTTTGTCGCCGCCGACCCGCTCACGGCTGTGGCGCGCGGTACCGGTGTTATTTTGGAGAATTTAGAGCTGCATCGGGATATACTACTAGAGCATGAAGACGACCTCTCGTAAGCGTACTCCACGGCGTGGACGGACTGTCTCTCTTTCGCCCCGCTCGCTGCCTCTGTTGTTGGGAGTGGGGTTACTCGCTGTGCTGTGTGTGAGCGTGGTGCTTTGGCGCACACCAATAACCGGTTTTTTTTGGAAGATGTTTTCTCCGGTGTTTGCTGCACGGCAAGCGTTTGGGATATCACACGTACGCCGCCTGCAGGACGCGCTTGCCTCGAGCACGGCGGCGCTTGCCGACCGCGATGTGTTGTATAAAGAAAATCTTGATTTAAAAAAACGCCTCGGCCGTGATGCAAGTATACACACGATACTTGCCGCAGTGTTGTTGCGCCCGCCGGCGACACCGTACGACACCCTCCTGATAGATGTCGGTCTCGAGCAGGGTGTCGTCGAGGGCGCGTTTGTTGCGGCCGGGGGGACTGTGCTTGTTGGCCGCGTGGAGCAGGTGTACAAAACCACCTCGCGCGTGGTGCTTTTTTCTGCACCGGGAGAAACCCATAGCGCGCTGCTTGGAGGTAATATTCCCATTGAGGTTGAAGGGCAGGGTGGGGGCTCCTTGGTGGCGCAAGTGCCAGCAAAAACATCTGTTTTGGTTGGGGCCCCGGTGCTCTTCCCGGGCATAGTCGGCGGTTTTTCCAGCGTCGTTTCCTACATCGAAGCCCGCGATGGTGAGTCGTTTGAGAAGCTGTATATGCATCTGCCGGTCGACCCGCTTACTTTACGCTTTGTCGAGGTGTGGAAACAAAACGATGCTACGCAATAAACATATTTCTATTGTTGGTGCGTTTGTGCTGGTGGCACTGGGTTTTTTATTTGGTTTTTGGCCAGTCTCGGCCTTCGGTATATTGCTCGCATCGTTTACTGGCCGGTGGCTGGTGGCGATATTGCTTGGCCTCTTGCTCGATGTTGCCTACGGTACGCCGGTTGGCGGTTGGCGTTTTTTGTTTTTTCCTTTTACACTCCTCGCTCTTTTTGGGGTGCTGGCCTACCAACTCAAAGGACGCTACGTTCGCAAAACCCCCGTCGACCACTTGTAGGAAACGCAGTACACTGCTCGTATGTGGCGGTTGAAAAGAGTGTTACGTGGAGCTGGCAAAATACAAACCGAGATACACCCGGACGAAATTTTTGTTGACTCGCACAACGCACAGGAGTTTAATCGCGACCAGTTTGAAGGGCGCATCGAGCGGCCAATCAGCCGCAAAACGTTTTTGTTTGTCGGCGTTTTGCTGGCCGCTGTCTTTGTAGTTTTTTTTGCGCGCGCAGGCACCTTGCAGATTGTTCGTGGCGCTGCATACGCAAAACAAGCAAAGGACAACCAGCTCACACAGAAAATTTTGTTTGCCGACCGTGGCGAGCTGGTTGACCGCACGGGGGTTTCTCTTGCGTACAATGTGCGCTCCTCGGTTGATGCCGACTTTGCAGTGCGCGAGTATGCACCGATGCACGGCTTGGCGCACATCGTGGGCTATGCCCAGCCGCCTGCGCAAGATTCATCGGGGGTATACTTCCGCACCACGTTTGCAGGTATCGACGGAGCAGAGCGTGCGTTCGACACCGCCCTTGGAGGCCAAAATGGCTTAAAACTTTCTGAAACTGATGTGCGCGGCACGCTGGTCTCGGAGAGTGTGGTGCAGCCCCAGCAACCCGGACAAAAAATATGGCTCTCGATTGATGCCACAGTAACTCAAGGGCTCTGGGAGGCGATAGCAGCACGTGCCGACTCCTCGCGCTTCCAAGGTGGGGCGGGGGTTATTATCGACGTCAACACAGGCGAGTTGCTCGCGCTCACGAGCTACCCCGAGTATTCGCAACAAGCGCTCGAGGCTGGCGACCGCGCAGCCTTTAATGCGCTCAATAAAGACAGCCGGCGACCGTTTCTCAATCGTGCAACAAACGGGCTCTATGCACCGGGCTCTATTGTTAAGCCGGTCGTCGCGGCAGCCGCCTTGACCGAGGGTGTCATCAGCCCCGACAAACAAATTTTGAGCACTGGCTCGATTAGCGTGCCAAACCCCTACGACCCGGCACACCCTTCTATTTTTAAAGACTGGCGCGCGCACGGCTGGGTTGATGTCCGGCACGCGATTGCGGTATCTTCTGACGTCTACTTTTACGAAGTGGGGGGCGGGTTTCCCGGCCAGGCTGGTTTGGGCATAGCCAACCTCGACAAGTATTTTAAGCTGTTTGGTTTTGGTCAAGACGCGGGGCTTGTAGGATTTTCGGCACAGGAGGGCAACATCCCAACCCCCGCGTGGAAAGCAATAACATTTCCTCAGGACCCAACCTGGCGTCTTGGTGACACATATCACACCGCAATCGGGCAGTACGGTATGCAAGTGACCCCGCTGCAAGCCGCGCGTGCGGCCGCAGCAATTGCAAATGGAGGTAGGCTCCTCACTCCCACGCTTGTGGCAAGCTTGTCTGGCATACCGGCGGCCTCCACCCCACAAGGGGTGGCAGTACCTATTTCCCAGAATGTGTTGCAAATTGTCCGCGAGGGGATGCGTATCGGAGTTTCCGAGGGTATTGCACAATCGGTCAAATTTGACTTTGTACACGTTGCTGCAAAAACCGGTACTGCCCAGATTGGGATGCACAACGAGTATATAAATTCCTGGATGATAGGCTTCTTTCCCTACGAGCACCCACGCTATGCCTTTGCGGTTGTGCTCGAGCGCGGGCCCTCGGGGACGTTGATGGGTGCGCCGGCCGTGATGGGAACCTTTTTTTCGTGGATGCAACAAAACGCACCCCAGTATTTGCAATAGTGGCACACGAGTGTGTTGACTTTTTTGCCAATTCGGCTACACTGGTGCTCCATATGACTGAAGAACTTATCTCGCAGGAAAAATTTGAGGAACTGACCCGTGAGCTCGAAGAGTTGCACACCACGCGCCGCAAAGAAGTGGCCGAACAGCTCGAGTATGCCCGCTCGCTCGGCGACCTCTCCGAAAATGCCGAGTACCAAGAAGCCCGCGAGATGCAGGCGGCGGTGGAAGAGCGCGTACAAAAGCTCGAAGCAATCCTCAAAAATGCAAAAATTGTGCGCAGTTCAAAAAGCGACACCGTCGGTATGGGCTCAACGGTTACGGTGCAAAACCTCGTAGGCGACGACAAACATATTTACATCATCGTTGGGGCCGAGGAGGCCGATATGTTTGCGGGCAAAATCTCCTACCATTCGCCGCTTGGTGCGGCACTGCTGGGTAAAAAGAAGGGGGACGAATTCTCCTTCCACACCCCCCGCGGCACCCAAAAATACAAAATTCTCAAGGTAGAATAAGCATTATTGTATAGTATACTTGTCCCATGTTTTGGGCAGACCGGATTGCGGGGGAGATAGAGAAAAAATTTGGGAAAACCAAAGAGCCACTTTTGATACGCGACGAAAAGACGGTTTCGGGCCGCGTACACGTCGGCAGTATGCGCGGCGCGGCGATACACGGTGTTATGCATGAAGTGCTTACAGAAAAGGGAGTCCCCAATACGTTTGTGTGGGAGCATAACGACTTTGACCCAATGGACGACATTCCGGTGTATCTCGACCGCGCAGTGTACGAAGAGCATCTCGGTAAGCCGCTGTACAAAATTCCCTCACCCGACCCCTCTGCCAAAAACTTCGGCGAGTATTTTGCCAAAGAGTTCCAACATGTTATCGAAGCAACTGGCTGGCACCCGCAATTTGTGTGGGCGAGCGAGCTGTATCTTAAGGGCCAAATGGACAGCGTCATCCGCGAGGCGCTCCAGGCTGCTGAACAAATCCGCACCATACAAAAAGAAGTTTCTGGTGCCGACCGCAAAGAGGGCGTGCTCCCAATATCGGTGGTATGCCCGCAGTGCGGCAAAATGTCGACCACCGAGGCCACCGATTTTGACGGCGAGACCGTGATGGCCAACTGCTACCCAACAAAGGTTGAGTGGACAAAAGGGTGTGGTTTCGAAGGTCGAATCTCTCCTTTCGGCGGCAATGCAAAACTGTATTGGAAGGCTGACTGGCCAGCAAAATGGAAGGTCTACGGTGTCTGTGTCGAAGGCGAGGGCAAAGACCACGCAACTCGTGGTGGCTCGCGCGACGTCGCGAACCATATTTCGAAGGAGGTGTTCCACTACGAGCCGCCGTTTGACATCCCGTACGAGTTTTTACTCGTCGGGGGTAAAAAAATGTCTTCGTCAAAAGGCCGCGGTAGCAGTGCAAAAGAAATAGCCGCTCTTGTGCCGCCCAAGATCCTCCGGCTGGCCCTATTGGGCAAAGATATTAACCAACAATTTAACTTTGATCCGGAAGGCGATACTATTCCAAACCTCTACGATTTATACGATAAATTTGTTGAACATCGTAGACAAGGTTATCAAGATGACCACACTGTAATGCAAGGCTCTCGACCTGAAGTGAGCCCGGGGACAGTAGATGACTACTCAAGACTGTTCGAACTCATTCATCCTGAGAGAAAACTTCCACCAAAAGATGCTATTTTTCCGCGTTTTTCTCAAGTGGCGTTTGTGGTGCAGATGCCGCATTTGGATATGAACAAAGAGTTCCTTGATGCCGACCCGGTAGAGCTTGCCGAGCGTGCGGCGTATGCCAAAAAGTGGCTCGAGCAATGTGCGCCAGAAAAGTTTGTTTTTACACTGCAAGCCACACTTCCAGACACAGCGCGCGAGCTTTCGGCAGTACAAAAAAAAGCATTTGGGGAAATACTACAGTATCTCGAAGCATTAGACGCTATGCCAAGTGGGGAAGAGTTTCATCAGTTTTTGCATACGCTTAAGGAGTCGGTGCCGATTGCTCCGGCAGAGCTTTTTAGTGCCCTCTACTTGGTATTTTTAGGCAAAGCCTATGGCCCCAAGGCAGGCTGGTTCCTGTCGGTTTTGGATCGCCATTTTGTGCTGGAGCGCCTCGAGGCAGCTATTCAATAAATAAAACAGTCGGATATATAAAAAACCTGCTTCACAAAAGGAAGCAGGCTCGGTGGTGGTGCCTAGCGCGCAAGCGCAGCGGGGCCAATGTGGTACAGCAAAAAGATAGTAGCGAGTGCACCCCCTACGATGATGCCGGCCAAATTTCTACGGTCTCGGCGGATACGTTTGTGGTATAGGGGGTATTTCTCTGGGGGAAATTTTTCCCGGTTAGGTGTATTGGAAAAACCAAACATCACTACACTCTTTCTTGTTTCTCCCAACGAGCTTCCTTTTTTCTTGTAACAGATATATGGTGCTAAGGCAAGGGTTTTTGCTCTGTGGATAACTGTAGCCAACCAAGTGGGGTAAAGTGGCGTATACTATTACATTAGTGGGACAAAGTGGGATGTCCTCCGGAACCCTATGCTGATTGGCGAATATTTACACACTCTGGACAGTAAAAAACGGCTTAGTCTGCCTTCAAAATTCCGCAAAGAGGTGGGGAAGAGGGTGGTAGTTACGCGTGGCCTCGATGCCTGCCTCTTTATGTTCCCGGAGAAAACGTGGAAAAAGATTGCCGAAAAGCTGGTATCTCTGCCGTTTGGACAAGCCGACACCCGCGGGATGAGCCGTTTTTTGCTCTCGGGCGCGGTCGAGACTGAAGTCGACGGTGCGGGGCGCATCTTGGTGCCTGACTTTTTAAAAGAGTTTGCCGACCTGCGCACCCGCGTGGTGCTCGCCGGAGTCTCCGACCGTATCGAAATCTGGAACGAAAAAACGTGGGAGGAGTATAAACACCGGATTGAGAAAGGTGCCGACCAAATGGCCGAAAAATTGGGCGAGCTGGGCGTCCTTTAAAACATATGCCACCAATCATACATTTCCTGCCTTCTGTTCGTAGCCGCTCCCGTCTCGCTCGAGAGGAGGATGGTAATGCCCGCGAGCAGGAGGGAGGACATATAAGTGTGATGACCAAAGAAGTGCTCGAGTACCTCGTGCCAAAGGATGGCGAGGTAGTAGTCGATGCAACGTTTGGTGCCGGCGGCCACTCCAAAGCACTCAAGGCAGCGGCCAAGATACAACTCATTGCGCTTGATGCGGACCCTTCGGTGGGCGAGGGGGTTATCGAAGCCAATTTTGCCGACCTCGAAAAAGTGCTCAAAAAGTTGGATATACAAAGTGTAGACAAAGTACTTTTTGATTTGGGGTGGAACAGCCGCCAGTTGCGCTCTGGCCGGGGGTTTTCTTTTTTGGAGGACGAGCCGCTTTTGATGAGCTACGGTAAAAAACCAGCATCTGGTTTTTTTGCAAAAGAGGTGGTCAACGAATGGAGCGAGGCCACACTTGCCGATGTGTTTTATGGCTATGGCGAAGAGCGCTACGCGCGGCGTATTGCCCGAGCGATCGTGACGCGTCGCGCACGGCAACCGATATACACCTCCGCGGAGCTAGTCGAAATTATCAAAAGTAGCGTCCCGGCCACATACCGCAATGGGCGTATCCACCCCGCAACGCGCACCTTCCAAGCATTGCGTATTGCGGTCAACGACGAGCTTGGCGTACTTGAGCGTGGCCTTGCTGCCGCGTGGGGGCATCTCTCCTGTGGCGGACGCATTGCGGCTATCACCTTCCACAGTATCGAAGACCGCGCGGTTAAAAAAATCTTTGCCACTTACGCACAAGAAGGCGGAAAGCTGGTAGTAAAAAAACCTCTAGTCCCCAGCCGGGAAGAGATACAACACAACCCGCGCGCTCGTAGTGCAAAATTGCGCGTTATCGAAAAAATATGCTAACCAACCCTCACAACCTTGCTGTCTTCCAGACCTACCTTGCGCGCACTATCGCCGTCCTGGCTGGTCTCTGTGCGGTTGCCGTTTTTCTCTACAGTGTATTTTTACTGCTTGCGGTCTCGCACACGGCAGCGCGCAGTAGCGCGCAAAAGCAAATCGCTGCCATAGGGGCACGCCTCGGCACTCTGGAGATGCAATATCTTGCCGCGACAAAAGACCTCACACCAGAGCGGGCCAATGTGCTCGGTTTTGTTTCGCCAACCACACAGACAACGGTCTTTGCCGGGGCTGCAGTACGCGCATTGTCGCTCAAGCAGTAGACTATACAAATGAACAAGCGGTTTCTCGGCAGGGTCAGAGTAGTGGCAGTAGTGTGTGCCTTGGTAATGCTCGTTATCATCGGGAGATTATATGTATTGCAAATTATGCATGGCCAGACCTACGCTGCGCGCGCCGAGGCCCAGTCTACAAAACCTACCACTGCACTGCTCGACCGCGGGTTTATTTATTTTACGGATAAAAAAGGTGTCCAGATTACTGCCGCAACGATGCGCGAGAACGCGTCCTCAACTGCTAAAGTCCGCTTTTACCCCGGAGGCTCGCTTGCGGCACAGGAAATAGGATTTGTTGCCTATAACAACGACAATGTGCAAAAAGGCCGCTATGGCCTCGAGCGAAAGTACGACAGCATACTCGAGCGCAGCGGCGACGATTTGTACACCAACTTTTTTGTGGAGCTCTTTGGTGGTGTACGCTCGCTTGTACAGGGTGACGCACAACAAGGGGACATTATCACTACTATCGAACCCTCGGTCCAGGCCGAGCTCGAACGGCAGCTTGCTTTGTACAACCAAACGTGGCACCCCAAGCTGGCGGGTGGCATTATTATGGACCCACAGACAGGCGAAATATACGCGATGGCCGTCTCGCCAAATTTTGACCTCAACTCGTTTAACACACAAACCGACCCATTGATTTATGCAAACCCGATGGTGCAGAACGTCTACGAGATGGGCTCGATTATAAAACCTTTGACTATGGCCGCTGGCATCGACTCGGGCGCTGTCTCCGAGAAGACAACCTACAACGACACCGGCTGCATCACCGTTGATACAAAAAAAATCTGCAACTTCGACCTTAAGGCGCGTGGCACGATACCGATGCAGCAAGTGTTGAGCCAATCTCTCAACCTCGGCGCCTCGTTTGTAGCGACCCGGATGGGCCCCGCCGTGATGCGCGATTATTTTTTAAATCATTACGCTTTGGGGCAAAAAACGGGTATCGACTTGCCAAGCGAGCAAAGCGGCCTTACCTCCAACCTGCACGCCGCCCAACAGGTTGGCTATGACACCGCATCATTTGGCCAGGGGATAGCGATGACCCCAATCGAGACTGCACGGGCACTCTCGGTTTTGGCAAACGGCGGGTACTTGGTGGTGCCGCATTTGGTGCAGGCGGTGCGCTACACAAGCGGCATTACAAAACAGCTCGACTGGGGCAAAAAAGAGCAGGTGCTAAAACCCGAAACAGCGGTCGTTGTCAGCCGTATGCTCACCGCAGTAGTCGACACGTCGCTCGCGGAAGGGCGTGATAAAATTGAGCATTACAGTGTCGCGGCAAAAACCGGCACCGCACAGATTGCCAACCCTGCGGGCGGGGGCTACTATACCGACAGGTTCCTGCACAGTTTTTTTGGCTACTTCCCTTCGTACGATGCAAAGTTTGTAATCTTTCTCTTTGCGGTTGAACCTTCGGGGGCCCAATATGCATCACAAACCCTGGCCCCACCCTGGCACTCGCTCACCCAATTCTTGATTAACTATTACGATGTCCCTCCCGACCGATAATGCGTAGACTTTTTAAAAAAATAATGGTTGGTGTACTCACGTGGGAAGCGCGCGCCGTGTTGCGCAAATACCAGCCGCGCATTGTTGCAGTTACCGGCTCTGTTGGCAAAACATCGACCAAAGATGCTGTCTACGCGGTGCTTGCACAGAGCTACCACGTGCGGAAAAGTGAAAAAAGCTTTAACACCGAAGTGGGCTTACCGCTCACAATTTTGGGTTGCCCCAACGCGTGGAGTAACCCCTTTCGTTGGCTGCGGAATATCGTTGACGGCCTCTTTTTAATTATATTTCCATCGCGCTACCCAGCGTGGTTGGTGCTCGAAGTCGGTGCCGACCGGCCTGGAGACATCCGCTCTACCGCACGGTGGTTGCCGGTTGATATTGCCGTCATCACCCGACTGCCAGAGGTGCCGGTGCACGTAGAGTTTTTTGACTCACCACAAGCGGTAGTCGAGGAAAAAGCAGCCCTTGTTAATGCCCTCAAACCGAGCGGTACCTTAGTATTGTTTGCCGACGACGAACGGGCTGGTTTATTTGCCGCCCGCGCACAAGCGCGGGGTAATGCGGTTGTCACGTTTGGCCTCAGTGCCGCTGCCGATGTGCGAGGTGTTAATGGCACAGTCCTGTATCAGGCCCAAACAGGAGGCACATCCGGCCTGGGTTGGCCCATTGGGATGAGTATGCACATCGAGGTAAACGGCGCTGGGGCACCGGTGTCGCTTGTTGGCAGCGTCGGCAGCCACACACTCTTGCCTGCCATTGCGGCAGCCGCAGTCGGGAGAGTACTTGGGAAAGATCTCCCTGGCATAGTTGCGGCGCTGCAACACTACGACCCACCTGCAGGCCGGATGCGGCTTATCGCTGGGGTCAAAGACACCCTTATTATTGACGACACGTACAACTCCTCGCCGGCGGCGGTTGTAGCGGGGCTTGATGCGCTTGTGGGCGTTAAACCAAAAAGGAGCATCGCTGTGCTTGGAGATATGCTCGAGCTTGGGCGCCACTCGGTTGAGGAGCATCGCAAAATCGGCGCGTATGCCGCACAAAAAGCTGATCTGCTGGTAACAGTCGGCTTCCGCGCACGCGATAGTGCCGAAGCCGCGCTCGACAATGGTTTGTCAGACTCAGCCATTTTACAGTTTGAAGATGCCTACAAGGCGGGCGACGAGCTGGAACGTATGCTCCAAGCGGGGGACTGTGTGTTGGTAAAAGGCTCGCAAAGTATGCGGATGGAGCGCGTGGTTGAGCAGCTTATGGCCGAGCCCGAGCGCGCCGTCGAACTTTTGGTGCGCCAAGACAGCGAGTGGAAGAGGCGGTAGTTTTGTTGTATCGTAGCAAAACGGCTCCATCGTCTAACGGTTAGGACGAAAGCTTCTCAAGCTTTAAATCGGGGTTCGATTCCCCGTGGAGTCACAAATATATGGAAGTACCAGAACCCGGGTTTTATTATCACTACAAGCACGACCCGCAGGGGTCAGTGGGGAACTATGCCTATGAGATTTGCGGCGTGGGCCACCACACCGAGGATGATTGCCGCCCAGAAGACGAGTATATGCAGGTGTATCGGCCGCTCTACCGCGAGGCGTTTGTCTACCAGCAGGGAAAAATGTTTGACCTGCGGCCGCTTGCAATGGCGATGGAAGAGGTCGAAGTTGCCGGTGTAAAAATGCCACGGTTCCGTAAAATTACCGACTCGGCTGTCATCGCAGAGCTCGAGCAAATAAAAAAAGAGATGTACGAGTAGTTCATAAATAAAAAATCCCCAAGATGGGGGATTAATCGTATGGCCCACAAGGGCCGTAGTGCTTCATCGGCCCAAGACTGCCGTCGAGGTTGAGCCAATGACAGTTAAACTGTGGTGGCTGTTGGCTTTCGATAATAGCGCCGAGAACACCCAGGCCAAGCCCCAAACCAATAATCGCGCCGGGGTTGATGCCGTGGTTGTGATGCTGGTGCTGATAGACCGGCGGATTGTAGTGGGGGCGTGGTACAAAATGCGGATGTTGGAAACCACCGCCGTGGT
>OBEQ012714769.1_pt1 | contig 11854 bp, 11 predicted proteins | sample 1670901 | NCBI WGS metagenome assembly OBEQ01 (sample SAMEA104232315, study PRJEB22302) | groundwater metagenome | biome: forest; feature: aquifer; material: groundwater | place: USA | collected 2011-08-07 | depth 5.4 m | reverse complement strand
GAATTTAGGCACTTTGGTATCTAGTCTCTACGGCGCTCCCGACTTTCGTCGAGTTCCCTCGGTATTGGCATATCCGCACCATGCAGACTTAGCGTTCACCGATATCCCAAAGAGTTCATCCTGGAGTTTCCCCCAAGAGCTGCCTCGATCAACAGCGCACTGCTCTACCACTGAGCTACACCGGAATATATTTACAAAAAACACCTTATCACAATTTTCTCGAACGCTCACGTGCGCTCGCACTGCTCTACTCGAGATCGTCTTCGCAGGCTTTGCGAAGAAGGCGAGTTGTGCATGTGCGTCGCCGGCGGGCGACACCCCTTCGAGCAAGCCAGCCTGGTTCCCAGCTTTGTGGGACTGGCTTACCACTGAGCTACACCGGAGCTTGCGATACAATCCCAAGAATTTTTAGCACTCGAACACCATAATACGTTCCCGATAGTACCAAAAAAGTCGAAAAATGCAAGAGAAAATAAGTATATTATTTCTACGCCTTTTGGCGGATATGGATCCCCTTGTTTAAAAGAATAAACCCTGTTAGCGTGGCCTTCAGCAGATCAGCAGAAAGAAAGGTGCATCATGTCCCAGGCGAGCAAGAAACCCGAGTTCAAAGGAAAGAAAGTGTCCGTCAAAAAGACATTCCGCAAACGCACACAGGCAGAACGAGATCGTCTGGCAACGCGCGGGGCAACATTCCCCGTTAGCGACGACAAAGAACATCCACCGCCCAAAAAAGTGTCCGCGAAACTGTCCGACCAGCTTCCGAACTGTAAGCCGTTCAAACCCTTAACTCCGAAGCAGAAATTGGACATGTATAACCGCGGCGTGATCGCACCGGTGATCAACGACGACGACTGACTGACAACCGTTCCTCCCCGGAACGGTTTTTTGCGCACAAAAAAAACGGGGCATGTTGCCCCGTACTTTTACTACAAGTGCATATATTGCGAGCGGACGGCACAAGTGCAGTCGCTGTGAAAACTTCCCGTAAGGGGGATCACCCGCGTACCGTGTACATCAAAGGAAAGCAGTGTATCGCGCCATGTCTCTACGAGAGTAACAGAAAGAAGATCCTTGCGCAGTTCTTCTCCCTCGATGCCCCCACCCGCAAGCAGTTCGGTTAGCCAGTCGGACACCTCTGCGGCGGATACCCACACGAGACCGCAAGGCGACTCACAAAAATGACCTTCGAGGGTCGTTGCGCCCACGACATCGCCGGCGAGAAGAAGTCGGTTGTGTTCCCAGAGCGCCCCCGAAAAGATCTCAGGAAGAGTGACATTTTCCCCGAGTTCTCTCCTGCTTCTCCAAAGGTGCGTCACGACGTCTGTTGATCCGGTGATCGCGAAAACATCCTGAAAGCGATATTCCAAACTGTCTCTGTGGCGTTCTCCGCCGATGGTCAAATAGTGATCGGCGACGAAGGGAACGACGTGCGCAAGATCCCCCGCAACGACGAGGCGTTCTTTTTCAAAGAATTTCCCGAGAAGAAACGACGCCGTGCATTTTGCCGCCCTGTTGTCGAATCTGCCCGCGGCCCTTTCCGCGGGACTCTGCGAACTGTTCGACTTGTCGATCATCCGCACCCGGGAAAAGTCGATGAACTTGAACACCCGCCACGATCGCACGGCGATTGGAACGGCTCTTCTCTCGTCAAAGAACGCGTCCTCATCCGTGTACTCGGGACCTTTCTCGAAGTCATTCACCGTGTCCGCCTCGGGCACCACAAGGGCAAGTGCACATTCAAAACCCATGATCGATCCTTTCTGAACTAAGAAATTTCTCCGGAGAAAGTCTCCCACGCAAAAAGCACTGACGCAATTAGAAAGGGGCATTTCAGGCCATTGACACCCTCAACATACATGCTTATGTGAGTTCAGTTCGATAGTGCTCTTCACAACGAAAGGGGGCGACCGTGTCCTACTTTTCATTTGCGTCTCAAGAACTGGACGACATAAAGACCACCCTGCGCTCTCAGCTCAAGAACATTGCGGTGCTGGTGGCCGCCGGCTTGGGGCTCGTGGCGATAAACTTCTTCTTTCCCGGTTTTTTCACCTACCCGCATCTCAAGTGGGGTGGGTGGGAAAGCGTCGCGCGATTTTGGCCGCTCTTGATCTGGCTTCTCGTTGTGTCCACGCTGTCCGCCTGCGCACAACGCCGGATACGATCTTCTGCTAAATTCACCCTCTTCCGTTGGAGCTTGCTTGTCTCCACTCTCGCCGGTCTCTGGGAAGAGGTCGCCTATCGGTGGATCTACATCTGCTACGGAATGGTCGCTGTCATATTCGCGAACTGGCTCTACGGCACCTGGGTGGCGTGGATACTCGTGATCTTGCTTTGTGTCGCGACGCTCGCACTCTTGTCCCAGGGGAAATTTCTGCAGGCGCTCCCCATCGCCGTCAGCACCGGTCTCACTGTGTGGTTCGCACTGAACGCGAACCCCATTTACTGGTTTTACGAAAACGTGCTTGTGGTCATCATCCACTTCACAACGTTTTACCAGATGGACCCCGTCCTCTACGGCGCACATGACAAATTGTTCATCTTTGGGGCGATAACCGCCAATGCCTGGTTCCGCGACGGCCACAAATACCAGGGGCTCATCGGTTTCACGAATTCGTGGTACGTCGGAATGGTCCTTCTTTACGCCGCGCTCACCTACGGACTCGTAACAGCGATCGTGATCCATATCCTCTACGACGTCGTGTACGATATCGTGCACCTTGTCTTTCGACCCACCACATAAGACCCCCCGGTCACCGCAGAAGAAAAGAAGCCCCGCGCAATGTGGGGTTTTTCATTTCTCAGTGACCGCCGACGAGCTTAATAAACGCAACATCTGGCTGGGGATAAATCGCCCATGACTACTTGACTAAGTCTTTAGAAATGTTATAATAGACACTTCAATTCATCTGTGCTTCACCCCTCTATTAATAATCGTAATACCTCTTGTTCCGTCGTCGCTCGGACGCCAAGAAAGCTCGGAAGCTTTCGCGTCGTCACTCGCTAGACGGAATAATCTGTTCATCTTCGGTATGACTGCGACCATCGGCGACTATTTCAAGAAGTTTACGATCACTTGGCGGGATCTCGGCGCGATGCTGGGCGTTTTTGTCGTGTACTTTCTGTCGGCAAAAGCCAGTCTTTACGTCTACTACACTTTCCAGACCTCCCCTGCCCTTATTTGGCCTCCGGTCGGTATCGCGCTTCTCGCAGTCATTTTCGGTGGCTATCGCATGTGGCTTCCGATCTTCCTTGCGCAATCCGCCGCGGTCATCCAGCGTTCCCCGGGCGCATGGCAGATCGCACTCATCATCGCGGTGGCGTATGCGCTTCAGGCGGTCGTTGCTCTGTACATTCTGCGCAAATTCAAATTCGATTCGTCGCTGTCTAAACTGCGCGACATGGTGCTCCTCGTTAGTGTTGCCTTTGTCGTCACGCTGATCGAACCGATCATCGCAACGGTCGCACAAATGACTCTGTATTCCCTCTCGGTCAGCCCCGCCGTGAACCTGGGTCGCGCGTGGGGAGCCGGCATCTTCAGCGTGCTCGTGATCGCCCCCTTCGTTTTGACATGGTATCGCAGGAAAGGCGAGCCGCTCCGCACGATGATGCAGGCGGAGAACATCGAACTTGGTGCAGCACTCGTTGCTCTCTTCGCGTTGAATCACTTTCTCTTTTGGACATCCTACCCCCAATACTTCGGTATCTCGGTGATCTTTTTCCTTCCTCTTATCCTGATCTGGTTCAGTCTGCGGTTTCAGCCGCGCTGGGTGACGCTCGCTCTCCTGTTGACCGCGATCCACGGCATAGCCGGAACGATCCTTGCGCATCCGACGGCGATCCCGGTGAACGCACAACTCCTCGTCGACGAGATCTACATCGGGCTCGTCGCGCCCATATTCCTTTTACTCGTTGCCGCCGCAAGGGAAAGGCGGGATGCGCACAAAAGGCTCGAGGAGGCATATCGCGTGGCGGCCGCGGCAGACAAAGCGAAGAGCGAATTCATCGCCATTCTCGCGCATGAACTTCGCAATCCCCTTGCCCCGCTTGTCACCTCTCTCGAACTTCTCAAATTCGAGCCGCAGACCGAGAATGCCCTCCGCACCATCGAAAAAGCCGAGAAGCACGCGGAAATGATACGCCGCCTCCTCGACGACCTCTTGGATACCGCGCGCCTCACGCAGAATAAATTTAAACTGCAGAAAGAAATGGTTAGCCTGCGCGATATCATCGAGCAGTCGGTCGCGGCGGTGAAAGGTTACGCCGACGAGCGCAAACACGAACTCCGTGTCACTCTTCCCGAGGAAGATATGCGGTTCGTCGCCGACCCCATTCGTATCAAACAGATCGTCATCAACCTCCTCAACAACGCCTGCAAATATACGAAGCCGGGAGGCCGCATCACACTCAGGTGCGTGCGCCGCGGGAATGAGCTTGTCCTTGCGGTCACCGACAACGGCATCGGCATAGCGCCGCACATGCTCGAGAGTATCTTTGAACCCTTCGAACAACTCGACGCGCAAAGTAGCGCGGGTCTCGGTATCGGACTCTTCCTCACGAAGCGTCTCGTTGAAATGCACGACGGGACGATCGTGGCCGAAAGCGCGGGCGAAGGCGCGGGGAGTACGTTCACCGTACACCTTCCCCTTTCGACCGTCGCAGAGATGACCCCGACAACAAAGACACGCGAAGACAATTCCTCCGCTACGCGCCGGATACTCATCGTCGACGACAATGAAGCGGCGGCGGACGTTATGAAGACCTTGCTTGAACACCACGGACATTCCGCTCACGTCGCCTATTCGGGAAAGAACGCACTCGAGGTCGTGAACAGCGTGCGACCCGACATCATCTTTCTTGATATCGGTATGCCGCATATGGACGGCCACGAAGCGGCGCGACAGATCCGAAATGGAGGCTGGGGCGGCAAGCTCGTTGCCCTCACAGGCTACGGACAGATGGAGGACCGTGCACGCGCGAACGAAGCGGGATTCGATCACCACCTGGTCAAGCCGGTCGGCATCAAAGACATCGTCGCCCTCCTGTCCGCATAAAAACCCCTGACAATGTCGGGGGTATTTATGAAATTGCACAGGATTGGCCTCAGAACACTCGCCCCGCCGATAGGTCACCCTCACACCTTTTTCTAAAAAACCCAACAACAGCCTAAGGGTCGCCCTTGACTTTGAAAGGACGACCCTTGGAGAAGCTTGCTGTTGTTGGGTTTTTTGATGCCGTTAGGGTTACTCTTTTTGCTATTGACATATTTTATATTTATGATAGTTTCCTTTTCACCCTTGGCTGAAAAGCCGGGCAATTGTCGTGGCAAGAAATTGCCACTCCCTGTCCTTTCCAACTGAAACTGAAGGAGAACCCTTTGAAGGTTACCGCTTCTCTGTCTCTCGGGTCCGTCCCGAACCTCGGCGCCCACGTCGCGAAGCTCACGCTCACCACGGACCAAGTCCGCGGTGGCAAGTTGCATCACATGCTCAAGCTGGACGTCAGCGGCTCAATGTCGTCGGTCATCGACGATGTCCGTGACGACGCCGCAGGCTTTGTCGCGGAGTTGTCCGACGACGAATTCGTCAGCGTGATCATCTTCTCCGGCCATGGCCAGGCGAAGCTCATCGCCGGTCCAACGCGCTGTGACGCCGCAGGACGCAAGCTCGTCATCGCCGCGATCAAGAGCGGCGTGAAGATCCTCGGCACGACGGTCTTCTCCGAGCCGCTCGCCCTGACGCTCGAAACGGCCAAACGGTTGGCCGGCAACGACCTCATCCACAGCTCGACCCTCTTCACGGATGGTTGCGCGGTGCCGACACGCTGGTCCGCCACGGAAGAGCGCCAGAAGGCTTTGAAAGAGGCCGCGGCTCTCGGCGCGTTCGGGGCTGTGCTGAATACCATCGGCTACGGCAACTGGTACGACCCCAAGTTCCTGCACGCACTCGGCGAAGCGGCCGGCGGTGAGGGAATGGAACGTCACGTCAGCGAGATCGAGGGCTTCGCCCCGATCGTCGCCTCCATCCGCGAGACGCTCATGAAGACGGCGTTCGTCGACATGGAGCTCACCATTGCAGGCGCGGGTTCCGTCGGTGCCATACTGTCGGTGACACCGCAAGTGCGGCAGGCCGGCACGGCCGGTCTTGTCCATTTGCGCGGCCTGTACGAGGGCACGGCGGAACTCTATGTCGAACTTCCGAAGAAGACTGACAAGGTCACCGTGAGTGCCAAGATCGGCGGAAAGGCCGTGACCTTGGACGTCGTCAGCGAAAAATTCGGTGATGTCGACGCCGCGAACTTCGTGCGCGCCAAAGCGGCCTACGCCGCCTCGACGGGCGACACCGGTAGCGCGGCGGAACTCTTCGCGCAAACGGGCGATGACGGCCTCGCTGACCTCGTCGGCAACGCCTACAGCGACCGCGAACAGCGCGAGGTCGGCGACCTGGCACGCAGGTTCTTCGTCGATCGCAAGTTCATCGGCGCGGGACTGAAGCCTGTCGGGCCCAGTCACAACGTACTCAACATCCTCCGGTCACTGATCGAGGATGAAGGGAACGTCGTCTACCTGGCGAAGGACAGCTACAAGCGCGGTGGCCTCGCGACGCGCGATCCGCGCGTCATCGAAAACCCGCTGGGGCGATCGCTCCAAGTCATGGGCTACATGTCCCAAGAGGACCGATTCAACTTCTCGGTGCTTACGTTGAAAGACGTGAAGGTGCTTCCGGAAGATGGCAACGGTTCTCCGGTCGACATGAAGATCTGGCGGAGCTACAACATCATTCGCGACGGCAATTTGGTGACGCCGAAACTTGAAGCCCGCGTGACCGAATCGACATTCAACGAACTTCGAGCGGCCGGATGCATCAACGGCGGTGAAAAGTATCGAGACACCAAGGTCTACCCTCTCGACTTCGCCGGCATCAAGCTGGTATCGCCGAACTGGGCGCAACCGGCAAACCTCGGACTCGTCCAGCTCCTCCGCGAAGAAGCCGCGCTCATGGCCGAGCAAAAAGCGCTCAATGCGAAGAAGAAAGCGCTCGCGGCCGCAAGTGGCATCATTCCGGCGGATTCCGAAGCCGGTATCTACCGCGAAAAAGCGACGACCGTCGCAGACGCCGTACTCGAGTACTACGATGCCCCGAGCATGTACATTGAACTTTACGGACACAAGGCGCCGGAAGCGGACGTGTCGCGCTACGCGACATACGAAGAGGTCAATGCGCGCGTCAAAGCGGTGCGTCAGCGCCTGGTCACCGTGCGATTCATCATTCGCGCCATGACCTTCGCAATGCACGTGACGAAGTCCCGCGCGATCGCCTGGGGGCCCGTCACAGCCATGCCACGCACGAAGACCGGAAAAGAGCAGCAACTCGCCAACTTCGGCGGCGTCGAGCTCCGCAAGGTGTTCTGGACCGAGCAGGTCGTCTGCTCGTAAAGCACTCCATAGGTTTCAGCAACTAGCACATTCACAGCGCCGGGGCTTCCCCTCGGCGCTTTTTTCTTGCCCAAAAACAGACTTGACTTATTTAAGTACTTATGATACAATAAAATCCAATTTTGTTCAGGGTGTTTTTCCTACGGCGGGTGCCGAATGTGAAAAAACCCTATTGAAAGGAGACTCTCATGTTTTCGTTTTCTCGTCGTCCCTGGCAGGACACGGAGTTGCTGACCTCCCTGGGTGAAGGGACCGCAACTCTTTCCGAACCCCATGACCCGAAGCTCTTCTTCGCCGGTGGTGCCACGTTGTTTGTGTGGCCCAACTTTACCAAACGGGTGGTTCAACATGCACAGGAGGTGCGCAGTGCACCGCCCCTCAGTTATCGGACCTATGAACTGAAAAAGAGCGCCTGGAGTGACGACATTCGTCATCAGCTTCCGGAAACCCATCTTTTTCAACCGGACGACCTCTGGTTCATCGCCGACCTCATCGGCGCGCAACGCCACGGCGGAGGCGGGCCGCTACTCATCGACTCCGGTGTCGGGAACGTTTTCTACGTGGAGATCCATTCCGTCGTGCACCAGATCGGTGTGTACTGGTGGGAAGGCAGACTACGGATCGGTAGCCTCGACCCCGCCGACGAGCCCGTGGATGCTGGTCATCGCATCTTTGCCAAGCTGAGCTAGGCCAAGAACCTCAACCCAAAGACTAAGGAGACGAGATGGAAACAAAAGCAGAACTGATCGCGCAGACGAATAAGGACTTCCCGAAGGCCTACCCGGACAGGAAGTCCCCGCCCACCCTCACCAGCGTCACGGTCGGCGACGTGTCCCACGAGTACGGCACCGAGGCCGACCTCACGGCGCGTTTCAAGAAGGCCGATGGTGTGGAGTACGAACTCCGAGGCGCGTATCTGCACGGACACCACGGCTCCGACATCAGCTTCACCAGCACGAACTTCGACGCTCCGAAAACCGACGAGGAAGAGCTCGTGAGCTACCTCTTCGGCGAGCTCTTCTGCGGCGACGGAAGAAACACAGGGCCCGAGAAATGGCAGAACTTGCCCGACTAACTCGGCACATCCGCCCGCGACAAATCCGTCGCGCGGCGGATCTTTTTTTCTCAAAAATATCCGTCTCAATAATTCACAACACTCTCACAGGATGGGGTGGTAGAGTGATGTTTAGCGAGTTTGAAAAAGCACGTGTACAGTGACACGTGCATAACAATTATCATTATCAAAAATAAATAACTCTAAATAACATGAACAGAGTCAGCCATTTCGAGATACAGGCGGATGACCCCGCACGTGCGGCGAAATTTTATACGGATGTCTTCTCCTGGGAGATCAGTAAGTGGGAAGGTGGGGCGACAGATTATTGGATGGTGATGACCGCACCCAAAGACTCGAAGGAGCTCGGCATCAACGGCGGACTCCTCAAGCGGCCCGCCAAAACGCCTCCGCATGAGTGCGGAACAAACGCCTTTACGTGTACCGTCACGGTTACTGACTTCGACGCGATCGCAAAAAAGATCATGACAGCAGGCGGCATCGTCGCCATGCCGAAATTCGCCCTTCCCGGCATGGCCTGGCAGGGGTATTTCCTCGATACTGAAGGCAACGTCTTCGGCATCCACCAGCCGGACCCGAACGCGAAGTGATCAAAGGCGCTTGTGGCCCTATCCCGACTCAGACAAGGCGGGGTGTCTAGTTGTGCGACACAGAATTCCTAAAGCATAATGAGGCAAGAAAATTGTCACAAATTTCGGAGTGCACGTGCACAAAGATCTGCTTTTTGAAACGATCGCGGTATACGACGCTCTCGGTGCAACATACACCGACAAGATCGCCAAGGTGCGGTTCCCTCAATTAGAGAAATTCATCGGCATGTTGCCGCAGGGAGCACGCGTGCTCGACGTGGGGTATGCCGCGGGTCGAGACAGTGCTCTCTTGCGCGATAAGGGGTGCCAAGTGACCGGCATTGACCTTGCGGAAAAGTTTCTGGAGATCGCCCTTCGGGAAGTTTCCGGGGTGGAGTTCCTTCGCATGGACGCGCGCGACCTCGCCACTTTCCCGAACGAAACATTCGACGGCGTCCTCGCTCATGCGGTACTGCTAAACCAAGCGCGCGAAGAGACCCCGAGCATCCTCCAAGGATTTGCGCGGGTCCTCAAGGCGAGCGGAGTCTGTCTTGTTGCTGTAAAAGAAGGCCCGGGTGAAAAGTTCATCGGCGAGGCCCTGGTCGAGAACATGAAGCGCCGCGAAACATACTTCGCACAGCATGAAATGGAAGGCCTTCTCAAAGATTCCGGATTCGCTATCGTGCGCTCATCTGTCGAGGGCGACGAGCTTGGGCGCGGAAACACACGCTGGCTATACGTTTTCGCCAAAAAGAACTGATACATATGAACCGCCACAAAAGGCGGTTTTTTGTCACAAGGACTGCCCCGTCCCGTTATGTATAATAAGGAATATATCCATGAAACCGATACATATAGTTTGTGGCGCCGCTGTTCTCTTCTCCCTGACCGCCTCTCCCCTTCTTGCCTCTGCCGACGTCGTACGGCCGATCGCTTTCCCCGTGAACGGCGAATACACCTACCGTGACGACTGGCACGAACCGCGCGGCGGAGGAACACGCCTTCACCTGGGTAACGACATCATCGCGGCAAAAATGACCCCGCTCGTCGCCGTCACCGACGGCGTCCTCACCTTTGTCGCGCGGCCGCAAGTATCGTGGGGGTATGAGGTCGAGATCAAAGACGACGAAGGCTACTCCTACGACTACCTGCATATCAACAATGACACTCCGGGGACCGACGACGGCCAGGGTGGCGAGGCGAACGCATATCCGCCCGGTATCATCCGCGGCGCTCGAGTGTCGCGCGGCGCACTCATCGGATGGGTCGGCGATAGTGGAAACGCGGAAGACACAGTCTCACACCTGCACTTCGAGATGCGCGATCCGAGCAATAATGTCTTCAATCCCTTCCCGAGCCTGTACGCCGCCTCGGGTGGCAAGGGTGTGTCGGCGAATGCGCCCCACCCTACCACGGTCGAAACCACCTTGGAACAGCGCAAGATCGAACTGCGTTATATTTTCACAAAGGAACTCGCGGTCGGGGCCGAGACGAGCGAGGTACGCCAACTCCAGCTCACACTGAAAGCCTTCGGTCACTTCACCAACCCCACAGCGACGGGATACTTCGGTCCCATCACCGAGGCCGCGGTCAAGAGTTACCAGAAGGCAAAGAATATCCCCGTCACCGGATCGGTGGACCCGCTCACGCGCGAGAAGCTCAATGACGACCTCGGCACCTACGACCCCAATCTCTACAAACCTTTTTACTCGGACGCCGAACGTCGTGCGATCGAGATCCAAAAACTCATACAACAGATCGCATTACTCCAAGCGCAGTTGAAAGCGATCCGCGGCTACTAGTTGGAACCTCAGCAAGCGGCGAACTTCATCGTTGTCATCGACCCAAACCCCGCTCACCGTAGGCAGCCTACGCCTCGGGAGGTATCGGGTCTCGACGCCTCGAATTTCATCCGCTTGCTGAAGTTCCCACACGATTTCACCCTCCGATTGATTTTCTATTATACTAAGGTGATGAAATTTTCTTCGACCCGCGGATTCGCGCCGATCTTTCTACTGGTCATTTTTGCCCTTGTAGGCATCGTTGTCGTCGCCGCTCCGGCGGTCCTCGAAAAGGCCAAGGATGATACTCCCTCTCCGACCCAAGAAGGGATCGACAAAGAAAAGATCATGCGCGCGGCGGTGTCGTCCGGAAACGCTGCGGAGCTCAAGAAGCTCGGCGTTGCACTTGAGGTCTACTCCACGGAGCATGAAGGACAATATCCGCCTGCCCCGGCGATATGCGGCCCCGTTACGACGCTCGAGCAGTATCTCTCCCCAATGTATATCGAGAAGTTTCCCGCAGGCGCATACGACGTTGCCGTGAGCGCCGATCGTTCCCGCTTTGTTTTGCGTACTCTTATCGACGCCGACAACGAAACACTACTTACGACCGCCCCGGGCAAGGTCGACAAGGACGGCACTATCCTCGGCTGTGCATGCGACGACCCGTACTTCTGTATCACGAGTTACGAAGAGGATCCCGAGCGTCTACGCCAAATGGAGGACGGCACGCTCCCTCCTCCGCCCGGAGCAAAGCTTTCTCCCGAAGCCGAACGCCACATGAAAGAGATGACCGACTAATGTAGGACTGGCGGATCCGCGACCAAACCGTCTGCCTCAGGCAGACGGTTTTTCGGCTTAATGGTAAAAAGTGATGCTATTCTCTCCCAAATAGTATCGTCAGCATCAGTTTGATCTGCCGCGCATGTGTCAGCCCGGAATGAATTCCGCGCGCCAGCTTCACCTTTTTAAATGATCCGTCTAATGAGTTTGT
>OBEQ011246617.1_pt1 | contig 11854 bp, 6 predicted proteins | sample 1670901 | NCBI WGS metagenome assembly OBEQ01 (sample SAMEA104232315, study PRJEB22302) | groundwater metagenome | biome: forest; feature: aquifer; material: groundwater | place: USA | collected 2011-08-07 | depth 5.4 m | reverse complement strand
TTCCGTACACGGGCAACACTTGCGATGTCATCCGTCGTAAACACGCCAATTGCCAGACTCATACGGATCAGCAGCTCCCGCTCCGCTGCATCCGGAACCGTGACTTGCAAGAGACTGTTGGCATCTTGACGATGCGCGGAGGCAAATTCGCCGCGAAGCAACGATTCGAGCTCTGTCGTCGTGAAGTTCCAGTTTCGGTTGGCAAGGTAACGCACTGCAGCCATGACGAGGATCGCCAGACCTTCCGTCACGCTGACGAGCAACTCACAGGTCCGCTCAGTACGAAGCTGATGTGGCGCGTCAGCTCCAGCGAGAAGTTCAGCGACATCAGCGATGGTGAAGCGGGGGACATCGCAGTGGATTCTGCCGAGCGCCTGTTCAGTCGTCGCCGGTAGCCGGAAGTAACTTGACATGAAGAGGTAGGCATCGACGCTCCTCAGGCGTCGCGCTAGCGTTTCAATCCGTGTCGCGAGGAGCCCCCCGGGAACCACCCTCGGCAGGTCCTCGATGACGACAAGTGCGCCTCTGAATTGCTCTGCGGCAGCGTCGCAGCTTTCACGGAATGGAAGATTACGCAGTTGTCCGCCAACCGACCGGACCAGTGCTTCGAGCAAAATGCAGGCCTGCTCCTCCGTCGCGAGGCGAGGTATATTCAACCAGTGCGGACTGCGTTTGGCCTTCCCGACCACGAGAACAAGGAGCTGCGTTTTGCCGGAACCGGGCTCCGCGACGAGTGCCACCATTCCATCGGCCTGCGCGCGACTAAGCAAATCATCGATAAGGGCGTCCCGCGCGGCACAGGGACTTACCAGTTCAGGTAAATCGGTCGACAGGGAAACTGCGCTCAGTGCAAAGGCGGAATCAAAACCGAAGCTCTTCTCGATCAACCCAACGGTTTTCTTGAGTGCAATTACTTCACTCGCCTGATGGACCATCGAGGCCTCCACCGCGCCGATCCGCAGCGTCATCTGGTCGAGCTCATTCCTGATCAGTTGCAGGACGGCACGGTCAGCCTGTGTCACCGAAGGCCTCTGAAGCTCCGTCGTCAGTAGGTTGATGGTCAGAAGCTTTTGACCTGGCTGACATAACAACCGGAAGACAAATGCGAAGAGGTGTTCGTAAACCTGACTCGCGTCGTCTGGGGTCATCCCGCGGCCATTGCGGTCCAACGTTGCCATGATTTGGTTTTCAATCTGGGAATAATCTCCGGAGCCTATACCCCATTCAAACGCAAAAATGAATTCTGTCAGTTGCGTGTCGTCATCGGATGCGAGAACCTGTTTCAGGGCGTGCCACACTTCTGCAGAGACTTTATCTGGACGCACGCACGATCTGAGGAGAGTGCGAAGCGCCGCGATGGCTTCGCATCGGGACGCGTCGTCATACCGGCCACGCTGCAACGCTGCCCACGTTTCAATGCCGGAATCGCTGCGACCCCAGTCATGTTCAACGCCACTGTTGGCCGTTGTGATGTATCGAAACTTAAGGTTCCACGTCGGATTTGCAGCCCGGTGACTGCAGAAGTTCGATAGCGCCTCAAGGGCCTCTTCGCTCCTCAGCGTTAGAGACCTTCCGCTCCGCACCTTGATCTGTTCCAGTAGACGCGTCTTGGCAGCAATGCCGCCATCTGAGGCATTTTGTACGGTATCGACATCCTCGCCGCACTCAAGTTCGAGATGCTCGCCCTCCTGCAGCCCCAGCCAGCGAAGGATCGTAACGTTCACCTGGAAGACAAATCCGGCGATGGTCGGACTGGCATCACGGCGCAGGTTGGTGATAAATGTCATCAAAAGGCAATCTTATCGCCTGGAGGAAGTGCTGAAGCTGCTTATACATCGAAAGCAGAGCATCAGTTGACACTAACAGTGCCTCCGTTCTGTTCCGGTGATGCTGAAATTAGCATTTCCATTGTGCATTCCTGGCCGCCGACTCGTCTACCCTCCATCGCCTGCGGTAGAGTGTCAAGTCTGTCAGGGATCGCGGGCGTATGACGGACCACTCGGAAACAATTCCGGTCCAGAAGTCTCGTTCTGGGAAGTTGGAAGTTCCCTATGGAGCTTGCCGATTGCGGGCGGATCGCGGCGTACTCGGAATGTATGGTCCGCCGCTGCGGCCGTAGGCCTCCGATGCGCAGATAAAATAAGTCGGCATCTGCCGTGAAGGATACCTTTCCGGTGGAGCAAACAAGCCGCATAATGCCAGAGTGAGGCAACTTCGGTCGATGAAACCATGCGTTGCGCTGCGAGTACTCCTCATCCTTTCCATCTTGATGAGTGCGGCCAAACTCGCACGGGCCGAAGACATCAAGAAGATTCAGCCCACCGGCTACGTCATGGATTTGGCAGGTGTGATCGAGCCGGCGACGAAGGCGCGACTCGAAGCTCTTTGCGCGGAGCTCGAGCGAAAGACCGGCGCGCAGATGGCCATCGTGACGGTGCACTCGCTGGAAAGCGAGAGCGTCCAGCAATACGCCAATGACTTGTTCAAGCATCTGGGCGTCGGAAGCAAGAAGGATGACCGCGGCGTGCTGCTTCTGGTCGCGCCCGATGAGCGAAAATATTGGACCGAGGTCGGGTACGGGCTCGAGCCAGTGATCAACGACGCGCGCGCAGGAGATGCCGGCAGACTCATGGTGCCGCTCTTGCGCCAGGGAAATTACAGCGCAGCAATTGAAGCCGCGGCATGGCAGTTGGCAAGATACATTGCCGATGCATCTGGAGTGAGGCTCACCGGAGAGCCACCGAGACGTGCTGTGAGAGAAGACCGCTCGGGCAATCGCGGCTGGAGTCTTTGGGGCATCATCAGCCTGCTGGTCCTCTTCGCTGTGGTCAGCAAACTCTTTTCAGGATCGAATCGGCGCGGGAGCGGAGGCGGAGCGGGCGGCAGCGGCTGGCTGTGGTTTCTGCTGGGCATGCTCGCCAATAGCTCGAGTGGAGGGTCCCGCAGAGGATGGAGCAGCGGGGACTGGGGTGGCGGTGGTTTCGGTGGAGGCTCCGGAGGCTGGTCGGGCGGAGGCGGCTTCGGCGGTGGAAGCAGCGGCGGTGGCGGAGCTGGCGGAAGCTGGTGAGGGGCGAGGATAACCAATGGCAGAAACGGACCGAAAACTGACCGAACTGGTCGGCCGACTGAAAGAAGCAGCGCAGGCCAACCTGCAAGCGGTAATTCTCTACGGATCGGCTGCGGGCGGTGATTATCGCGAGGGCCGCTCAGATCTCAACGTTCTGTGCGTGATGGCCTCGCTGGACGTTGGCGAACTGAAACGCGTGGCTACTGTTGTAAAATGGTGGACTGCAAGGGAGAAGGAGCCCGCGCCTCTGTTTTTCGCGGAAAAAGAGCTCCAGCATTCCGCGGGCGTGTTTGCCATCGAGCTCTTGGACATGCAGCGCGAACGTCGAGTCCTGCTCGGCAAAGACGTCATCGCCGAAATTCACGTGCCCATGAATCTGCATCGTGTGCAGGTGGAACATGAGCTGCGAACGATGGTGTTGAAGTTGCGGCAGCAGTTTCTGCTCTCCACTGGCAACGAAGCGGAGTTGCGAGCCATATTTTCGAAGTCAGTTTCGAGCGCAAGGACGCTGGCACGGCACGTACTCATCGCGCTTGGCGAGCAACCGCCGGCAGCTCCCGCGGAAGTGTTCGCACGCGTAGCGCAACTGACCGGGGCCGATGCGAATGCCTTCCATGCCGGCTTGGAATTGCGTACCGTCGGAGGGAACGTCGAAATAGCGGCGGCGTATGGCCGCTATCTGAGTGCACTAGAGAAGGTGACAGAGGCGCTGGAACACCATATGCCCAAGAAGGAATGGCGGCGCACGGGTCATTAAGATTCGGAGTAAGCGAGAGGAGACGGAGATGAAAACACTGTTGGGAGTCGTGGTGGTACTGCTGATCGTGGCCCTGATTTTCGGCAGTTCGTTCGTGAGCCGGCGAAATCAAATGGCGGTGAAACGCGAAGCAATCAATGCAGCGTGGTCACAGGTGGACGTGGCGCTGCAGCGCCGCGCGGACCTTATCCCGAACCTCGTCGAGACCGTAAAAGGCTTCGCCCAGCAAGAGCAAACCGTCTTCGGAGAAATCGCAAAAGCGAGGTCAGCTTTGCTCGGTGCTCAGACGCCCGCGGACAAGATCGCAGCGAACGGCAGATTGGATTCGGCATTGGGACGCTTGCTCGTTGTTGTAGAGAACTATCCTCAGCTGAGATCAAATGAGAACTTCTTGCGTTTGCAGGATGAACTGGCCGGCACAGAGAATCGCATCGCGGTGGAGCGGCGCCGTTACAATGAAACGATACAAGACTACAACACCTATCTGTCTCTCTTCCCGAACAACATTGTTGCAAGTATGAGCGGCTTCTCACGCAATGATGCCTACTTCAAGACGGAAGAAGGAGCGCGCCAAGCGCCCAGGGTGAATTTTAATCGCCAGCAGGCACCGGCTCCGGCAACGCCAGCCACTGCGCCTGCTAAGCCCTAGCTTGTTTGTTGCGTTGTGTGCAAGAGCCATTTACCCGCGAAAGGCGCGGTGGCATTTAGCGATTTTCACTGGAAGCCGTCTTCCCGGAGATATAGTCCGCCTGGTCACCGCAGCGACTGTGCCTGGATCACCGGGTACTCGGAAGTCATGTTGCCGCTCTTGGGGCAGGCTCCATATAACTTCCGGATGGGCGACCATCCGGAAGTTATCGCGTAGTGGCTCGAATCGAAATGCCGAGGACGGCCAATTCCACGGATAGCGCGTTTCCCGGGCGGAACGCCCGGAGGTGAACCGTTCTCTGGCGCGCACGGAGTCAGCCAACGATCAGTCGTCCAGCGCGGCGCCGCCGAACATCGGGCGGCCACCCAGGGAGGTGTAAAAGCCGTAGAAAGCCATCGCGGCCATCAGCAGAATCCCGGCAAATCCGATACCCGCATACCACGCGGAGGTGTCGGTCGTGAGCGGAAAATTCCCAAGGAAATAGCTAAAGACGGATGAAGTGATGACGGCCAGCACACCGAAGCGGATCAGCAAAAATACGAACAGACCATTAACTATCAGTCCTTCTATTGCAAACACTGCGGGCGACTCGCTCTGCAGCATGCCGGGGATCGTAAGAAGGAGAACCAATGCGCCTGCCGCAGCCCACTGTTTCCGCAGCAAGACCCTAAGAAAGAGCAAGATCAACAGAAATGCAAGCCACCCGAGAATGGCGAAGGGCAAGCCTAACGATAGAAAAGAAACTATTGCGCGCGCGCCGAGGAACACGTTTATCGGACCACCATAGGGTTGAAGAGGAGGAGAGCCAAGCCACAACGGCACAAACCAGGCCGCTCTTGCAAGAACCGCTGAGATTGTTGCCAGCAGACAGCCCGCCAGCACATCGCGTCCCACCACGGGATCCCGGAAGCCTCCGGCCAGCAAACGGCTCCAGGAGACCATCGTGGCGGGCCAGCGGCGACGCACATACGGCTCCAGCGCGATGTAGAGCATCCAAACTAGACCGGTCAAGAAAAGCGTTGCGCTCAGACACATAATGAACAGGTTGACCTCGTAAAAATTCGGGACGTGGTGCGCCCCCAATAGCCACCACACAGTCAAGCTCGCGAAAGCAGAAGCGGCGAGACGCGAGGCGCCCCGGCGATCGCCACGGCCCAGACGCAGGTTGCGCCGGGCGAGCATCGCGCCGCCCACCAGCAGCGAAAGTAAAAAAACGATGACACTCACCTGAGTGGCTCGTTCGCCGGCGGTCAGCTTGTACGCCTGCATGCGTCCCGGCCTCGTCCAGGGGCCGATCAAATCGAAATAGACGGGTTTGCCGCGGTACGCCGCGGCCTCGATTCGCATCGGAATGCCGGGGCGCTCGGGCAGCGATCCCGTCCACGCGGCACGCGCGTCGCCGTAGACAGGCGGCGTCCAGGTGGGCTGGGCCGGCGCCCATTTGGATGGATCGAGCGCGGCGGCAGAGAACAATGGCGCCCAGTCGGCAGGCACCGCGGGCCCGGCCGAATTCTCAACCTGAGGAGGAACGACAATCAACTGGGTGAGCCGGCCGCGCGGATTGAGCCTGACCAGTGTCATCCCGGAAACCTCCAGCGGCGGGTCATTCGTCCAGACGCCTCCCGGCGCATCCGCATCCGACAAAAACATGCGCGCCGCGAGCGGCCCGGGGCCGCCGCGATACCAAAACCCGAATGCTCCGGTTTCCAGGTTGTCCCAGCGCGTCCTCGATTTGTCGTGTTGCCGGACATAACGGAGGAACTCGTTCCCCTCGTAGAACCCAACAGCCGTATCCACCGGCGGTTCGGTGTAGCCGGCACTCCGTAGGATCTCTCGCGCGCGTTCGGTAAGCGCTTCCGGCGGCTTTTCCAGCGGGACGCGGCGGTAAAGATTTGTTTGCGCATTCAACAGAATCACCGCGATGACTCCCACCACGACTCCCGCGAGGCAGGCCCACGCGATCGCCGGGCGCACGCCCTCGACTTCTCCAGACGCCGCAACCATTTCGGGCGAAGGCGTTTCGCCGGCTGCCAGAGCTGCGGCGAGCGGATCGCCTCCCGGCAGCGCGGCAGCGATCTGCAATGCGGAGTTGGGCCGCTTAACAGGATCTTTTTCCAGGCAGCGCAGGATGACGCGCTCAACCAGCGGGTCCATCTCCTTGAGCAGGCTCGATGGACTCGACGGCGTGGTGTGTTCGTGCAGGCGGCGCAGTTCGGCAAGCGAGGCAGCTTCAAAAGTGCGCTTGCCCGTGAACAGCTCGTAGAGAACCAGCCCCAGCGAATAGAGGTCGCTCTTGACCGAAGCATCCGTTCCCGACAATTGCTCGGGAGCCATATACGCCGGCGTGCCACTTTGCGCCTCGGCGCCACGAAAATCCTCGGCGATCCCCGCAAGCCCGAAATCAGTGATCCGCGCTCTGCCGCGGCCATCGATCATCACGTTGGCAGGCTTGAGGTCGCGGTGCAGCACACCATTCTCGTGGGCCGCGGCCAGGCCGGCGCATAACTGGCGGGCGATCTGAAGAGCCTTGTCCGGCGGGACGCGACCTATCCGCCGGAGCAACGAAGCCAGGTCTTCGCCGTCCACGTATTCCATGGTGAGGAACGCCCGGCCGTTGGCTTCCCCAATATCAAAGACGCGGCAGACGTTGGGGTGCGAAACTTGGCGCGCGGTCCGTACCTCGCGGTGGAAGCGCGCCAGCGCGGCGCCGTCCTGCGCCAGCGTCTCGGGAAGAAACTTCAGCGCAATGGCCTGCCCGAGCTTCAGGTCGTCGGCGCGGTATACCTCGCCCATACCACCTTTGCCTACGAGCGCAACAATGCGATAGCGGTTGGCGAGCGTCGTTCCGGGGACAAAGCTCCTTCCGTCAAGCGTATCGCGGAATGACACAGCACCCGGACCTGGGGAACTTCCCTGTGGCGGTGAGCCTTTGCCGAGAGGTCCTGCATCGGCCTGCGAAAGGGTCGGAGTGGAACCGATAGGCAATTCCACGCCGCAAGAAATGCAGAAGCGGCTGGACTCAGGAACCTCTGATGCACACGCGGGGCACTTCATATTCGGTGGCATAGTCTATCACCGTGGCCTCTCGCGTAAAGGCTCCACCTCACCAGCACGCTTGATACAAACTGCTGGCTGGAGTCACCGCCGAAACCATTTACCTGCTTCAAGTTCTAACGGCACTGGACGCGGCTCAAAGCCGGAACCGACGGACAGCGGCCGACGGGCATCGCGACTCCAAACGCAATTGCGGATCATTCGGTGACGCAGAGGAGAGTCATCTGCGGGTCGATGAGGAGTTTGCGGGGAGCGTTGGGTGTGACGAAGTGGAAGGAGGTTTCTTCGCCGGAAACGGTGACGGCGCCGAGAGGTTCGGTGCGGCCCGAGGCGAATCTGGCGTAGAGAGGTACCGTGGCGGCGAAGCCGCGGGGCACGCCGGACTGGCGGAGTTTGCCGCGGACGAGATACCCGCTTTCGATCTGCTTGACGGAAAATTCCACGCGGTAGTGCGGGATGCCGACGCCGCGAACCCAATCCTCAAAAAACCAATCCATCGAGCGGCCGCCCTCGATGTCCATCGCCGGAGTCATCACGGCCTCGACTTCTCTCTGAAGGTCCGCGGTGGTGAGGGCGGCGAAGGCGTATTTCGTCTGGAGGGTGTGGAGCAGGGCGATGAAGCGCGCGTCGGGATTCTTGGCGGCGGGTTGGCGCAGCATCATGCGGAGCATGTGAATGACCCAGGCGCCCTTGCTGTAGATGACCTGCTCGAAACCGGCGGGAGATTTGGAGCTGCCGAGGCGGTTGCCGAGGACGAGAGGGCCGGTGTCGCCCGGGGAAAATTCTTCGGCGGAGGCTTTCGTGACGAGTTGGGTCTTGTAGCGCTTGAGCCAGTCGTGGAGGGCGCGGCCGGGCTTCTTCTGGCTGTCGGCGAAGAGCAGCGCAAGGTAGTTGGCAAAGGCTTCGTTGATCCACTGGTCGCGGTAGCTGCGCCAGCCGACGATGTTGCCCCACCACTGGTGGGCGACTTCATGAAAAGGAACGAGCTCGGAAAAGTGTTCGCGGCCGGCTTCGTTCAGGCCGGCGCGCTGCTGCGCGCCGGCGGGGAGAAATGAAAGCGTGGAGATGTAGAGCAGGCCAGGCCAGCCCTGGCCGAAGGTGCCGGGTATCTGGGAGACGTTGAGCTGGGGATAGGGAAACGGCCCGTTATAGGTTTCGTAAAAGCGAATGGAAGAGGAGACGTCGCGGGCGAATTGGCGGAGGGCGTCGGCGGGACTCGGAACGGGCGCGGGCATGCCGAGGCGTTCGGCGGGAGGAATCCCAAAGGGTGTGCGCGAACGGAAAAATGGATCAGCGGGAAGATCCGGGGCGGCGATCCGGGCGCGAAGTCCCTGCTCGAGCTGCCGGTTGGCGAAGACTTCGACGGAGTAACCGCCTTCTGTGACGGCAGCGGAAGAGTAATCGCCGAGGTTGAAGCCGGCCACGGCGATGGGCTTTTCGGATTTCCAGCGGCCAGCACTGAATTCGCCGTCTTCGCGCTCCTCGAGCCGCGTGCCGGTGGCGACAAGGCGCAGATGGCGAGGCCAGCGGAGGGAGAGTTCATAGGGAGCAAACTCGTCGGTGCCGCCGAGATGCGGGTACCAGCTCCCGCGGTCGCCGACGAAGATCACGCCGTTACCGGCATCGGAAAACACACTGCCGCGATAGCGGATGCGGAGAAGGAACTCGTCATTCTTTCTGGGAATGCGATCGAGAACAACGGCGAGGGCGTCGTTGCCGCGGCGGCTGCGCTCGCGTTTGTTTAAGCCTTCGTTCTGGAAAAAAGCGAGAGATTGGCCTTTTTCGTTTTCGACGGAATCAACAGCGAGCGAGCGCGAGAGCTCAAAGACGACCATGCGCTCGCCGCCTCGCTCGGCGCGGATGGAAACGGCCGCGGCGCCTTCGAGAGAGCGGGCTGGGAGAACCGAGGAATCGATGGAGTAATGCAGGGCGCGGAAGGGCACGGGGGGCGGGGTGAAGCCGGCGGGCCGGTAAGCGGTCCAGAGGTCATAAAACGCGACGGACTCGACGGTTTTCGGCTGGCCGATGGAAAAACTTTCCTCGCGGCGGGCGTCGAGAACGAGATCGAAGGGGCCCGTGGTGGCGCCGTCGAGAACAGCGGAAAAATACGAATCATGATTCTCGGAAACCCAGTCGGCGACAATGCGCAGGGAGTGGGGCGGATTGAGGCGGGCGGTGACTTCGTCCCAGCGGGATACAAAGGCCAGATTTTCGTGGGGAAAAGCGTTTTGTTCGCGGAGCTGGCGGAGGAGTTCTTCGGCGGCGGGGTCGGTGAAGCGGAAGTAGCCGGTGCGGAATTCCTGGTCAACGAGCGGCGCGCCGAGAAAGTGAGCGAGCTGCTGCTTTTCGACAGCGTCGCGTGGGATGCAGAGGGCATGGCCGGAGCCGGTGAAGACGGCGCCGGTGATTTTTCCGTCGAGGGGAGCCAGGAAGGCGAGCGTGCCTTCGGCGAAGGTGATGCGGGCATCGGCGCGGCGGAGCTCGAGCTGCCGGACAGAGTAAACGGCGGCGGGGTCCACGCGCAGGGCGTTAAGAGAATCATAGAGCTCGCGGGGTGAGCGGGCAAAAGTCTGCGCGGAAACGGGCGCCGCGAAAATCGCGAAGGCGAGAAGGCCGGTCCAGAGCGCCTGGGGCCTCATGAATGGGACTGTAGCAACTTTCAGCATCACGCGGCAAGGGTACTGCGTGATGAGACGCGCGGCACCGTAGAATGACAGTATGAGACGCGTGGGAAAAATCACCAGGATGGCGTTGGTGGCGACGTGGATCGCAGGAGCGACGGCCGCCGGCGCGCGCGCGGACACGATTGTGCTGAAAAACGGGCGGCGAATCTTCGCGAGTTTTGTGACGGAAGAAGACGGAAAAGTCAGCTACGAGACGGCGGCGGGAAAATTCAGCCTGCCGAAATCCATCGTGGATCACGTGGAGCGGGGCACCCTGGGGCCGGTCGATGGGCCGGGAGGGGACGCGGCGGGGATCGCGATCACGCCGCCGCCGGTGGAAACCGGTTCGCGGACCGGGAGCGGGGCCGTCGAAGAGGTGCGAAAGGCGGCGGTGCATGACGGGGCGATCGACCGGGAATTCATTGCGAAAATGGAGCTGCAGGCGCGAGGGCGCGGGCCGGAAGCTGGCGAGCGCGCGGCGATCGCGCATCATGCGGCTTCTGAATTTCACCTGCAACGCGGGAATCTGAACGAAGCGCTGGCGGAGGAGCGTACGGCGCTGACGTTTGCGCCGGAACAGGCGGGGCTGCTGCTGAACGTGGCGTATCTGCACCTGCGGCGGAGCGAGTACAAGGCGGCGATGGACTACCTGGAGCGGGCGCGGCGCGTGCGGCCGCGGTCGGCGGAAGTGGCGAAGCTGGCGGGATGGGCGTTCTTCGGGATGAACCGGATGCGGGACGCGGTCGACGAGTGGCAACGCGCGCTGGACTTGCACCCGGACGCGGAAGTGCAGGCGGCACTGGCCAAGGCGAAGCACGATCTTGGGGAGGAACAGAATTACCGGGAAAACGAGAGCAGCCATTTTTCGCTGAAGTACAGCGGGGCGTCGGCGCCGGGTCTGGCGCGAAATGTGTTGCGGACACTCGAGAGGCATTTTTCAGCGATCGAGTCGGAGCTGAGCTTTACGCCGCGGGAACCGATCGGCGTGGTGCTCTACACGCAGGAGGCGTTTGCGGACATCACCCGCGCGCCGGAGTGGGTGGGCGCGCTGAACGACGGTCGGATCCGCGTGCCGGTGCAGGGGCTGACGAGCATGACGCCGGAGCTTTCGCGGGTGCTGAAGCACGAACTGACACACAGCTTTCTGGCACAGAAGACGCACGGGCGGTGTCCGGTGTGGCTGAGCGAAGGGCTGGCGCAGTGGATGGAAGGGAAGCGGAGCCCCGAGAATGCGGCAGGGCTGCTGGAGGTGTACGATCATGGACAGGCAGCGCCGCTGGCGATGCTGGAAGGATCGTGGATACGGTTCCCGGGAGACGTTGCGAGCTACGCCTACGCGTGGGCGCTCGCCAACGTGGAGTGGATCGTGCAAACGCAGGGGATGGGGGACATGACCGGCGTGCTCGACCGGATTGCCCACGGCGCGACCACCGAGGCGGCGCTGCAGGAAGTCCTGCGCAATAATTACAACGAAGTGACGCGGGCGACAGCGGACTACCTGCGAAAGACCTATCTGCACTGAATTCATGCAAAATTTTTGTTGAAATATGCAGAGACGCGCCGCTCAGGACGTGGCCCAGAGCGCGGCCAGGAGCGCTGCCCGCTGGGGCATGGCGCGTAGAAGGATGTGCTCGCCGGGGCTGTGCGCGCCGTCGCCGACGGCG
>OBEQ010780115.1_pt1 | contig 11857 bp, 12 predicted proteins | sample 1670901 | NCBI WGS metagenome assembly OBEQ01 (sample SAMEA104232315, study PRJEB22302) | groundwater metagenome | biome: forest; feature: aquifer; material: groundwater | place: USA | collected 2011-08-07 | depth 5.4 m | reverse complement strand
GTCACCCCGGCCCTTCGACAGGCTCAGCACAGGCCGGGCTGCGCCCGCGCCGAGGTCCACGCTCTCAGGGGCGCGAGCGCCGTCCAGAGTGGATCCCGACGTTCGTCGGGATGACAGCATCGGCCCCGCAGACGAGGGGCTGTCGTGAACCCCCTCTTCGCCCAGTTCATCAACCTGCTCGGCGCGGTGCTGCTGCTGCTCGCCTTCGCGATGATCTCGCAGCGCCGCATCCTGTCGCTGATCCACCTGTTCACGCTGCAGGGCGCGACGCTGGTGACGGCCGCCGCCGTCGTCGGCTACGTCACGCAGCAGCCGCACCTCTACGTGTCGGCCGCCGTCACGTTCGCGCTCAAGGTGGTGCTGATTCCGATGCTGTTGCACCGCGTGATCGACCGCCTCAACGTGCGCTGGGACATCGAGACGCTGATCAACATCCCGACCATGATGCTGATCGGCATCCTGCTCGTGATCTTCGCGTTCAACCTGGCGCTGCCGATCGCCAAGTTCTCGCCGTCGATCGCGCGCGGCTCGTTCGGCATCGCGCTCGCCTGCGTGCTGCTGTCGTTCCTGATGATGATCACGCGGGCCAAGGCGGTGCCGCAGGTGATCGCCTTCCTGTCGATGGAAAACGGCCTGTTCTTCGCGGCCACCTCGGCCACCTACGGCATGCCGATGGTGGTCGAGCTCGGCATCGCGCTGGATGTGCTGATCGGGGTGCTGATCCTCGGCGTGTTCATGTTCCAGATCCGCGAGAAGTTCGACAGCCTCGACATCCACCACCTCGAAAAACTGCGGGAAGAGTGAGCGTGCAGACCCTCTATTTCGTGCTCGGGCTGCCGCTGGCGGGCAGCGTGGTGCTGGCCCTGGTCGGCCATCGCGACTCGGCCATGGGGCTCAACGTGGTGTTCAGCTTGGGCACCTTCGTCGCGGCCTGCGTGCTGACCGCGCAGGTCGTCGCCGACGGAGCGCTGTTCGTGATGGACCGCGAGTTCTTCATCGACCCGTTGAACGTGTTCCTGGTCACCCTGACCGCCCTGGTCGGCCTGACCACCGCGATCTTCTCGGGCCCCTACATGCGCATCGAGCGCGACCACGGCAAGATGACCCCGCCGCGGCTGCGCCTGTACCACAGCATGTACCAGCTGTTCAGCTTCACGATGCTGCTCGCGCTGATGACCAACAACATGGGCATCCTGTGGGTCGCGATGGAAGCCGCCACGCTGACCACCGTGCTGCTGGTCAGCGTCTACCGCACCGCCGCCAGCCTCGAGGCGGCGTGGAAGTACTTCATCCTGTGCGGCGTCGGCATCGCGCAGGCGCTGTTCGGCACGGTGCTGCTGTACATGGCGGCCGAGAAGGTCATCGGCAGCGAAGGCGGCGCGCTGCTGTGGACCAACCTCGACGCGGTGAAGGCCCAGCTCGACCCGAAGATCATCACCCTCGCCTTCGCCTTCCTGTTCATCGGCTACGGCACCAAGGTCGGCCTGGTGCCGCTGCACAACTGGCTGCCCGACGCGCATGCCGAAGGGCCGACGCCGGTCTCGGCGGTGCTGTCGGGGCTGCTGCTCAACGTGGCGCTGTACGCCATCCTGCGCTGCAAGGTGCTGACCGACGGCGCGTTGCAGAGCCACCTCGCCGGCCACATGATGATCGGCTTCGGCCTGCTGTCGGTGGTGGCCGCCGCCTTCCTGCTGACCCGCCAGAGGGACGTGAAGCGCATGTTCGCCTACTCGTCGATCGAGCACATGGGGCTGATGACCTTCGCCTTCGGCCTGGGCGGGCCGATCGCCAACTACGCCGGCCTCTTGCACATGACGGTGCACTCGCTGATCAAGTCGGCCATCTTCTTCGCCGTCGGCCACGCCGCGCAGAAAGCCGGCACCCAGCTGATGGAGCAGATCCGCGGCCTCATCACGACCAGCCCGATGGTCGCCTGGGGCCTGATGCTCGGGTCGCTGGCGATCCTGGGCATGCCGCCGTTCGGCGTCTTCGCCAGCGAGTTCCTCATCATCACGACGGCGATGCGCGAGCAGCCCTGGGCCACGCCGTTCCTGCTGGTGGCGCTCGGCGTGGCCTTTGCGTCGGTGTTCAGCCGGGTCCAGCCGATGGTGTTCGGCGAGACCACGCTCAAGCCGCTGGCCCACCCGCCGGCCTCGATCCCGGTGTTCGTGCACCTCGCGCTCGGGCTGCTGCTCGGGCTGTACATCCCGCCCTACCTCGACGCCTGGTACCGGCAGGCGGCGCGGATGATCGGGGGATGACATGCCTGCCCCCACGTCGCTTCGCTCCTGCCCCCCGAGGGGGCGCTCAGCCCCCTTGGGGCGGCCCGGCGGGGGCTGACATGTCTGCCCTCGACCTCGACCTCGGCCTCTCATCGACGCAGCTGCCGGCGCCGCTGCCGATCCGGCATTGCAGCGTGACTGCCGATCAGTGGCGCGCCGCCGCGCCGGCCGTGGCGCGCTCGGGCGGCAGGCTGGTCGCGCTGTGGGGCGGCGACCGGCGCGTGAACGAAGCCGGCGGCTTTGCCGTGTCGGCCGCCTACGCGCTGCACGACGGGCTGGTCTGGCTCGATCTGGCGCTGCCGCCCGGCGCACTGACCTATCCCGACCTGGCGGCGGTCTTCCCGGGCGCCGCGCGCATGCAGCGCGCGACCGCCGACCTGCTGGGCATCACGGCCGACGCGTTCGACGACCACCGCCCCTGGCTCGACCACCGCGTCTGGACCCACGCCTTCCCGCTGCGCCGCACTGCCGCCGAGGGTCCGCCGGGCCTGCCGCGCGACTACCCGTTCGTGCGGGTCGAGGGCGACGGCGTGCACGAGATTCCGGTCGGCCCGGTGCACGCCGGCATCATCGAGCCGGGGCATTTCCGCTTCTCGGTGGTCGGCGAAAAGGTGCTGCGCCTGGAGCAGCGCCTGGGCTACACGCACAAAGGCATCGAGCGCCGCTTCACCGAACTGCCGCCGCTCGAAGCGCACCGCCTCGCCGGCCGGGTCTCGGGCGATTCGACGGTCGGATTTGCCTGGGCCTATTGCATGGCGCTCGAAGCGGCCAGCGTCTGCGCTGCGCCGCCGCGCTCACGCTGGCTGCGCGCGCTGATGCTCGAGCGCGAGCGGGTGGCCAACCACCTCGGCGACCTGGGCGCGCTCGGCAACGACGCCGCGTTCGGCTTCGGGCTGGCGCAGTTCTCGCGCCTGCGCGAAGACTGGCTGCGGCTGGCGAACGAGGTGTTCGGCCACCGCCTGATGATGGACTGCGTGGTTCCCGGAGGCAGCTCGGTGGACCTGGACGAACCCGCCATCGGCCGCCTGACGCGCCAGTGCGACGCGGTCGAGACCGAGGTGCGTGCCTTGCGCGCGATCTACGACGAACACGCCGGGCTGCAGGACCGCTTCATCACCACCGGCCGCGTGACGCCCGAGCTGGCGGCGACGCTCGGGCTGACCGGGCTGGCCGGCCGCGCCAGCGGCCAGCGGGCCGACCTGCGCTGCGACCAGCCCTGGTCGCCCTACGACCAGCTCGAAGTCGGCATGGCGAGCCATCGCAACGGCGACGTGGCGGCGCGGGTCACGCTGCGTTTCGATGAAACCTTCGAATCGCTGCGCCTGATCCGCGCGCTGTGCGACGGCCTGCCCGGCGGCGCGGTGCGGGCCGACGTGTCCGCGCCCGCGGCGGGCGCCATCGGCGCCGGCTGGATCGAAGGCTGGCGCGGCGAAATCTTCGTGGCGCTCGAGATCGGCGCGAACGGCGAGATCGGGCGCTGCCATTGCCACGACCCGTCATGGCACAACTGGCCGGTGCTGGAACACGCGGTGATCGGCAACATCGTTCCGGACTTTCCGCTGATCAACAAATCGTTCAACCTCAGCTACTCGGGGCACGACCTCTGATGTGGAAGATCATCCGACAGATCGCCCGGGCCGGCGTCCTCACCGAGGCGCCGCCCGAAGCCGGCGCTGCGTCGAACGCCGGCAGCGAGCGGATCCAGCATGAGCTGCTCGCCATCCTGGGCCGGGCGCTGGCCATCCGCGAGGTCGACGCCGGTTCGTGCAACGGCTGCGAACTCGAGATCCACGCGCTCAACAACCCGTACTACAACATCGAGGGGCTCGGCATCCGCTTCGTCGCGAGTCCGCGCCATGCCGACATGCTGCTGGTCACCGGCCCGGTCTCGCGCAACATGGAGCAGGCGCTGCGCCGCACCTACGACGCCACGCCCGAGCCGAAGCTGGTGGTCGCGATCGGCGACTGCGCCTGCAGCGGCGGCATCTTCGGCGAGAGTTACGCGAGCTGCGGCCGGGTCGCCAACGTGATCCCGGTCGATGGGGTGGTGCCGGGCTGCCCGCCGGCGCCGATCGAGATCCTGCGCGGCATCCTGAGCGCGGTGCAACGCACTCGCGCAGCGCAGGGCTGAGTTTTCAGAGGCTGAGAGTTTGCCGCTGTCATCCCGGCGAACGCCGGGATCCACTCCCGCCGCAGCGCGCATCGATCACCAGTGGATCCCGGCGCGGGCGCAGCCCGGCCTGTCCTGAGCCTGTCGAAGGGCCGGGATGACCTGCTGCGGAGCAATGTCTTCTCAACCTCTTCAGGCCTTCCAGAAACGCTCGGCCTTGCAAAAGCGTGCGAGCGGGGCTTCGCACTCCGCCAGCAGCCGCTCGCGCCGCGCCGCCAGCCAGCCGACCGCGAACAGCGCGGTAGGGTCGGTGGCGGCGCGTTCGGTGTAGGCGGCCAGGCCGACCAGCGTGTCGATCAGCCGGCCGAGCACGTCCTGCATCGCCGACAATGTCTTCAGATAGCGCCTCACCCCACGCCGGTCGAACAGTGCACCCGCGAACTCGGCCGCGTAACGCAGCCGCTTGGCATGTTTGCGCAGCGCGTGGCGGGCCGGGTCGTCGAGCTCGGCGAAGCGCCTTGCATCACGCAGCGCCTGTTTGTGCCAGCGCTGGATGCGCCCGGCGAGCTGGTCGCGCAGCGGCGCATCGCCCGGGTTGGCCGGCGCCGCCTCGGCCTGGGTCTGGACATACAGCTCGAGCAGCAGTGTTTGCGCGGCCGCGCTGCGCACGATCGCGGCGGGCGGCAAGGCGTCGGCCGGCAACTGCGGCGCCGGCAGCGCCAGCACCAGGCCGATCGACCGCAAGGCGCCCTGCAGCTCGAGCGCCAGCGGCTCGGCGATCGCCTGGGCGTCGCGCGCCGCGCCGAGCTCGCGAAACAGCGCGGCCGCCGGTGTCTCGAGCGCCGGGTCGGGCGAGTCGGCGTCGAACAGGGCGAGCGCCGAGCGCAGGCGCCGCAGCCCGACCCGCAGCTGGTGCACATGCTCGGCGTGGAAGCGCTCGCTGGCGACCTGGCTGGCGTTGACGCTGATCTGGTCCAGGCACGACAGCAGCACCGCGCGGCGCGCTTCGTCGATGGCCATCGAGGCCGACAGCTTGACGGCCTGCTGGCGCCGCTCGGGCACAAACGTCTCGCCGCGCGCCAGCAGGTCGCCGCGCTCGGCCTTGCTGCGGGTGTCCAGCCACAGGCCGTGGCGCGCGACCCATTGGCGTGCCGTGGCGATCACGGCCAGCGGCGAGCCGGCGACGAGCTCGATCTCGAGCTCGCGCACCGGCAGCTTGGTGTCGCCCGCAACGATGCTGCCTTCGTCGAACGCCAGCTCGACCCGCCCGAGCGGCGTGCGCAGGATCCGGCTGCGGCGCAGGATGTCGGTGCCGAAAGCACAGGCGAGCGGCTGGCCCGGCTTCAGCAGGGCGAGCAGCCGTTGCCCGACCGGCGTGTCGCGGTGCAGGCGCGGATCGACCTGCGGCGGCGCGTCGGCATCGGGCGCCAGCGCCACGTTGTGCTCGGCCCGGGTCAGCCCGTCGGCGCCACCGGCCTTCAAGGTCTGGACCCAGTGCCGGCCCTCGCGTCGCAAGCGCAAGGCCATGCCGGACGCCGCCAGCGCGCGATCGGCGGTGTCGAAATAGGCGGCCTGCAGGCGCACCCGAGCGCGCCGCTCGCGGCCGGCCACGGCCGCATCGACCGCTGCGCGGGCGCCAGGCGGCACCTGGAACTTGAGCTCTATTTCCTGCATGTCCGGACTGTGACAGTCCATCCCCCGAAGTTTGATGAAACGCCTGCTGACGCTGCGCTATTCTTTGGGTCCCGTCCATTGACAGGCCCCGGACAGATCGGACCGAACGCGTGAGTTTCCTCGACGACCTGCAGCGCCAGGCTGCCGCCTTGAAGGCGCAACAAACCACCGACCATGCGGCGCTTGCGCGCAACAGCGCGTTGACCGAGGTCGCGTGCAAGACGGTGCTGAACTACTTCATGACGCTGGCCGCGCAGCTCAACGTGCTGCACCCGACCAGCCCACGCAGCTTCGTGCTCGACCGCAAGCACCAGTTCGACCAGCTCCCGCTGTCGGACTTTCGGGTCGATTCGCGGCGCAAGGCGCTGCGCAACGATGAGGTGTTCGACCACGTCGTTCTGCACTGGCAGCTCAAGACCGGCCAGAGTCTGCAGGTCCTGAAAGACTTCCTGCCCGACATCCAGAAGATCGAGCCGCGGCTGCGCCAGAGCGGCGCCACGGTCGACGCCGAGGCGGTTCGCGACCCCGCGAACGGCCGGCTGCAGGGCATGCGCTACAGCTTCGTCGCCGACTTCTTCGGCCATGTCCGGGTGACGCCGCTGCACGACAGTGCGCGGCTGCAGTTCCAGCTCGTCAACCTCGACGGCTTCGAGACGCTGGCGCTCGAGCTGCCCGCCATCGAGGTCGGCAGCAAGCGGCTGGACGAACTGGCGCGCTGGCTGGCCGGCCACCCGCATGGCTTCCTGAACGACGCGCTGGCGCTGCGCAGGACCGAAGCGTGAGCCAGCGCCTCGCGGCGGCGCTGCTGCTCGCGCTGTGTGCCTGGGCCGCGCAGGCGGGTGAGCGATTCGACTTCGTCGCGATCGGCGACATGCCCTACGGCCCGCGCGACAAGGCCTGGCCGCCGTACGAACACCTGATCGGCCAGATCAACCGCCTGCGGCCGGCGTTCACGCTGCACATCGGCGACTTCAAGAGCGGCGGCAGCCCGTGCAGCGACGAAGAGTTCGAGGCCCAGCTCGGATTCTTCAACCGCTTCGACGCGGCGCTGGTCTACACGCCGGGCGACAACGAATGGACCGATTGCCACCATCCGCAGGCCGGCGGCTTCGATCCCGTTGAACGCCTGGCCAAGCTGCGCCAGATGTTCTTCGCGCGGCCGCTGTCGCTCGGTCGCCAGCCGCTCGCCGTGACGCGCCAGTCCGACCTGATGCCGGCCTACGCGCTGTACCGCGAGAACCTGCGCTTCGCGCGCGCCGGGGTGTTGTTCGTCACCGTGCACATCGTCGGCTCGAACAACAACTTCGAGGTGCGCGACATCCTCGCGGTCGAGGAGTTCAAGGCGCGCGACGCCGCCAACATCGCCTGGATACGCGCCGCGTTCGACGAAGCGCGCCGCAGCAACGCACGCGCGATCGTGTTCGCGATGCAGGGCGACGCGTTCGAGATCAAGATGCCCTGGGGCGACTTTCCACCGCACAGCGGCTTCACCGCATCGATCGGCGAAACGCTGCTGCCGCTGGCCGAAGCCTGGGGCCAGCCGGTGCTTTTGATCCACGGCGACAGCCACCGTTTCGTCATCGACCGGCCGTTCAAGAATGGCGCCGGCAAGCCGGTCCAGAACGTGGTGCGGCTCGAGGTGTTCGGCGCGCCGGATGTGCATGCGGTGCGGGTGCGGGTGGACAGCGACGATCCGGCGCTGTTCAGCTATTCGCCGATCTTCAATCCGATGTCGCCGCGGTAGAGGCGCCACGGGCACCCTCACCCCAGCCCTCTCCCGCGAGCGGGAGAGGGTGCACTTCCGGCTCCCTCGCCCCTGTACTCGGGGGAGAGGGTTGGGGTGAGGGGCGAACCGCTAAAATCCCCCCAATCCATCTTTCGCCCGCCTCGGCCGGGCGCCCGCCCCCATGCCGTTCTTCTGGAAGCCCTACAAGTCCGACGTCACCTCGTTCATCGAGGAGCTGAAGGCGAAAAAGCCGACGCTCGAAGACGAGCAGCGCTATGGCCGCGCCCTGTTGTGGGACAAACGCGTCGACCGCGACGCGCTGGCCGACTACAGCGATGCGAACGTGCCGCAGCAGCCCTACGTCTACCAGACGAAGACCTGAACCGGCCGCGGGCAGCGAGCGTGAGTGCCGAGGCGAGTGACAAGGGCGTGGCCACCGAGGTGCCGCCGCCGAGCGCCGACGTGGTGCTGGGTGTCGTCGACCGCGTCGCGATGGCGCGCCTGTACGGCGAGCCGCTGTTCGCGCTGCCGACCGACCTGTACATCCCGCCCGACGCGCTCGAGATCTTTCTCGAAGCCTTCGAAGGCCCGCTCGACCTGCTGCTGTACCTGATCCGGCGCCAGAACTTCAACATCCTCGACATCCCGCTCGCCGACGTGACGCGCCAGTACCTGGCCTATGTCGACCAGATCCGCAAGACCAACCTCGAGCTCGCGAGCGAATACCTCTTGATGGCGGCGATGCTGATCGAGATCAAGTCGCGCATGCTCTTGCCGCCGAAAAAGAGCGCCGACGGCCAGGAGCCCGAAGACCCGCGTGCCGAGCTGGTGCGCCGACTGATCGAATACGAGCAGATGAAGCTCGCCGCCGCCGGCATCGACCGCCTGCCGGTGCTCGGGCGCGACTTCCTGCGCGCGCAGGTGACGATCGAACAGTCGCTGCTGCCGCGTTTTCCCGATGTCGACGCCGACGAGCTGCGCCTCGCCTGGGCCGACATCCTGAAACGCGCCCGGCTCAACCAGCACCACACGATCACGCGCGAGCAGTTGTCGGTGCGCGAGCACATGAGCATCGTGCTGCGCCGCCTGCAGGGCCGCCAATTCGTCGAATTCGAAGACCTGTTCGACGTCGCCCGCGGCCAGCCGGTGGTCGTCGTCACCTTCATCGCGCTGCTCGAGCTGGCACGCGAACACTTGCTCGAGATTACCCAGGCCGAAGCCTTCGCGCCGATCTACGTGCGGCTGGCTTACCAGCCGTCCTGACGTTCAACCCCGCTCACCTGGGCACACCACCCCGCTCACCCTGAGCCTCACCTCCCGCTCACCCGGAGCCCCACCCCCCGCTCACCCTGAGCCCCACCCCCCGCTCGCCCTGAGCCTGTCGAAGGGCTGGTTCACGCCGGCGCAATCCACATGCAACAAGACACCATCCAGTTCCGTCGCCCCGCCGCGCCCGCCGTCACCGTCCGCTGGCAAGAACACGACGTTCAAACGCTGTTCGAGCTGCCGTTCAACGAGCTGCTGTTTCGCGCCCAGACGGTGCACCGCGAGAACTTCGATCCGGCCGAGGTGCAGTTGTCGACGCTGCTGTCGATCAAGACCGGCGGCTGCCCCGAGAACTGCGCCTACTGCCCGCAGTCGGTGCACTTCGACACGGGAGTCGCCGCCACGCCGTTGATGAGCCTGGAGGCGGTGCGCGAGGCCGCGCAGCGCGCCAAGGACGCCGGCGCCACGCGCTTTTGCATGGGTGCGGCCTGGCGCGGACCGAAGGACCGCGACATCGCCAAGGTGGCGGGCCTGGTGAGCGCCGTCAAGGCGCTCGGCCTCGAGACCTGCGCCACGCTCGGCATGCTGGGCGAGGGCCACGCCGAAACGCTGCGCGACGCCGGCCTCGACTACTACAACCACAACATCGACAGCGCGCCCGACCTGTACGCCGACATCATCACGACGCGCCAGTTCGAAGACCGGCTCGACACGCTGCAGAAGGTGCGAACCGCCGGCGTCAAGGTGTGCTGCGGCGGCATCGTCGGCATGGGCGAAACCCGGGTCCAACGCGCCGCGCTGATCGCGACGCTCGCCAACATGGAGCCCTACCCCGAGTCGGTGCCGATCAACCACCTGGTGCAGGTCGAAGGCACGCCGCTGCACGGCCTCGATGCACTCGACCACTTCGAGTTCGTCCGCACCATCGCGGCGGCGCGCATCACGATGCCCAAGGCGATGGTGCGCCTCTCGGCCGGGCGGCAGCAGATGGGCGAGGCCGTGCAGGCGCTGTGTTTCATGGCCGGCGCCAATTCGATCTTCTACGGCGACAAGCTGCTGACCACCGGCAACCCGGACGTGCAGGCCGACCAGGCGCTGCTGGCCAAGCTCGGGATGCACGCCGCATGAACGCGGCCGGCGACATCCGCAAGCCGCTGACTTTGTACCGGCTGCGCGAGATGCATGCGCAGCGCGAACCGATCGCGATGCTGACCTGCTACGACGCGAGCTTCGCACGTGTGCTCGACGCCGCCGGTGTCGACTGCCTGCTGGTCGGCGATTCGCTGGGCATGGTGCTGCAGGGCGAAGCGAGCACCGTGCCGGTGTCGCTCGCCGACATGGCCTACCACGTGCGCTGCGTGGCGCGCGGCAACCGCAACGCATGGGTCATCGGCGACTTGCCGTTCGGCAGCTATCAGCAGTCGCCCGAGGAGGCACTCGCCAGCTCGGTGGCCTTGATGCAGGCCGGCGCGCAGATGGTCAAGCTCGAAGGCGGCGGCTGGACCGCCGAGACGGTGCGCTTCCTCACCGAGCGCGGCATCCCCGTCTGCGCCCACCTCGGCCTGACGCCGCAGTCGGTGCATGCGCTCGGCGGCTACCGCGTGCAGGGTCGCGACGACGATTCAGCGGCCACGCTCAAACGGCATGCCGCCGAGCTGGCCGACGCCGGCGCTGCGATGCTGGTGCTCGAACTCGTGCCCAGCACTGTGGCCAGGCAGGTCACGCAGGCACTGAACATCCCCGTCATCGGCATCGGCGCCGGCCAGGGCTGCTCGGGCCAGGTGCTGGTGCTGCACGACATGCTGGGCCTGACACAAGGCAAGCTGCCGCGCTTCGTGCGCAACTTCATGCAGGGCGAAGCGAGCATCGATGCCGCCGTGCGCCGTTACGTCGCCGACGTCAAGTCGCGCCAGTTCCCCGACGACACCTTGAACGGCTATTGAACATGCAAGTCATCCACAGCATCTCCGACCTGCGCGGCATCCTGCCGCAGCCCGGCGCCTGCGCCTTCGTGCCGACCATGGGCAACCTGCACGAAGGCCACCTCGGCCTGGTGCGCCAGGCCCGCACGCATGGGCTGCCGGTGGTGGCGAGCATCTTCGTCAACCGGCTGCAGTTCGCGCCGCACGAAGACTTCGACCGCTACCCGCGAACGCTCGAGCGCGACTGCGAGCTGCTGGCACCGGCCGGCTGCGACATCGTGTTCGCACCCGACGAGCGCGAGCTGTATCCGCAGCCGCAGAACTTCAAGGTGTTGCCCGACCCGGCGCTCGCCGACATCCTCGAAGGCCAGTTCCGGCCCGGCTTCTTCACCGGCGTCGCCACCGTCGTGATGAAGCTGTTCGGCATCGTGCAGCCGCGGGTCGCGGTGTTCGGCAAGAAGGACTACCAGCAGTGGCTGGGGATCCGCCGCATGGTGGATCAGTTCGCGCTGCCCATCGTCATCGAGGCCGGCGAAACCCGCCGCGCGGAAAGCGGGCTCGCGCTGTCGTCGCGCAACGCCTACCTGAGCGACGCAGAGCGTGCCAAGGCGACCGAGCTGGTGGCGAGTTTGCGCATGCTGGCGCAACGCTTTCGCGAAGTCGGCGGCCCGCTCGCCGAGCTCGAAGCCGAGGCGCTGGCCGCGCTCGCAGCGCGGGGCTGGCAGCCCGACTACCTGACCCTGCGCCGGCGTGCCGACCTGAGTGTGCCGGATGCGTATTCGATCGCCGACGGGCTGGTGGCGCTCGGTGCGGCACGGCTCGGCGGCACGCGGCTGATCGACAACATCGAGTTCTGAGTCATGTCATCCCGGCGCGG
>OBEQ011460130.1_pt1 | contig 11860 bp, 12 predicted proteins | sample 1670901 | NCBI WGS metagenome assembly OBEQ01 (sample SAMEA104232315, study PRJEB22302) | groundwater metagenome | biome: forest; feature: aquifer; material: groundwater | place: USA | collected 2011-08-07 | depth 5.4 m | reverse complement strand
CGCCGCTCGGTCCGTCTCGGTTGCCAGTGCGGCGCGACCTTAGGTCCGTCTCGGTTGCCAGTGCGGCGCGACCTTAGGTCCGCCTTGTCAGTGACCCGATCCTCGGCGACTTGCGCGAGCGACGGCACGTCATGCACCGTGGCGGCGAAATACCAAGGGAAGAGGAGCGGATAGAGAAGCTCGCTCGCAACGAACGCCAGAAGGAACACGACAGGCGCGGGCCAGCCACGCCCGGTCGCGCGCGCGTAAAGCCAGCCCATGAGCGCCATGCGGCCGCCCTGATACGCGCACACGATCAAGACGAAGAGCATGCACACCGCAGTCGGAAAGCCGCTGAATGTCCGAAGCATGTTGAGCAGCCAGTAGAAGCCGGCCACGTTCATCGTCGTGCCGGCTGCCAGGCCAATCCACGCGGCGCGCTTTGGTGTTTGCCCCGAGAGAGCGAAGACAAGCGGTACGAACGCCACGAAGGCGCAGATCCACACCTGCGACGTTCCGGCGAACGCGAGCCAGTAGAGCAGGCCGCTCGCGATGGCTAAAGCGAATGCGACGTGTTTTGGCAGCGGAAAGGCACTCTTCACGCCCGCCACGCTAGCATTACTTCGGCGGTTCCGAGGATCGCCCGATGGCTTTGGCCACTCGGTCCAAGAGCTCTTGCAGGCTGAACGGCTTGACGAGGTAGTGACGTGCCCCCGCGGCGATGCCACGGACGACATCGTCGGGTTCTCCGCGCGCGCTTACGAAAATCACCGGTACGCTGGCAAAACCGCGGTCCCTCTTGAGCGTTCGAACGAAGGTGAGCCCGTCTGCGCGCGGCATCGCCACGTCGCAGATGATCAAGTCGACGGCGCGCATCTGATCGACGAGCTCCGCGGCCGCAAGGCCATCGGCGGCTTGATGAACGACGTAACGCCCGGACAATGCGCGCGCGATGAGCTCGCGGATCTTGGCGTCGTCCTCGACGACGAGGATCACCTTCTTCGGCGGCGCGTTGGACGGGCGCGCGGTCGACTTCGAAGCGCGGGGCGGGGCGGAGGGGCGCAGAGCCAACCGCTACTCCGTGCGTTGAAGGATGTGGTAGCCGAAGCCGGTCTCGACGATGTCGCTGATCTGCCCCGGTTCGAGCGCAAAAGCGGCATCTTCGAAGGCTTTCACCATGGCCCCCTTGCCGAACACACCGAGCGATCCGCCGCGCGACGCCGCGTTTGGTTCGTCCGAGTATTCTACGGCGAGACGGGCAAGGTCTTCGCCGCCGCGCGCGCGGCGGAGGACTTCTTCGGCGACGGCGCGCGCTTGCTCGCGCGTACGGACGATGGAGGCTGGCGCGCGCTGGGACCCCATCCATTGAATGAGTACGTGCCGGGCTCCGATTTTTGCCGGCCGTGAGCCCGCCGGGGTCGGACTCGGAGTCGGGGTCGGAGTCGGGGTCGGACTCGGGGTGGCCGTGGACGCAGTGGTTTCAGGGGCGCGCGGGGCCGGTGCGGTGCGGCCGCATGCCCACACGAGGACGACGACGGTGAAAAGGGAGATGCGCTTCACTTCTTGATCTCGAGGAGCTCGACCTCGAACAGGAGCGTCGAGTTGGGGGGGATGGAACCCGTCGCGCGCTCGCCGTAGGCCAGCTGGGGGGGAATCGTGAGTTTTCGTTTGCCACCCGGCTTCATGCCGACGAGCCCCTGGTCCCAACCCTTGATAACTTTGCCCTGACCAAGCGTAAACGTAAAAGGCTGGCCGCGCTTGCGTGACTGGTCGAACTCCGTGCCGTTCGTCAGCGTGCCCACGTAGTGGACGCTTACCGTGTCGCCCGCCTTGGCCTCCTGACCTTTTCCGACCACCAGGTCCTTACTCTGCAATTTGTCTTGAGCGGCGAGCAGGGCAGGGGCGGTCATCGACGGTGCCGGCGAGGGCTTCTGCGGCTGCGCGGGCTGTTTTGGCTGGGCGGCGTTTGCCGTTGCAGCGGTCGTCGTGTCGGTTGCAATGGGCTCCGGCGGCGCGGTCAGCTTCGAGCAGGCGACTGCGAGGAGCGCCACGCCAAGAGCGGCGAAAAAACCCGTGCCGGCGCCGGCGAAAGGAGCGCGGGCGAAACGGGCCGGAATAGAGACATGTCGGGCCTTCATTTGGTGGGCCGAAACGTAGTCGGGCTGGCGTGGAAGTAAAGTCCGGGGCACGATTTCAGGCTAGAGTCCCATCCTGGAATGCCTCGCGTCCTTCACATCGAAGACGATCCGCGAAACCGTCTCCTCGTGCGGAAACTCCTCTCGTCCGAGGGCATCGAGGTGGTCGACGCTCCAGACGGTCTCGACGGTGTGAGGCAAGCCATCGCGCAGCGACCGGACCTCATCCTGGTCGATCTCAACATCCCCGGGCTCGATGGCTACGAGGTCACACTGCGTCTGCGCAGCGAGGCGTCGCTCAAGGGGGTGCCCATCATCGCGATTACCGCCGAGGGGGACAAAGAGACGAGCTTCGCCGTCGGTTGTGACGGGTTTCTGCAGAAGCCCATCGACGCCCGCCAGTTCGCGCGCCAAGTAAGGCAGTTCCTCGGCGGCCATCGTGAGCGCCTGACGTCGAGCGCCGACGCGACCGGCGAGCGACTGCGCATCCAGAGCGCCCGGATCGTCGGTCACCTCGAAGAGAAAGTGGCCCAGCTCAGCGCCGCCAACGACCGCTTGCGCGACATGGACCGGCTGAGGACCGAATTTTACCGCAACATTTCGCACGAGCTCGCCACCCCGCTCACCCCCATCGTGGGCTACTTGCGCCTGCTCATGGACGAGGAGCTCGGCCCCATCACGAGCGGCCAGCGAAAATCGCTCCGCGCGATGGACGATTGCGTGCGGCGCCTGCGCGGGACGCTCGACAACCTCATCGACGTGACGGGCTTGGAAACCGGAAGAATGCGCTTCTTCCATCGCGACTACGATTTTCTCGACACCGTGCGCCGCGCCGTCGCCGCGCAGGCAGACCACTTTGCCGAGCGCCGCATCACCCTGCTCGAGGAGTTTCCGCGCGGCGGAATGCCCGCGTACGGCGACTCGGATCGCTTGACGCGCGCGATCGTGCAGCTGCTCGACAACGCCGCGAAGTTCACCCCCGAAGGGGGCACGGTGGGGGTGCTCGTGCGGCCGATCGAAGGGACCTACGAGCTCTTCGTCGCGGACACCGGACCGGGCATTCCGCCCGACCGCGCGGAGCGTATTTTCGAGCCATTTTTGCAGCTCGACGGCTCTACCACGCGCGCGCACGGCGGCGTGGGCGTCGGTCTGGCGATCGTTCGGCGTGTCGCGCGTGGCCTCGGGGGCGACGCGCGCGTCACCGGGGGAATGACCGTGGAAGGGACGTACCTGCCCGGAGCAACGTTCTGCTTGAGCGTTGCCAAGCGCGCGCCCACAGTCGTTCTCGAGGCGACAAATTGACCGGAGCCGGCCATCGGACCATCTACTTCGACTGGAACGCCACGACACCGCCGCTTGCCGAAGTGATCGACGCAATGCGCGAAGCCGCTCGTGAGGCGTGGGGCAATCCCTCGAGCATTCATGGGACTGGTCGGGCCGCGCGCGCGCAGGTCGAATCGGCACGCGAAGCCGTTGCCGAGCTCGTCGGGGCCGATCCGCGCGATGTCGTTCTCACGTCAGGCGGAACCGAGGCGAACAATTTGGCCATCCGGTCGGCCTTTGCCGAGATGCCGCGAGATCTACGTCGCGTGCTGATCACGAGCCGCCTCGAGCATCCCTCGGTGACGCGTGTAGCCGAGGCGCTGGAACGGGAAGGGGCCGCGCGCGTTCTTTGGGTCGTCGTTCGCGAAGATGGTCGACTCGATCTCGACAGTCTCGATGCCGCGCTCGCAGATGCCGATGTGGGCCTGGTCACAGTCCAGGCCGTCAACCACGAGACGGGCGTCGTACAGCCCGTCTCAGACGTCATCCGGAAGGTCGGCACGCATGCGCGAAACCCCCACGTCCATGTAGACGCCGTCCAGGCATTCGGACGGCTCGATGTCGCCACCATCGCCCAAGCCGATACGATCGCCTTGGCGGGGCACAAGATCCGCGGACCGAAGGGCATCGGCGCGCTCGTCGCACGCCTGGGTGTGCGTCTCAGCCCGCTGATGTTCGGCGGCGCGCAGGAGCGCGGCCTTCGTCCAGGAACGCTCGACCCCGTCGCCGCAGCTGGTCTCGCCGTCGCCGCTCGCCATGCGCGCACATCTGCCCCACGCTACCTTTCCGTGGCCCCGCTTCGCGACAAACTCGAAGCGCGCCTCGTCGCCCTCGGCGGCCGTCGCGTCGGCACCGCACCGCGCGCGCCACACGTCGCCAATCTGGCCTTCGGGCGCTGGCCTGGGGCGGAGCTCGTCGCAGCGTTCGACCTGGAGGGGCTAGCCGTCTCGAGCGGAAGCGCCTGCAGCGCAGGAACCATCGAGCCGTCTCCCGTCGTGACCTCGATGCTTGGCGCAGAGCTCGCTCGATCGTGCGTCCGCTTCTCGCTTGGGGAAGACGCGACGCTGCAGTCCGTCGACGCCGCCATCGCGATTGCCGAGCGCGTTCTTGGACGTTGAGACTTTGGGTCAACGACACCCAGTGTCTTTGGGTCCCAGGATGAGCGTTTACGCGCAAGACATCAGGATCGTTTCACCTTTGGCGTACGCCGTTTGGCCGTAGGCCCGTTCGTTTGAAAAGAAAATCCCGAGGCGCCCACTGAACAGATGATCTCGCCTGTGAATTTAGGCAAAAAATCACTCGTATAGTTTTGAATTTACTGTCGAACTTGCAGCACTATGCCCGCTCACGGTGATCGGGATCCAGAACGCCTTGATGCGCGAGTAGCTCCCCGCTTTGTCGTACCCGGCGAGCCCAAAGAGGACGTTCCACCAGTAGCCGCTCGGGTTCTCACCATACGAGAAGAGCGGCAGAAGGTGAAATTGCCAGTCGATTCCGCCCGCCGTCCGCTTCTGCCGGTAGAGGGTATTTCCCGCAACTTGGGTGATGGAGTCGTCCGTCTGATCGGCAAAGCGCCAGTAGAGCGGAAAGGCGATTGTCGTTCGCCCCTTTTTGTTCGCGAAGTCCCAGAACACCGGTGCAATGACCGTGTGCGAGCTGTCGTCGCTTCGGCCAGCGTAGAGGATCGGATGAAGGTCCGTCTCCCAGCCGTGCAGGTCGCTCGAGACGGTGATGTTCGGAAAGAACCAATACGAGCGCGAGACGCCGTAGCTCTCCCATCGCCCGAAGAGCGGCGTGAGGATCGACCAGCCTGTCGGACCGTTGGTTCCAAAGTAAAACGGCAGGATGCCCGTCGCGCGGTAACCGATGTCGACGTCTGAATAGCCGTAATAAATGGGCGCAATCGGGCCCACCATCGTGAGAGAGGTGGAACCATTTCGCGTCGTCGCATGGGTGACGATGGGCGTGACCAAGGTATCGGCGGTGCGCGTTACTCTGCGGATGTAGCCTGGAACGACGAAGAGGGATTTTTCATCGGTCATTCCGTAGTGAAAGAGAGGGAAGAGCGTGGTGTGGCTCTCTCGAATTCCGCCGGTTTCCGGCTTTCCGCGAATGCTGAAAAAGAAGGGCGCTATGTGGAAATTCTGTCGCTTCGGCGAGCTCGCTGAGATGATCGGGCCTGCGACCGTAAGCGAGGTCTCGTCGATCTCGCGCTCGCGGTGGTAGTAGAGGAGCGGCGGAATGAGCGTGTACGTGCGACGCGCGCCATCGACGTTGCCGTTGTCGCCGTGAAACAAGAGCGGCGCGACGCCCCAGTCGACGTCGCTCCCGGTGCGATCGCGGAAATAGGGGCCCGTGAGCGTAAACGCGCCCTTTTCGCTCCAGTGCGACGTCGTGAGGAGCAGCGGCGAATGAAAGTACCCGCCGTCTTTTCTAGAGCCCGAAAAAACGAGCGGCGCGAGCCAATTGTCGTGCTCGTTGGGCGCTTCGCGATGCGCGAAAGGTCCCAGGACGAGCACGTGGTTGTCGCGATCGCGGATGCGCCATGCCGCCGGGAAAAGGACGTCCGCGTCGAAGTTCGGCGACCTTCGCCGGTAATAGAGGAGGCCAGTCAAAGACTCGCTGTCTTCCTTCGGCGTGTCCGCGTAGCGCGTGTGCTCGAGGTAAAGGGGCGGGACCATCCGAAAGCGGTATTCACCGCGCCGCTCCGTGTAGACAGGGAACCATTCTCGCTCGAGCCGTCCGGTGGGCGGCGGCGGCGTGAAATCCGAATCGGTGCCGATGCGCGACCTTACCTGCGGCGGGACTTCAAGCGGATCGGCGGGCGGCTGAGCGATGGGCTCGGCGCGCTGGATGACCTGCGTGCGGCCGGTGTCGTCACCGTCTCCACCGCGCGGGCCGACCGCTTTGTTTTGGGTAGGGGTGGTTTGCGTCGGCGGGCGCTGCTGCGGAGCCGAGCTGCCACGTCCGAGCTGGGCGCTCACGGAAGACGCGCCGAGGAGATGCGCCGCGAAGAGCGCCGCGGCGAACAAATGTGAGCTTTTCGTCACGTTTGTTCCCTCAACCGTTCGACCACGTCTTTGGCAGCGTCCGCGCGCGGCACTTTCGCTTGCGCGTGCCTCGCGAGATCCTTTACCTCGACCCCCCCGGCAGCCAATTCGGCGTCGCCGACGATGATCGCGACACGGGCGGCAAGGGCGTTCGCGCGACGAAGTTGGCTCTTGAGCGATCCTCCGCGCGTGTCGGCTTCCGCGGAGACCCCGGCCCGCCGAAGCTCGCGCGCGAGGACGAGCGCTTCGCGCGCGGCCGCGGCACCGAGCGGCGCGATGAGAACGTCGACGACGCGCGTTTCGCCGGGCGCGCTGCTGGCGATGAGAAGCCGTTCGAGCCCCGCGGCAAAGCCGATGGCGGGAATCTTCGGGCCGCCCAGATCTTCGATCATCCCGTCGTAGCGTCCACCGCCGACGAGCGTGTCCCCAGCGCCGAGCTTGTCTTTGGCGCCTTTGATCTCGAAGAGCGTTCGCGTGTAGTAGTCGAGCCCGCGCACCAGGCGCGGTTCGACCTTGTACGGCGTGCCAAGTGCCTCGAGCTGCTTTTTGAGCTCGTCGAAGTGCGCGCGATCGTCATCGCTCAAGAACTCGGCAAGCGAAGGGCACCCCGCAATCGCTTCTTGGTCGCGCGGGTCTTTCGAATCGAGGATGCGCAGCGGGTTGGTTCCCAAGCGCCGCTGCGACTCGGCGCTCAAGGTTTCCTTCTTGGGGGCGAGCGCCGCCGCGAGGGCATCCCTGTATTTTGCACGCGTCTCTGGTCCGCCGAGCGAGTTTACCAGGACGTCGACGTTCGGAACGCCGATCTCCCCCAGAAACCCGACCAGCGTGTCGATGAGCTCTGCGTCGCACCCCGGGCCGGGATCGCCGAAGATTTCCGCCCCGGCCTGGAAAAATTGGCGGTACCGCCCGCGCTGCGGTCGCTCGGCGCGGAACATGGCCCCCAGGTAATACCAGCGCGAAACCGGCTCACCGTTGTGAACACCGTGCTCGACGTACGCGCGCGCCGCGCCCGCCGTCCCCTCCGGGCGCAGCGTGAGAAGCTCGTCGTGATGCTGGAAGGAGTACATTTCCTTCTCGACCACGTCCGTCGTTTCGCCGATGGTGCGGACGAAGAGCGAGGTGGGCTCGACGTAGGGTGTCCGCACCTCGCGGAAGCCAGCCAGCTCGAACGTGCGACGAAAGGCAGACTCGACCTTGTGCCAGCGTGGAACTTCGCCTGGCAGGATGTCGTTCATTCCCTTGATGGCACGTAAGATAGTCACAGAAGTTGCCGGGTCTTATCGCCTTTTTGGGGCGCCTCGGCAAGCTGGGAGGGCAGGCTGGGCTAGCCACACCGAATTCTCCGCGCTAAGCGTCTTTTTGTGACGGGCCGGACCATTGCGCTGGACCTCGGCGATGTGCGGGTGGGCGTGGCCATCGACGACGAGCTTGGGAGCATGGCGCATCCGCGCGGCGTTCTCGATGCGCGAGACCGCGGAAAGCTCATGCGCGCGCTCAAGGACCTGGCCGAGTCCGAAAACGTCGGGCGCTTCGTCGTCGGGTTGCCACTCGACATGAAAGGCGGGGAAGGGGAGGCGGCACGCAAAGCCAGGGCCATCGCGCAAGAAATCGCCAACGCCACGGGGCGCGACGTCGAGCTATGGGACGAGCGTCTCTCGACGGTTCAGGCCGCGCGCGAGCTGCGCGCGAGCGACGTCCGTGGAAAAAAGGCCAAGGCGCGAATCGACGAAGCCTCCGCGTGCATGATCCTCCAGGCCTGGCTCGACCAAGGACGGCGAGACGAGGAGGACTGAATGGACCCTCTTCCGCCGATGAAGAGAAAGCGCCGCAAACGGCGCCGAAGCCGACCGAACGATCCGCCTGCGAGCCCTCGCCAACGCCTCACTCGCGCAGCCACCTGGACGCTCGCGGGGCTCGGCCTCGCGGCGTTGGCCGGCGCGGTTTTCCTCATGCTCGTGTTCCCCGCGCGGCATGGGCCAGGGATCGGGCGCGACGTAGAGCTCACGCTCCAGGGTGACGAGTCTTCCGACGCGCTCGCGGCGCGTCTCGCGGCGGCCGGCCTCATCGACAGCCCTCGCCTTTTTTCGATGTACGCGCGTTTCTCCGGCGCGCAGGGCCGCATCGCTCGAGGCGCGCACCTGCTCACCGACGATTTAGCTGCCCACGAGATCCTCGCCCGACTCGAGCGACGCGGCGCCGCGGTGCACATGAGGGTCACCATCCCCGAGGGCTGGACACGCTTCGACATTGCCAAGCGCTTGCACAAAAACTACGTCACGCCCGAACGCGCATTCCTCGCCGCGACCGAGAACCGCGCCCTGCTCGACGAGCTTCACATCGACGGTGCGAGCGTCGAGGGTTTCCTTTTCCCAGCTACGTACGATTTTCCCGCGGACGCAGACCCGGTCGAGATCGTGCGCCGATTCAAGATGGAGTTCGACAAGCGCTGGTTCGCCCTCGAGCAGAAGCACCCCTATGGAACGCTGGACCTGTCGCAGTCGCTCCATTGGGGAATGCGCGAGATTGTCACTCTGGCCTCGATCATCGAAAAAGAAGCCGCCGTCGACGACGAGCGCCGCACCATCGCCAGCGTCTTTCTGAATCGACTGCGCGACGCGACCTTCAAGAGGAAGGTGCTCCAATCGGACCCCACGGCGGGCTACGGATGCCTCGTCATGAAAGAGCTGGCGTCGTGTGCAAGCTACACGGGACGCATCACCCACGACATCAACGCCGATCCCGCGAACCTCTACAGCACGTACACCCACGAGCATCTCCCGCCCGGACCGATCGCAAATCCCGGTGCGAAATCGCTCGAGGCCGTCATGAGCCCTGCGGTCACGCGCTACTTCTACTTCGTCGCACGCGGCGAAGGCCGTCACACGTTCAGCGAGACCTATGAGGGGCATGTCGCCGCGGTGAAGGACACTGGTCCGCGAAAGTAAATGCTACCCTTCGCCCCCATGAAGCGGCTCTTCCTCCTTGGCCTGGTGCTTTCTCTCGCAGCCGTCGCCACAGTCGCCTGGGGCCTCGAGCCCGACAAAAACGGCTGGTATTTCACGGGCAGCGGCGTACGGACCAAATCGGTCGCCTTCGTCACCGTGAAGGTCTACGCCATTCGTCACGACATGAAGGGGCTTCCGCCCGCCAAATCGAAGCAAGCCGTCATCGAAGCGGACATGGACAAGAAGCTCACCTGGCGAATGCTCCGCGACGTCGACGGGGAGAAGATTCAGGGCGCGCTCAAAGACGCCTACGCGATGAACGGCTACGCCGACGGCGGCAAGATCGGCCAATTTCTCGGGGGGTTCACGGGCAAGGAGCTCAAAGAAGGCACCTACGTGACGATCGCCTACAACTCCGCCACCAAGACCACGTCGATCAACGTCTCGACGGGCGGCAACGCGACCATCGCAGGCCCCGATTTCATGAACGCCACGTGGAAAATCTGGTTCGGCAAAATCGATCAGCCGACGCTCAGCGACGCGATGATCGGGAATCTCTAGAGCACTACAGCATCGACTTGTCGCCCAGCACCTTTGCCAGCGTCAGGTAGCTCCAGGGGCTGCATGAACGCTCATCAACGCGTTTCATGCTCCGGTCGAGGAGGCAATCCCGACGTGCCGCCTTCGTGCCGTCCATGGAAATTGCTGTCTCTGCGAAGACCTGCCGGCCCGAGTTGACGTAGACCGCGGCGCCCACGCCGCTCACGGCATCCGCGCCATAGAGGCCGAAGGTGGAGACCGGAATGGAGCCTTCCCACCGGCAGCCCCGCTCCGTCGGCTCGAGGACGTGTGTCAGAGCGGAGCAGGTCTCGGCCCACGCCCACTGCCCGTTGCCGCTGAGCAGGCGGCTGGCGAACGTCTCCGCACCATTCTTGTCGCGGAACACGTACGTGTCTTGATCGCGGAACACGCCCTGGCCCTTCACGCCCAGCTCTAGACTGGTGCTCTCGAGCCGGTCCCATGCCGAGCACTGGCGCATGTCGATTCGCTTGTCGTCGATCGGGCAAAGGCGCCCCTTGCGGATCCTGCCGTCGAAGCTCAATGCGGTCTGCACGAGCGTCGGCTTTCCGGTCGTGGCGTTCGTGAACACGAAGGCACCGAGACCGCTGATTTCATAGAGTCCGATGCCGAGGTCCCCGGTGGCCGTTCCCGCGCTCCACCGCTCGCACTGTTGCCACAGAATGCCCTGCCGTTCGTCGATGGGGCAGACGCGGTCGAAGACGACGTCGCCGTCGAAGCTCAAGAGCGTTTGCGACCACCACTGGGCACCGCCGCGGTCGACCCAGCTGTACGCGGCGTAGTCGCGAAAGCGTGGCACATATGGCGAAGGCGCGCTGTCACCGAAACCAACACCTTTGGCGTCGCCGGTCCCTGCGGCGGTCGTGCCGTGACCTTGGTTGATCGTCGCCGAACCCTGATCCGCGGCTTCCGGATGTCCGGTGTACCGGTTCAGGGGCTGGGTCGCATCAGCGGTACAACCCGCGACAAGTGCGACAAAGGGCGCGAGTTTCACGACGCAAGAGCAGAGTAGTCCACGCATAGCTTTTTGATACGCGCGCCGAGCAGGGATTGCCAAGTGTCCCGCGACGCGCGCCGTCACTTTTGCGGGACAATTTCCCACGTCAGCGGGGGAGTGACACACTATCCCCCGGCCGATGCATTCCACCCGGGGTGCTATTGAGGGATCGAAATGGGACGAGAGCCTTGGATTTTCGCGTCGCTCGGTGCAGGCGCGTTCATTGCCGTGCACTACCTCCTTCTTCGCGCGGCCTCAGGTCGGCTCAACGACTCGCTCGGCGCGCTGGTGCTGGAGGGAACAGCGGCCCTTGGGATCGCGCTGAACTATTGTTTTGGCGCGCGCGGCCCCGCGCTCGATACCACGCGCCTTGGCTTGCTCTTCTCGGCCTTGAGCGGCCTCGCGATCTCGGGCGCGAGCATCTTACTCTTCTCTGCGCTTCGACGAGGCGGACCCGTTGCCTCGACCGGAACGATCGTGCTCGGTGGGGGCGTCGCGCTGAGCGCGCTTCTAGCGCCGTGGATCTTCGGGGAGAGTTTCACGCTGCGTCGAGCAATCGGTGTCGGTCTCGGAATCGCGGCGATTGCGGTGCTCTCGCGTGAGGGTTCTGGGTAGCTCCGGTTGCCGTGTCGTAGTAGACACGCGGCGTGATCCTCGCCGGAGACGTCGGAGGGACGAACGCACGGCTGGCTCTGTTCGAGCCCGGTGGCCGTACGCGCGTACGGCAGGAAGCGCTTGCCAGTCGCGACTTCTCGAGCCTCGAAGACGTCGTCCGCGCGTTCCTCGGTGCCAGCCCGCCGCGCATCGAAGCGGCTACCTTTGGGGTCGCTGGCCCGGTCGTCGGGGGGCGGG